>Ga0208824_1003197_pt1 | contig 11586 bp, 10 predicted proteins | sample AD_JPNTR3_MetaG_FD_184447 | JGI IMG/M metagenome (GOLD analysis project Ga0208824, IMG submission 184447) | Active sludge microbial communities of municipal wastewater-treating anaerobic digesters from Japan - AD_JPNTR3_MetaG (SPAdes) (version 2) | ecosystem: Engineered > Bioreactor > Anaerobic...
GTGAGAGGCGTCGGTCACAGTGACCGCGAAGGGTGCCAAGCGGTAACGCTTGGCGGCAGGCTCAGGCACTAACCGCCAGCGGTAGGTCTGACGCTTGCGCCCGTTGGCAGCGACAGGCTGGGCGGCGAAATCCTCAGCCATGCTGAATCCGGCAAAGCGGTCGCGCAGATCCGGCAGCGTGACCTCAAGATGCTCCGGCGCCTCGACCGTGACGGTCAGCATGAAATCCCGGGCGGGGGAAACGCGCTCGGGCGCGGACTCAAGCTTGATCGCGACCTCGCCATGCGAAAGGTCGGCGGTAAAAGCGAAGAGAGAATGAATAGTTAAACTAATAACTGCTAAAGCAAGCCATGTGGTTCGTGGCTGGCGTCTAAAAGATCGAAAATGTCGGATCCCAATCATCGCTATTAGTTATTAGTTATTCATTATTCGTTATTCACTATCCCCTATCTTTTCCGTGCGCGGCGGCGGAAGAGCGCGCGCACATCATCGATGTACGGGGCATCGGTGGAGAGTCGGATGAAATCAATGCCGGTGCGCCGCAGAAAACGCAGAAGCTGATCGTTTTCGGTAGCGGCCTGTGTGCGAAATGCCTCGCGCACCATGGCGGATGAGGTGTCGACCAGCAACAACTCGCCGGTCTCGGGGTCTTGCAACTCAATGAGGCCAACATCCGGCAGCGCGGCTTCGCACGGGTCTGAGATCGGGCAGGCGATGACGTCGTGGCGACGCGCGGTGACGCGCAGTTCGCGTTCGTAGCCTGTGTCTTGGAAGTCTGAGACGAGGAACACCACGGCCTTGCGCTTCTGCACGTTGTTGAGGAAGCGCAGCGCAGCGGTGATGTCGGTGCGTTCACGGGTTTCGTCCGCCGCTAACACTTCACGCACGAGGCGCATGACCGCCGTGCGGCCTTTGCGCGGCGGGATGGATTTGAGGATACGGTCGCTGAACAGGATCAGCCCGATCTTATCCTGATTGCGAATTGCGGTCATGGCCAGCAGGCAGGTAATCTCGGCGGCAAGCTCTGATTTGGAGCGTGTACCGGAACCGAAAATCTGCGAGCCCGAGACGTCGACCAGAAAAACGACGGTGAGTTCGCGCTCTTCCGAATAGCGCTTCACATGCGGCAGGCCGGTACGCGCCGTGACGTTCCAGTCGATCGACCGCACGTCGTCGCCGGGCACGTAGGCACGCACCTCGTCGAACTCGACGCCCTGCCCTTTGAAGACCGAGTGGTAGTCGCCGGAGAGGCGGTCGTCGATGAGATGCGTCGTGAGGATCTTGATCCTCCCGACCTGCTTCATCAATTCTGTCGTATCAATCATGATAGAGTGAATAACTAATAACTAATAGTGAATAACTAATAGTGAATAACTAATGGTGAATAACTAATAACTGTGAGATTACGGAGAGTTAAGCGGGCGATTGTTTCTTGAGAGTAAGAAGGCTACTGGTCAACAAGCGAAGCATCTCTTCGCAATCTGCGTAAATACCCGAAAAATCGCGGTGTGCGAGATAGTCGGTTTCATGGAGTAGTTCAAGCCAAAAAGCGGTTTCCGATGCTTCTTTCAAGGCGATCTGGAGCTTCAAAATAAAATCCTTCCTGCTAATGGCATATTTAGACTCAGCGATGTTTGCGCCGATACTTGTACCACTGCGCAGAACCTGTTTGGACAAGACGAACTCTCTCTTCTTTTCGGTTAAGAATTGAAAAAGTCGGACGATTCTAATCGCAAACGCTTTACTTTTTGTCTGAAGTACGCCATCGGTTTTCATGCAAAATCTCTCCCAACTATTAGTTATTCATTATTCACTATTCGTTTTTAGGGTACGGGGAGGGTGTTCAGGATGTCGGTGATGATTTTGTCGGTGGTGACCTCTTCGGCTTCGGCTTCGTAGGTGAGCATGATGCGGTGGCGCAGCACATCGTGGGCGATCTCCTTGACGTCCTGCGGCGTGGCGTAAGCACGACCGTGCATCATCGCGTTGGCGCGCGCGGCCAGATTAAGGCAGAGCGTCGCGCGCGGCGAAGCGCCCATCTGAATCTGGTGCGTGAGCTTATCGAGTTTATGCGTTGCGGGGTCGCGTGTGGCGAGGACGATGTCGAGGATGTAGTCGCCCACCTTTTCGTCGCAGTACACCTGATCGAGCGTGTCACGCAACGTTTGGACATCGGTTGCGGTGACGACAGCCTTGACCGACGCAGACTGCTTTTGAGTGAAGCGGTTCATGATGCGCCGCTCGTCATCGCGCGACGGGTGCGTGATGATACATTTGAGCATGAAGCGGTCGACCTGAGCCTCGGGCAACGGATAGGTACCCTCCTGCTCGATCGGGTTTTGCGTGGCCATAACCAAGAAGGGCGCGGGCAGCGGATAGGTGTTTTCGCCGATCGTGACCTGATGCTCCTGCATCGCCTCAAGCAGCGCGCTCTGCACCTTGGCCGGGGCGCGGTTGATCTCGTCCGCCAACAGCAGGTTTGTGAAGACCGGCCCCTTCTTGGGCGTGAAGGTCGCATCCTTGGGGTTGTAGATCATCGTGCCGATCACGTCGGCAGGCAGCAGATCCGGCGTGAAGGAGATGCGCTGGAATTGCAGGCCGAGAGCCTGCGCCAGCGTTTTGACCGAAAGGGTTTTGGCAAGCCCCGGCACACCCTCAAGGAGGATGTGCCCACCGGTAATCAGAGCGATGAGAAGACGGTCAATCAGCTTCTCCTGCCCCACGATTACCTTGTTGACTTCTTGGCGGATCGCCGTCAACGTCTCGGCCTGCGCCGCGACTAGGTTAGTGGTTTTTTCTAAGTTCATTTTAATTAACTTGGGGCGCGGGCTTTGCCCCCGCATCGGGTTCTGCTTTAGGTTTCTCTTCTTTCTTAGGCGCTTCTTCTTTCTTCACCTCGGCCTTGGGCGCCTCCTCGTCCTTCGCCTCGTCCTTCGCCTCGTCCTTGGGCTCCTCCTTAGGTTTGACGAAATCGGCGCGGCTCTTGGTCATGTTCTCCGCGTTGTAGGAGGAGATCGCGTAGGCCCACTTGCCGGACTTGGCGTTGAAGTCGTCCACCTTCTTGGTGAGTGCGGCGTTTTCGGTCTCGTTCGTGCCGACCGGCGTGAAGGCGGCGTTCAGGCGGATGTAACGGTCGGTGCCGCCTTCAGCGACACCGCCGATCTTGGCGGTGTAGCGTTCGCCGTTCTTGAGGGCGACGGTAAAGACCGCGCCGGTGGTCAGGCCGAGTTGCTCGTCGGTGAGGGCGGGATCGACAACGGCGTTGAAATTCAGATAGCTGAGCGCCGACTCGACGCTGTAGGTCTTGGATGTATCGAGTTCTTCCTTGTCGCCGAGGCCTTCCAGTGTCCAGGTGCCGTCCTTTTTGGCGAGCTTGACGGTTTTGCCATCGCGCGTCATTTCGGCGGCCGTCACGTCGGCCGAAGGCACCGAGGCAATCCGCGTATCGGTCCAGCTTTTGACATCGCCGTCAAAGGCGTCGAGCGAATCCTTGACAAGCACCACGGTGTCGCTGCCGTCAGCCGCGACATAGCGCCCGTCCGGATAACCGCCGCCGCCGAACTGCGCCATTTCGCCTGTGGGCTGGCGCATGTGCTTGTCGCCGAGGCGTAGCGTAGCGAGCGATTTGCCGTCGGCGTTCTGCAGGTCGATCAAAATGGGGTCGTCCAGTTTCTTGCCGGAGGCCACATGGCCGGCCTTGAGATCGACGAGCTTGAGCAGGTTTTCCCGGATCTTGGTGATGTCGGCGGGATAGCCGTACAGCGATTCGATCACCCAGCCCGCATCGGTACTGGCGAGCACCAGCTTCTTGGCGGCGGGGCCGGCCTCGATCCGCGCGACCGCGCTGATGTCGAATTTCTTAACTACGGGCTTGCCGACAATCGAGGGGGCTTTCATTTTCCTGCTAGAGCTGCTGAGGTAGGCGAGCGCGACCAGTACGGCCGCAACAGCGGTAAGTATGATCAGTTTCTTGTTGGTCATGGAACAATCCTTTTAAACGGTGAAAGTGAGTTCCGGCGGCGGGCACGGCAACGCGCCTGCCGCCGGTGCATGTCAATGTCGTTTCTTGCGCTGTACGCCGCGGAAAATACCGAAGCCGATCACCAGCAACGGAACCAGCGCGATATTCACGACTTTAAGGGTGAGGCCGAGGCGCTCGATGTCCTTGTTCAGGTTCTTGCGGACCTCCTTGAGCTGTTTGCGCGTCTCCGCCTGCGTTTTGCGGAACTGCTCCAGCTCGGCCTGCTGCTCCTTGGAAAGGATCAGGCGCTCATTGCCGCTCTTATTCTGCTGGAGATCGGAGAGACGCTGCTGGGTCTCCTGCAAGGCGGCTTCGAGGCGCTCCTCTTCGGCCTGCCACTGCTTCATGGCCTTGACCTCAAGCTCGTCGACTTTGACGAACGGACGGTTGAACTGGCCGCGCGAGCGCACCCCGATCAGCTCCTCGCGACCGGCCAACTGCTCAACCGTGTTGCCGAAGAGCGTCAGGTTGTCGTTGATCGGCTGCGCGATCTGTCCGAAGAGCGAGTTCATGATCTGTATGCAGAAACGGTCGTGAAGGAAGTCGACGTCGCCGAAGATCATGACCGTGCTGGTACCCGAAGACAGGTGAGTGGGCACGGTGTTAGTGGCGGTCTCGGTTCCGTTGGTCGAGAGACCGTTCGGGAAGGCGGTTTTGAAGGTGCCCTGCAGGCGCGCGGCGAGAATGCGCTGAGCGCCGTCAGGCTTAAGCTGGGCGCGCATGGCACTCATGCCGAACTGCGCGTTCATCTGATCCACCAGACAGGCGTTGTCCGTGGAGGTGGTGATGAGCGGCGTGAAGGTGATCTCCTTGGGCGTGTTGGCCGAGAGCGCACCGGCGAAAGGCAACATCACCTGCGAAAGCTGCGCGGTGATCAAGTCGTCCTTCGACATGTTGGCGGTACCCAGCGAAAGGAAGGCGGGATTGTCTTCCACACGGCCATTACCGGCGTTGAGCTTGGTGGCCGCGCTAAGATCGGCAACGACCTTAGTGGTATCGAAGGTCACGCCCCACGCCTCGAACAGCTTGCCGAGGGTAGAGGGACCCGCCTGTCCGCCGCCCATCTGCATCATCATCGGATTCTGCTGCTGGTTGGCCTCGAAGTCCGCGATGTTGAAAGGATCCACGCAGACGATCAGGCGACCGCCGCGCAGCACGAACTGGTCGATCGCAAAGAGCGCCTTGTCCTCAAGGTTCTTCGGGTGTACCACGATCAGCGTCGTGACATCCGCGTCGATCGCTTCGGTATCAGGCTGGATCTCGCGCACGGTGTAATCCTTGCGCAACTCACGGAAAACAATCCAGCCCTGATCCTGCTGCTGGCGGCGCATCATCATGGGATTCGGCGGCGTACCGAGCACACTCAGACTGCTGAGCACGCCGACGACCGGCTTCTCGGGCCAGGCCACGCGCGTGATCAAGCGGGTGATGTCGTACTCCAGAGTCGCCTCAGTACGCGGATTGAAGCCGGGAATGACCGCCTCGGTCTCGCCGCAAACCGCGACCAGGCCGAAGTAGACCGGTTTGCCGAACGGGTTGGTCTGCTGCGGCTCGATGCCGTAGCGCTGCGCCCACTCTTCAGCATCCGAGTCGGGTTTCGGGTCGTAGGCTTCGAGCACGATGTGCCCCTTACCAGCCAGTTCGTACTCTTTGAGCAGATCCTGCACTTGGTTGGCGTAGGTCTTGAGGTACATCGGCATCTCATCCGCCGACGCACTGAAGTAGAACTTGAGCGTCACGTCGTTTTCGAGTTTGCCGAGCACCTGCTTCGAGCCGTTCGAGAGCGTATAGAGCTGCTCGGCGGTCAGGTCGACGCGCAGGCGCAGGTTGGAGATAATCAGATTGACGGCACCGATGATGACCAGCAGGATCAACAGTCCCGCAAGGCCGGAGCCGAAGCGTGAGAGAAATTTCGATTTATTTGCAGACATAACAGACTCCAAAAGATTTCAATGTCAGGAGGCCTTACGGTTGTCGGTGACCACATGCGCAGCGGCCAGCATGAAGACCATGACGCCGATGTAATAGCCGATGTCGTAAAAGTCGATCACACCGCGGCGCATGGCGTCGAAGTGCTGCATCAGACTGCACGACGCGACCGCGTTGACGATGCCAGTCGGCACGCCCCAGCCCGAGACGGCATTGATCACGGGGTCGAACCCGATGATCAGCAGGAGGAGGCAGATCGCAAGGGCGATCACAAAGCCAATCACCTGACTGCGCGAGAGCGCCGAGGCGAACACGCCGATCGCCACACAGGCACCGGCGAGCAGGAACGAGCCCAGATAGCCGCAGAAGATCGCGCCCATGTCGGGGTCGCCCAGCCAGACCGTGGTCAGCACGATCGGGAAGGTCAGCGCCAGCGCGATGCCGATAAAGGCCCACGCGGCAAGGAACTTACCCACGAGCGCCTCGGCCAGCGTAATTGGGAGGGTGAGCAACAACTCGATGGTGCCGGTGCGCCGCTCCTCGGCCCAGAGGCCCATCGTCGCCGCCGGAACCAGCAGCAGGTAGACCCACGGATGCCAGAAGAAGAACGGCGTCAGGTTGGCCTGGCGACGCTCGTAGAACATGGTCACGCCGAACGTGAGGAAGCCGACGAGTACCAAGAAGGCGACGAGAAAGACATACGCCACGGGCGAATCAAAGTAAGCTCTGAATTCGCGTTGGAAAATGGCCTTAACATTTTTTAGGTTCATTATTTGGAGGTCTCCTCGGTCATGGTTAGGTTACGGAACACCACATCCAGGCGGCCCTGGGGATCCTTGGCGCGCAGTTCGTCCGGCGTACCGTTGGCCACCACCCTCCCGTCTGAGATGATGATCGCGCGCGTACAGACAGCATCCACTTCTTCGAGAATGTGCGTGGAAATAATGATCGCCTTGTCGGCCGCCATCTCCTTGATCATCTGGCGCACCACGAACTTCTGGTTCGGATCCAGACCGTCCGTCGGCTCGTCCATGATCAGCACTTGGGGATCGTGGAGGATCGCCTGCGCGAAACAGGTGCGCTGGCGGTAACCTTTGGAAAGCGTCTCGATCGTCTGGTTGCGCACGCTCTCGAGCCGGCTTTTGACGATCGCATTCTCGACCTTATCGCGCAGCTCTTTTCCCATGTAGCCGCGCACCTTGGCGATGAAGGTGAGAAAATCTGTCACGGTCATGGTGTGATAACTTGGCGCATTCTCCGGCAGATAGCCCATGCAGCGCTTGGCGGCCACGGGGGCAGTTATGATGTCATGGCCGCAGATCGTGGCTGTTCCCGACGTGGGCGGGATAAACCCAGTAATCATGCGCATCGTCGTTGATTTTCCCGCGCCGTTCGGCCCGAGAAAGCCTAGGACTTCACCCTTCTCCACGGTAAAGGAGACATCCTTAACCGCTTGGAGCGAGCCGAAGTCTTTTCTGAGGTTACTTACGGTCAGCATCTGGTTCCTCTATTTGTTGGTTGACGCAACACCCGGCCTATACAGTCCAGGTAACAAAAAGTCATGCAAAAGAAGGTAGCAGATGGTGTGCCACAATGTCTACCACGCATTACGCGGGCGTCCCCGCCAGCAGGAAGTTGAGCGTTGAAAGTTGAGCGTTTTTTTAACGCAGAGACGCGGAGACGCAGAGATTTTTGCAGGGCACCGGCATCGCTATCGCCGCAGGTCGCATGTCGCGAGTCGCGATTGCGACCACCCAGTGGTCGCAATGATGAGTGTGAAAGCCCTGCTCTGCCTTGGCCGAATCCGATCCCGATCCCGATAGCGATCCCAACGGCGGCGTGAAACGCCGCCCGGACGAGCAGACGCTCGTCCCTCCCGGCGCTCCGCGAGCCGCCGGAGCAAGGCACTGGAGGGCGAACGTCCCCGCGAGCCGCCGGAGCAAGGCACTGGAGGGCGAGCGTCTTCGCGAGACGCCTTCCGCGCCGTGCGCGGAATCACAGCCCCGAAGGGGCGGCATCACCTTAGCCCAGGGCAAGCGCAGCGCAGCCCTGAGTCATGGAGTGCAAGGCATGGTGGCCTGAAAGGTCACTTCAAACTTGCAGAGCATCGCTATCGGTATCGCTATCGGTATCGCGCGAGTCGCAGGTCGCCAGTCGCAAGCCGCGAGTCAACCTGATGAGTGTAAAAACGGGCGGAAGACGGGCGCCGAGCGTACGCGGGACATGCGCTAACTCCTTGCCTATAACTTGAGCGTTAAAAGTTGAACGTTGAGCGTTAAACGTTTTTAACTCAGAACTCAGAACGCTGAACGTCGAACGCTGAACTCTGAAGGTGAAAACTCCTTGCCTATCACTTACACCGGCCAGAGTTATCCTCATTTACATTCCCGTGCGAAGCGCGGGCGGCGAGTTAACCAATCACGAAAACACTAAAACACGGCTTGTCCCGCGTATCACAAGTGTGTTACAGTGGCGACATGAAAACAGCCGTACTACACACGCGAATTGATCCGAAATTAAAAACCCAGGCGGAAACTGTTTTTGAAAAGATCGGCCTTTCGTCATCGGACGCGATACGCATTTTCTACAAGCAGGTCGTTCTCCGTAAAGGGCTCCCTTTTGACGTCTCGATCCCCAACAAGGAAACGGCGGAGACTCTTGCCAAGAGTCGCCGAGGTGAGGACGTAGAAACGTTCGACTCCCTTGACGAACTTTTCGAGAGTTGGGAGAAGTGAAAAAGGTTTCGCAAACCAAGCAATTTCGCCGTGATGTGAAACGCATGCAGAAACGTGGCAAGGACTTGTCCAAACTCCAGGCTCTCGTCCGCTTGTTGGCGTACGGCCACCCGCTATCCCCCCAACACCGCGATCATCCACTGCTTGGAGATTGGGCTCCATCCAGAGACTGCCATATCGAACCGGACTGGGTTCTTATCTACACGCCGGGCCCCGATACCCTCTTGCTTGAACGAACAGGGACACACGCCGATTTGTTTGGGAAGTGAAACCGGCTTCTACCGAATTAGGAACGGAAACGAGCCTTGAGAGGCGGTAAGGCAGTAAGGGGCAGCAGGCAATAAGCTTTGGTGCGCAAAATTTGGAATGCGGTGATAAGAGCCGCGCTGTGCGCGGAAGCACAGCCCCGAAGGGGCGGCATCACCTTAGCCCAGGGCAAGCGCAGCGCAGCCCTGGGTCGTGGAACGAAAGGCATGGTGGCCTGAAAGGTCACTTCAAACTTACAGAGCATTGCTATCGGCATCGCTATCGGAATCGCTATCGCTATCGGTATCGGTATCGCCGCAGGTCGCATGTCGCGCGTCGTGAGTCAACCTCTCTTATTGCGACCACCCAGTGGTCGCAATGATGAGTGTAAAAGCCCTGCTCTGCTTTTGCCGAATCCGATTCCGATCCCGATAGCGATCCCGATCCCGATCTGGATGAGGCTTTAAACCAGAAACAAAGGACAGAAAAACACCGCAGAGACGCAGGGATTTTTTACGGGGTGGCGGCGTGACCGCCGCCGGGGAGGGACGAGCGTCTGCTTGCCCGCGGACAAGTGACACTTGTCCCTCCCGGTGCTCCGCAATGAAACCCGAAACCATCCTTCCGCACAGCGGAAGGCGGCTCGTGGGGACACTCGCCCTCCATCGTAACTAAGGGACAGGTATTTAGACGCTCTTAAATGGTCGGATGCTCAAGGAACAGGGGCACGGACATTCCTGTCCGTGGCACGGGTTGGAAAACCCGTGCTCCTTTCGCCGCGCATAACGCGGCGTGGTCAAGCGGACGCTTGACCCTCCCGGTGCTTCGCAAGTCCGGCAAATTGTCGTCCCACTCATCCGTGGATGTGTCAGCGGTACACTTCACGGCGGTGTCCGATGCGGATGACGACAACGACAAGCTCACAGTCACGAATCGCGTAAACAATTCGCCAGTCACCTACGCGGACGCGGTAGAGGCCTTCCACGCCGACCAACTTAACAGCATCAGGTGGTCGAGGATCGTCCTCAAGAGACTCGAATTTGAGGACAACGCGATGCCGCACGTCGCTGGGCATGTGGTCGAGTACCTTGCACGTCCGTTTATCTAAGCGGACGGAGAACTTCACGTCTCGGCCACCCGTCCCGCCAGATATTCGTCAAGGGTGTTAAAGGCGGCGGGATTGCGGTCGTACTCCTTGAGCACTTTCGTGGCGGCTCGAACATCCTTTGCGTCTTCAAGCTTCTGGAGCAGGGCGAGGTCTTCAGTTGAAATTAATGCGGCGACCGGCTTCCCGCGCCGGGCGAGGACAACCCGCTCGCCTCCGTAAGAAACGCGGTTGATCGCCTCCGCCAGTCTGTTGCGCGCCTCGACAATGCTGAGCGTGGTCATGGTGTTTTGTCTCCTTCCTTTCATGTCCATAATGTACACAACCGCGCGTTGCGGGTCAATAACTCCTTGCCCATAACTTGAGCGTTAAAAGTTGAACGTTGAGCGTTAAACGTTTTTAACTCAGAACGCTGAACGTCGAACGCTGAACGTCGAACGCTGAACTCAGGTACAAAGGGATCGGTATTGACTCGCGACCCGCGACGTGCGACTTGCGGCCAACCCTGCCCCCAAAAATCTGCGTTAAAAATCTAAACCACGAACCACACGAACAACACGAAAGCAGTGCTGTGCCTTTTCGTGTATTCCGTGTATTTCGTGGTTAAACAAACCCGAGCAATGCCCCTCCAAAATCTGCGTCATCTGTGTAATCTGTGGATAGAAAAAACCGAGCCATGCCCTTCCAAAAACCTTGGCGTTCTTGGCGCCTTGGCGGTTCCAAAAACCCGAGCAATGCCCCTCCAAAATCTGCGTCATCTGTGTAATCTGTGGATAGAAAACCGAGCACTGCCCTTCCAAAAACCTTCGTGCCCTTCGTGTGAGAAAAAACCAAGCGGCGCCCCTGTCACCGCGCGGACTACCCCGGCTTGAAAAAACGCTTCACTTCCCCCCGTTGGATGGTATACGCTTGAGCCGTTGATTTTGGATTGTCTCAATCAATAAACAAGGATCACGCCATGAACATTAAAACACGCATCCTTCCCGCACTACTCCTTGCCGCCGTGCTGTTACCCTTCTCAGTGTACGCCTACACCTACGGTGATTACACCTACACCGTCTATGACGGCAAAGCCACCATCACCGACTTTAATTCATCCTACTCCGGATCCTTGACCATTCCCTCCACCCTCGGCGGCTATCCCGTCACATCCATCAGCTACAGAGCCTTCTACAACTGCTATCGCCTCACCTCCGTCACCATCCCTGACAGCGCCACAAGAATCGGCGACGAAGCCTTCTCATCCTGCACCTCCCTCACAGCGATCAACGTATCGAAAAACAACCCGGCCTACACAAGTACCAACGGCGTCCTCTTCAACAAAAACTTGACCACTCTGATCCAGTGCCCCGGTGGCTTCTCTGGATCCTACACCATCCCCGACAGCGTCACATCCATCGGTAACAACGCCTTCCGCTCCTGCACATCCCTCACGGCAATCAACGTATCGGAAAACAACCCGGCCTACACAAGTACCAACGGCGTCCTCTTCAACAAAAACTTGACCACTCTGATCCAGTGCCCCGGTGGCTTCTCTGGATCCTACACCA
>Ga0208824_1003198_pt1 | contig 11585 bp, 8 predicted proteins | sample AD_JPNTR3_MetaG_FD_184447 | JGI IMG/M metagenome (GOLD analysis project Ga0208824, IMG submission 184447) | Active sludge microbial communities of municipal wastewater-treating anaerobic digesters from Japan - AD_JPNTR3_MetaG (SPAdes) (version 2) | ecosystem: Engineered > Bioreactor > Anaerobic >...
AAGAATATTTGATGTACTGGGAAGTGATATAGCAAACAAAAGTGTTCTAGATCTTTATGCAGGAGCAGGTTCATTTGCACTAGAAGCACTCTCAAGAGGTGCAAAAGAGGCAACATTAGTAGATGCTTCAAAGCAAGGAAATATAATAATACAAAGGAATGTAGCTCATACAGGATTTCTTCCTCAAGCAGATGTAATTAAGAGTAAAGTAGAGGATTTTATACAAAAATATAAAGAGAGTGATAAGACATGGGACATTATATTTATGGATCCTCCATACAAGCTATACAATACAAAAAGGGTAGAGAAGATGGAAAGAATAATAAATGATGCATCATCTCTCCTTCCTGGTGTTAAAAATCCAAAAACAAAGAAATTTAAGGGCGCTTTTATAATTAAACATCCTAAGAGATACCCTATTGATAAATTAAACTTAAAATATATTAAGAGGGTAGAAACATACGAATTTGGTTTAAATTCAATATCCTTGTATATTGTTAAATAAAAGTAATTAGTAGCAAAACATTAGAAGAAATAGTAAAATATGCAGTTAATGAATAACAATATTCAAAGTAGTAATAAAACGAAGGAACAAGAAAGAGCAGAGTTACATAAAACAATATGGCAAATAGCAAATGACTTGCGTGGAAGTGTAGATGGGTGGGATTTCAAGCAATATGTATTAGGTATTCTTTTTTACAGATTCATTAGTGAAAATCTTACAAACTATATTAATACTGATGAGCGTCGTGGTGGAAATAAAGATTTTAACTATGAAAATCTCTCAGACAAAGAAGCAGAATATGGAAGAGTAGAAACAATTAAAGAAAAAGGATTCTATATATTGCCTAGTGAACTTTTTGCTAATGTTTTAAAGAATGCAAGACAAGATAAAAATCTTAATGAAACTCTTGCTAAAGTGTTTTTTAATATTGAGAACTCAGCAAAAGGTTTTGAGAGTGAAGATGACCTAAAGGGATTGTTTGCAGATTTAGATGTAAATTCTCCCAAGTTAGGTAATACAGTAGAAGAAAGAAATCAGAAATTAGTAAAACTACTTGAAGCTATTGGGGACCTAAAACTAGGAAACTACCAAGATAATACAATAGATGCATTTGGTGATACCTATGAATTCCTTATGACCATGTATGCTTCTAATGCAGGTAAATCTGGAGGAGAGTTCTATACACCACAAGAGGTGAGTGAGCTTTTAGCTAAAATAACTACAGTAGGTAAAAAAGAGGTAAATAAAGTATATGATCCAGCTTGTGGGTCAGGTTCACTTCTCTTGAAATTTGCAAAGGTTTTAGGAAAAGAAAATGTAAGAGAGGGTTTCTTTGGGCAAGAAATTAATCTTACAACATACAATCTATGTCGTATTAATATGTTCCTACATGATATTAACTTTAACAAGTTTGATATTGCACTAGGTAATACATTAACAGATCCTAAACATTGGGATGATGAGCCCTTTGATGCGATAGTGTCTAATCCCCCATACTCTATACATTGGGAGGGTGATTCTAATCCTCTTTTAATAAATGATCCCAGATTCTCTCCTGCTGGGGTATTAGCACCTAAGAGTAAAGCAGATTTAGCATTTACTATGCATATGCTTTCATGGCTTTCTACTACTGGTACTGCAGCTATAGTTGAATTTCCAGGTGTTCTGTACAGGGGTGGTGCAGAGCAAAAGATTAGAAAGTATTTAGTAGAGAATAATTATATAGATACTATTATTCAACTACCTCCTGATTTATTCTTTGGTACTGGTATTGCAACATGTGTTGTTGTTTTAAAGAAGAGTAAAAGAGATAACAATATTCTTTTTATAGATGCTTCTACTGAATTTGTAAGAGAGGGAAACAAAAACAAATTAAGTGAAGAGAATAGAAAGAAAATACTAGATGCTTTTACTAAGAGAAATGATATAGAGTATTTTACTAAGTTAGTAAATAACAAAGATATCGCAGATAATGAATATAATATTTCTGTATCTAGTTATGTAGAACAAAGGGATAATAAAGAGGTTATAGATATTAAGGTATTAAATAAAGAGATAGAGGAGATTGTTAAGAGAGAGAATATATTAAGAACAGAGATTGATAAGATAGTTAAAGAACTAGAAGGAGAATAGTATGGCAAAATTAACAACAATCGAAAAACAAATACTGGAGAAGTTGTTCCAAATGAGTAATGGATATGTCCTAAATTTTTCTAATACAACAATGAAAGAATTCTTCCGAGATGATGTTGGAATAGATATCTACCAAAGAAAATACAATTATGGAAGTGGCTCTAAAGCAAATAGAATTAGAGGTCTATGGATTAACTCTGATGAAAAAACTGTTGGGAATAGTATTTTAAAACTAATAGACTATATTGAAAGTCAGATATTAATAGGGGAGCTAAATCCCACAGAATTTCCTACAGAACGAATTCAAGCTGGAAAAAAAATTGGTGAAAAGCTACTTGGAAAAGTATCTCTTGCGGAAACTAAACCAAGAGCTACTTTTAAAAATGGGAATATCAATATAATCCTTCAAAAAGACATTTTCAATCATGTACAGAAACTTCTAAATGATGGGTACTATTTTAATGCAGTAGAAGAAGCTTATAAGATAGTAAGACAAAAACTGAAAAAAATAACTGGAAAAGAAAAAGCTAGTGAAGCCTTTGCAGAGACTAATTTAAAGAAAATATTTGGACATGAGCCACAAAACGAACCAGAGAGAGACTTCTTTAATGGTGTAAAATTCTTACATATGTCAATCCAATTCCTAAGAAACGAGAAGGCACATATACCAGCTCAAGATATGGATAAGAATTTAGCGATTCATTATATCGTTTTAGCAAGCCTAGCTTATGATTTGATTTCTAGAGGAAATGAAAATGACAAACAAATCGTCTAAATTTAATAAATTACTTAGTAATCTTAATTCATTAACTGTTGAGTTTAAGAAACTAGGTGAAGTATGTGAAATAGCTGATAATCAGAGAAAGCCTGTCAAATCGAGCTCACGTGTACAGGGTGAAATCCCTTATTATGGTGCAAATAATATACAAGATTATGTTAAAGGTTTCACCCATGATGGAAATTATGTTCTAATTGCTGAAGATGGTTCTACAAGTTTGAGAACCTACTCAATTCAATACACATCAGGTAAATTTTGGGCAAATAATCATGTCCATGTCATCAAAGGGCAAGAGGAGTTGAGCACAAGATTTCTGTATTATTATTTGAAAAGCATAAATTTTATTCCCTATTTATCTGGTGGAACACGTGCAAAGTTAACAAAAGGAAAAATGCTTAATATCAAAGTCCCAATTCCTCCTCTTCCAATACAACAAGAAATTGTAAAAATTCTTAATAGCTTTACAGAACTAGAAACAGAACTAGAAACAGAACTAGAAAAAAGACAAAAACAGTATGAATATTATAGAAAAAAGCTTTTAAATATCAGTCAGGGCATCAAAAGACAACCTTTAGGAACAGTGCTTAATTTAAAAAACGGATATACTCCTCCAAAAGCAAAATCTGAGTTTTGGACAAATGGAACAATTCCTTGGTTTAGAATGGAAGATATAAGGCTTCATGGAAGAATCCTAACTGATTCTTCTCAGCATATAACCAAAGAAGCTATTAAAAATAGTGGATTATTTCCTCCTAATTCAATTATTATTTCTACAACAGCTACAATTGGGGAACATGCCTTAATAAAGGTTGAATCATTATCTAATCAGCAATTTACCTGTCTTACGATTAAAGAGAATTATAAAGAAAAGCTATTACCAGAATTTTTATTTTATTATTGTTTTATATTATCAGAGTGGTGTAAAAATAATGTAAATGGTGCAAGCTTTCAAATTGTTAATATGCATGAATTTAAAAAATTCCCAATCCCTCTTCCTCCTCTCTCTGAACAACAAAGAATAGTAAATATATTAGATAAATTTGAATCTCTAGTAAATGATATATCAATAGGATTACCAGCAGAAATAAAAGCAAGACATAAACAATATGAATATTACAGAGATAAACTATTAACATTTAAAGAATTAACATAACAAATAAAACCAATATAACAATGAAATACAAATTAGTAGCAGAAAATAAGGAAAGCACTGTAGTATCAGAATACAAACCACTATCAAATAAAGTAAGAGAAACCTCATATCAAAGTGAATCTGAGTTAGAAAAAGAATTCATAAAACAATTACAATCTCAAGCATATGAATATTTAAAGATTAATAGAGAAGAAGATCTAATACAAAACCTAAGAAAACAAATAGAGAAACTAAATAAATATACATTTACAGACAATGAATGGAACAAATTCTTTAAAGAAGAAATATCTAATCAAAACCAAGGAATAGAAGAAAAAACTACAACTATACAAGAAGATTATATAAAAATACTCCAAAGAGATAATGGCTCAACCAAAAATATATATCTCATAAACAAGGAAAATATACATGAAAATAATCTCCAAGTTATTAATCAATACTCAACAGAGGAAGGAGAAAGAACTAATAGATATGATGTTACAATCCTTGTTAATGGATTACCATTGGTACATATAGAATTAAAGAAAAGGGGAGTACCAATACAAGAAGCATTTAATCAAATAAGCAGATATCAAAGGGAAAGCTTCTGGGCATCCTCTGGGCTATTCGAATACATACAGATATTTGTCATATCAAATGGTACACATACTAAATATTATAGTAATACTACACGATTACAACATATAAAAGAAAATAGTGGTGCATCAATAAAGACAGTAAAAAAGACAAGCAACAGTTTTGAATTTACAAGCTGGTGGGCAGATGCAACCAATAAACCTATACCTGATTTAATGGACTTTACTAAAACATTCTTTGCTAAACACACACTACTAAACATATTAACTAGATATTGTGTATTTACAACAGACAAACTTCTTCTTGTAATGAGACCATACCAAATCGTTGCTACAGAAAGAATATTAAACAAGATTGAAATAAGTACAAATTATAAAAAGCAGGGAACAATTGATGCCGGAGGATATATTTGGCATACCACAGGATCTGGGAAAACCCTAACAAGCTTTAAAACTGCTCAGCTTGCAAGTAAGTTACCATACATAGATAAAGTTCTTTTTGTTGTAGACCGTAAAGACTTAGATTACCAAACAATGAGAGAATATGATAAATTTCAAAAAGGTGCAGCTAACAGTAACACAAGTACTGCTATTTTAAAACGACAACTTGAAAATAGGGATGCTAGAATCATTATTACTACAATACAAAAGCTTGATAGATTTATCAGCAGAAATTCTGAACATGCAATATTAAATGGGAATGTTGTACTAATATTTGACGAGTGTCACCGTTCTCAATTTGGAAATATGCATGCTTCAATTACAAAAGCTTTTAAGCACTATTATTTATTTGGCTTTACAGGAACACCAATATTTGCAGTTAATGCTTCAATTGGAGGAAATCCTAATTTAAAAACAACTGAACAAGCCTTTGGTCAAAAACTACATACATATACAATAGTTGATGCAATAGCTGATAAAAATGTACTTCCATTTAAAGTTGATTATATTTCTACTATACACGAGGCGGAAAATATTGAAGATAAAAAGGTCAATGATATTGATAGAGAGGCAATTCTCCTTGATTCTAAGAGAATTACCAATATCGTTAAATATATAAGGGAACATTTTGATCAAAAAACAAAAAGGAACTCTAAACCATATGCTTATGGTGTAATCCAAAATGTTGGAGAGATAGTAAATGCAAAAGATAGATTAAAGGTTGAGGAGATTAAAGAGAAGATTCGTCTATCTGGTTTTAACTCAATACTAGCTGTTCAATCAATTGAAATGGCTAAAAGATATTATGCAGAATTTCAGAGACAACAATCATTACTTCCTGAGATACAACATCTTAAGATTGCTACCATTTATAGTTTCGGTGTAAATGATGAAGATGTTGATGGCATGTTAGATGAGAACCCTGAAGATACAAGTGGGTTAGATAAAAATTCAAGAGATTTCCTAGAGAATGCAATTAAAGATTACAACAAAATGTTTGGAACATCATATGATACATCTTCTGATAAATTCCAAAACTACTATAAAGATGTCTCATTGAGAATGAAGAACCGCGAAATAGATCTGTTAATTGTTGTTAACATGTTTCTTACAGGATTTGATGCTACAACACTTAATACATTGTGGGTAGATAAAAACTTACATCTTCATGGATTATTACAAGCATATTCTCGTACTAACCGTATCCTTAATAGTGTTAAAACTTTCGGTAATATCGTTTGCTTTAGGAATTTAGAGAAATCAACTAATGAAGCTATTGCACTGTTTGGAGATAAAGAAGCAAGTGGAATTGTTTTATTAAAAACATATCAAGATTATTATTACGGTTATAAAGATAATGGGAAAGAAATCAGAGGATATGAGAGTATGGTAAATGAACTCCTTGAGAAATTCCCAATAGGAGAGAGAATACTCGGTGAACAAAATCAAAAAGACTTTGTAAGATTGTATGGTGCTATTTTAAGATTACAAAATATATTAACTGCATTTGATGAATTTGCTGGAAACGAAATTCTAACAGAGCGTGATATCCAAGATTATCATAGTGAGTACATAGATATATATAACGAATTTAAAAAAGAAGAAGAGAATAATAAAGAGTATGTTAATGATGATGTTGTGTTTGAAATGGAGCTTATAAAACAGGTCGATATAAACATTGATTACATCTTAAGTTTAATAAAGAAATATCATGAAGACCACATAAAGAACAAAGAAATTCTAGTAGATATTAATAGGGCGATTGACTCTAGTATGGAATTGAGAAACAAAAAAGATCTTATAAATCAGTTTATTGCCTCATTAGATTCCCATTCAGTCGTTGACAAAGATTGGCAGAGGTTTGTTAAAGATAAAGAAATTGAGGAACTTGAGCATATTATTATCTCAGAGAATTTAAATCGTGATGAGACTTATGCATTTATACAAAATTCATTCAAGAACGGATATCTTGCTACAAATGGGACATCAATAACAAACATTTTACCTCCAGTTTCCAGGTTTTTACCATCTGGGGATAGAAGCAAAAAGAAAGAAAATGTCTTAGACAAGTTTACACAGTTTTTTAACAGATTCTTTGGTTTATCAAACAATTTATAACTGCTTTGTATATATTAAACTCACTTTTGTACTCCTTATAATTGTATATTCTAAGTAAAAGATATAGAATAAAGAAGATGTACAAGAAATTTGGTATTAACAAATTTAAAATTCATAAAGTTGTATACTCAACATGTCTTTAATGTTAAACTTTTCATGCAAATGTTTTCCTAGAAATATAGCATATATTAATTTTGTATAATTACTTAAATGGATAATAACGAAGAAAATTTAGAAAAAATGAGACATTCTGCTTCACATGTACTTGCACAAGCAGTATTAAAACTCTATCCCGATACCAAATTAGGAATAGGTCCTGCAATAGAAAACGGCTTTTACTATGATTTCGAATTCTCTCAACCTATTGAAGAAAAAGATCTAAAGCCGATTGAAGAAGAAATGAAAAAAATCATAAAAAGAAAGTTGCCAATAACTCAGATCTTTATGAAAAGAAAAGATGCAATTAAGTATCTTAAAGATATAGGACAGGAGTACAAACTGGAGCTTTTAGAAGAAATACCTGATAAAGAGCTTAGTTTCTTTATAACAGGACAACAGGAATTTGCAGATTTATGCAGAGGTCCTCATGTAGCAAATACAGGTGAAATAGGAGCTGTTAAATTAATAAAAACAGCTGGTGCATACTGGAAAGGAGATGAGAATAGAAAGATGCTCACAAGAATATATGGAGCAGCATTTGAAACAAAAGCAGAGCTTAAAAAATATCTGCAAGATTTAGAGAATGCAGAAAAGTATAACCATAGAGCATTAGGAAAGCAGTTAAAACTATTTGCAATTATCCCTGAAATAGGGCAAGGACTTCCAGTATGGCTTCCAAGAGGATATACAATGAGAAGAATTCTTGAGAACTATATGTTTGACCTTGAAAGAGCACATGGCTATCAGCATATTCTAACTCCCCACATTGTAAGAGAGGAGCTGTTTAAGATATCTGGTCACCTGAACTTTTACAAAGACTCCATGTATGCTCCAATTAAAGTTGATGAGGAGAACTACTACCTTAAACCAATGAACTGTCCAGAGGGAATGATGGTATACAAAATGGAAACGAGAAGCTACAGAGATTTACCTTTAAAACTAGGAGAATTCGGTACAGTATACAGATATGAGAAGACTGGAGAACTGCATGGATTACAGAGAGTAAGAGGATTCACCCAAAATGATGCTCATATATACTGTACACAGGAGCAGTTGGAAGGAGTAATAAACGAGACACTTGATCTTCTTGATATATTCTACAAAGATATTGGATTTACAAATTACAAGTTTAGACTTTCTTTATCTGATAGAGAAAAAAATCCTGACAAATATGCAGGAGATATTGAGAAATGGCAGTTTTCAGAAAACACTTTAAGAAAAGCATTAACAGACAGAAAGGTAGAGTTTGAAGAAATGCCTGGAGATGCAGCATTCTACGGACCTAAAATAGATATACAAGCAGTTAATGTGTATGGTAAAGAAGATTCAATATCTACCCTTCAGCTTGATTTTAATCTACCAGAGAAATTCGATATTAAATATGTAGATGCAGATGGACAAGAAAAACAGCCATTTGTAATACACAGAGCACTCATTGGCTCATTTGAGAGATTCTTTGCATTCTTAATAGAACATTTCGCAGGAGATTTTCCCCTTTGGATTGCACCTGATCAGGTAGCTATTATTCCTATCTCAGATAAACATATTAAATATGGGAAAGAGATTTATGAACTCCTTAATCAGAGTGGAATAAGGGTAACTTTAGATGATAGAACAAAAAGCATGCAGTCAAAAATAAGAGATGCAGAGAAATTAAAAATCCCATATCTTGGAATAGTAGGAGATAAAGAGATTGAAACAGAGACTGTATCAATAAGGTCAAGATTAAACAAAGAAATAGGACTAATGAAGAAGCAGGAGTTTTTAGATTATCTTCTTGAAGAGATAAGACTAAAAAAACATAAATAAATTTATTTATAACATCTTTAATAAATGGATTTTAATAATCAAAGAATTAAGAAGGATTTAGGTACAAGAGTAAATGAACAAATTAGAGTACCAAAAGTATTGTTAATTGACAGTAGTGGTAAGAATATTGGAGAAACAGATACATATGTTGCACTTCAAATGGCAAGAGACGCAGAAATGGATTTAGTAGAAGTAGGAGCTAACAGCAACCCACCTGTATGTAGAATAATGGATTACTCAAAATACATATATGAGCAGAAGAAAAAGTTAAGAAAGAATAAAGCAGGGAGGGCAAAAGAGTTAAAAGAGTTCAGGTTTAGTGTAGTAATTGATAAATATGATATGGATACAAGAATAAGGAGAGCATTGGAATTTCTAGAAAAAGGACATCCTGTTAAAATTACAGTTACTAGAAAAGGAAGACAGCCATATCAGCAGATGAAAGAAGTATTTAGTCAAATATTGACTAATTTTACTGAATATAGTAGTATCGAATCCGAACCTAAGAGTGAATCAAACAGCATTTCAATTACATTTAAAGGAGATGGCAAGACAAAAAACAAACAAAACAGCAATAAAGAGAATCAGGCTTTCCAATCCAAAGGGGAACAGGAGAGCAAAGATGATGTACAAGCAGAGTCATCAGGGACATCTGAGAACTAAGCGATCAGCTAGATCTAAAAGAAGGCAGAATGATGACAGAATAATATATTCTGCTAATGCAAAAAATCTAAAGAAAAAGGTTGTTAATTTAAAGTAACAGATTATGAGAACTAAAACAGGAACAGTAAGAAAAAGAAGACATAATAAAGTTTTAGCAAAGACTAAAGGGTATAGAATGACTAAAAGCAAACTGTATAAGGTTGCCCATGAGTCAGCGATGCATGCAGGACAATACTCATATAATGATAGAAGGAAAAGAGCAGGACAGTTCAGACAGGTATGGATATCTAGACTTAATGCTGCATGTAAAAACAACGGAATTCAATACAATACCTTAATTAGCGGATTAAAGAAAAAGAATATTGAATTAAATAGAAAGGTGTTATCTGATATAGCAGTAAACGATACTGAGGTTTTCTCCTCAATTATTAAATCTATATAACTCCTGCAAATATACATATTTTAAAGACTTTTTATTTAGTCTTCTTGTTTTAACTTAATCTTTAAAACATAATATTGTATACTCTTAAGATAATATTCTTACATTTTTAAAATGGAGTACAATTTAGATGACATTAAAAAATCTTTACTTGAAGATATTTCCTCACTTACAGCAGAGCAGTTAAAACAAAAGTATCTCTCTCCCAATGGGATAATTACTTTAATGTTTAAGAATATCAAGAATGTAGAAATTAAGAAAAGAAAAGAGTATGGGATTGAACTTAATAGAATGAAAAAAGAAATTGAGGAGAGAATAATAAACAAACCTACAAAAATTCACAATGAAGAATTTGAAAGAAAGATAGATCCAACTGCACCATTTGATGTTAATACCGATAAACAAAAAAGACCTAGGATATTAGATCTAAAAGGTTCTTCTCACCCCATTGCACAAGAATTAAAAAAAATGCTTGATATATTTACAAGTATGGGTTTTGATGTCCTTGAAAGCAGACAAATAGATGATGATTTCCACATGTTTGAAAGTTTAAACTTCCCTAAGGGACACCCTGCCAGAGACATGTATGATACATTTTGGACAGATGAGAATTTTGTACTTCCTGCACATACTTCTACAATGCAAAACAGAGCTTTAAGAAGATTTAGTCCTCCCCCTATTAGAGTTGTACTTCCAGGGAGATGTTTTAGAAATGAAGCAACTGATGCAAGTCACGAACATACATTCTATCAAATAGAGGGAATATATGTAGATGAGAATATATCAATGAGTAATATGCAGGCAACAATAAAAGAGTATTTAGAAAAGTTCCTTGAAACAAGACTTGAAATTAAAATGCAGCCTGCATACTTTCCATTTACAGAGCCTGATACTGAATTTGTAATAAGCTGTCCTTTCTGTAAAAAGAAAGGATGCAGTACATGCGGATATAGCGGATGGATAGAATTAATGGGATGCGGAATGATTCACCCTAATGTCTTAACTGCAGGAGGAATAGACCCAGAAAAGTATAGTGGTTTTGCATGGGGAGTAGGGGTAGATAGGCTTGTTGCAATTAAAAGAAAAATAACTGATATTCGTAAGCTAAGAGATGGAGATATTAATTTCTTAAGACAGTTTTAATATATGAAATTACTTATTAAGAGTATAAAAGAGTTTGGCAAATGTACATTAAGTACAGAAGAGATAGTAAATATAATTTCAACAAAGATAGGAGAGGTTGAAGAGGTTACAGATTTTTCAAAGATGTATGAAGGTATTATTATTGCTCAAATTACAAAAAAAGAAGATCA
>Ga0208824_1003200_pt1 | contig 11581 bp, 12 predicted proteins | sample AD_JPNTR3_MetaG_FD_184447 | JGI IMG/M metagenome (GOLD analysis project Ga0208824, IMG submission 184447) | Active sludge microbial communities of municipal wastewater-treating anaerobic digesters from Japan - AD_JPNTR3_MetaG (SPAdes) (version 2) | ecosystem: Engineered > Bioreactor > Anaerobic...
GAAGATAAGTTATGAGATTAAAAAGCTGAATACTGGCGATTATAGTTTTGCTATTCCTGAAAATGCAGAATTGCATATAAACCGAAAATTATATTTTACGAATATTTGTGTGATTGAACGGAAAGCAACGCTTGAAGAAATAAGCAATAACTTAACACACGACCGGACTGCGTTTGAAAATGAAATGATAAGAGCCACACGGCTAACACAATTTTATTTGCTTATCGAAAATCAAAATTCGCTTGATGATATTATACTAAAAAATTACAAAACAGATTTCAATGAAAAAAGTTTTTTTTCTTCTTTGCTTTCTTTTATTATTCGTTATAATATATTTTTTATGCAGATAAATAAAAACAATTCAGGGCTTTTAATCTATTATATTTTGCGTAATTTTTTAAAATCATATTTAGAAAATAAATTTTATAAATAAATTTTAGGAGGATGTTATTATGAAAATTAAAGCTACTGTAAAACTTATGAAAGACCAGACAAAAAACTTAAAAGCGTTTGCAGATATAACGCTTGATGAAAGTTTTGTAGTGAAAGGTTTTAAGGTTATGTCAGGTTCAAAAGGTTTGTTTGTATCTATGCCGAGCCAAAAGCTCACAAAAGAAAAAGACGGTAAACAATACGAGGACACAGCGTTTCCGATAACCGCCGGATTTCGTAAACAGTTAATTGAAACAATCATTGCCGAATACGAAAAAAAGGCAAATGCTGAAACATCGGATTATGAACCTGCAAAACCAGAAAAATCAGAATCAAGCGAAAGCGAAATAGACAATATACCGTTCTGATGTATTAAAAACGAACGCAAACGCGCCTTAAATCAATTATTATGTGTTAAGATATATCAAACTATACCTTAATTAATTTTAATTGATTTTCGGCTTTAAATTGATTTTTTTTGAAAATCGGATGTTTGAATGATAAAACGGCGTGAATCGGAAATACAAAAAGAAATAATAAACTTTTTGCAGATTTTAGAAAATAGAGGGCTGATTTATTTTATTCGTTGTAATGTTTTCAGCGGTAAAATAAAACGCGCTGGCGGACTGTATTTTATTGTTCGTTCAGTTAATCAAGTAATTACTATTATTAATAATATTATTTAATTTATTTAAGCGAGGAGATTAAAAACTATGATTAAAATAAACACTATTGACGATATTAAAAACGCTGATAATTCTGAATTGATTGAATATTTTACGGTTCACACGATTAAAAACACTGCCAAAAAAATTAATATTGTTGCATCAAAATTAAGTTATTATTTGCGAACAACTAGAAAATTGAATTTTAAAAACGCAATTATTAAAAAACGAACGGAAGAAATAAACAAAATCAGCAAATCGCAACTTATAAAATTATTGCAAACTATGAACGCCAGCCAACTCGCCGTGAAATATAAAGTTTCAAAATCCGTAATTTCAAAAATCTTAAAAAAACACAATATAAATATTAAATTATATAATATTAATATTATTAACCAGTATAAAAAAATTGTTAGTATAGATAGAAAAGAGTTTATTAAAAGGTATTGTATAGATTGTTATTTATGGACATCAAATAAAAATGTCAGTTATTGGAATCCTGAATTTTGTTTAAAATATGGTTGTATAAATAAAAATATTAAATACCTGCAAAATAAAGTTAATTTTGCATATAACAGCGATAAAGACACAGTTTATTATATTGCTAAAAATCAGAACACGATTAAATTATCCGGCTGGCATATTGAATAATTAACCGTTTTTAATAATTTGTATTTGTAAAAATTTGACAAACCATATTTTTTATATTATATTCTGCGTATTATGCAGATAATAAAAACTTTATTTTAAATTTATTAATTAATTTTTAAAATCGCTATGAATAACTCTAATAATAATAATATTATTAATAATAATATACTTGATATTAATAATAATAATATTGCAGATAATAATAATATTAATAATATTAGTGATAGTATTAATAATAATAGTATAATTAATAATATAGATAATAGTAAAAAAAAGAAAAATAAAAAAGTTATTAATAATAAAAATAATAAACGAAAAATTAAATGCCCTAATATTATTAAAAAAGATTATGCTAATATTAAATTAACTGATTTACAGTATAATCAAATTTTAGATAAATATGATATTACTATGAAACAAGAAAAGTTTTGTAGATTATATGCAAGTGATAAAGAATTTTTTGGTAATGGTGTTCAATCTTATATTGCTGCTTTTAATATTGATATTACTAAAAAAGGTGCTTATAATGTTGCAGGTGTTAATGCAAGGAATCTTCTAAAAAATCCTAAAATACTTGCTTATATTAATGATATACTTGAGGTTGAGAATGGATTTAATGATGTAAATGTAGATAAACAACTTGCTTTTATTATAGCTCAAAACGCCGATTTTGGTAGTAAACTTGGCGCGATAAAAGAATATAATGCACTTAAATCTCGAATTAAACAACGAATTGAAACAACAAACACAACAAAAATAGAAATGACAATTACTGAAGAAGAAAAGCAAGAAATAAATAATCGGTTAAAAAACATTTTATCATTAACGCCTGCCATATCTGAAATTGGGCTTGTAAAATAAGTAAAATGCAAAATGCAGATACTGAAAAAAAAGCTGCTGAACTACTTAAAATATTAAACGATAGAAAATCAAGATATATTGCCTGCGAAAATAATCTTATGCTTTTCAGCATTTATTATTTTTCGCATTATCATCATCACGCAATCCCGCCGTTTCATTATGCTTTGTATTCAGATTTACAGTTTGAAAATGGCGCACGCGGCGTAATTTGGAAAATATTTAGGGAATCAGCAAAAACAACGCTTGCTAAAATAAAAATCATTCATACAATTTGCTATAAACATAAAAGGTTTATAGTTTGGACTTCGTTTGATAAGGCAAAAGCGGCGCAAAATACATACGATATAGCGGTAGAATTGCAAACAAACAAAAAAATAATATCGGATTTTGGGCAGTTGTTTTATGAAAGTAAGTCGTATGAAACAGAAAAGAAAAGCACTAAAAAAGCGATTAGCGAATTTATAACAGTAAACGAAATTAAAGTTTTAGCGAACTCAATAGGAACTTCTGCGCGTGGCTTGGTTTGGGGCGCATTTAGACCGGATTTTCAGATATTCGATGATGTTGAAAATATTGAAACCGCGTCATCTGAAACACAAACAAAATCAGTCATTGAACATATAGACGAAGCAATTGCCGGCGCGGCTGGATATTCCAACTTTTTAATACTTGCAAATAATATAACTGACACCGGGTCAATATCTTATTTTACTACCAAATTCAAAAAATCAAATAAATGGAAAATTAGGGATATTGGTGTAATTGATAATAAAACACAACAGCCGGTATGGGATAAATATGTTTTGACAGACGATGAAGCGGATAAAATAAATCTAACAATTACAGACGAAAAAAGGAAAAAAATATCCTTACAAACCAAAAAATTAGAATTAGGCGATTTAGTTTATAGACGTGAAATGTTAAATATTACAATGACTGCTGATGAACAGGAATTTAATGAAAATTGGCTACAATGGATTGAATTATCTGAAGTAAAACAAAAGGCAACCTACAAAATAACAACGATTGATACTGCTTATTCACAAAATAAAAACTCTTGTCGGACAGGTATTTGCATAAATTATTATGAACGTGCAACTGACAATTGGTATTTAGAAGCGTTTGCGCGCAAAATTGATAGTGCTGAATTGGTTGATTATATTTTTCAATTGCACGATAACGGTATTGACGAAATACGCATTGAAGAGACGGCGTTTCAAGCTGCTATACAACCATTATTCCGCCGCGAGTGTGAAAGACGTGGCAAATATCCGAATTGTAAGGGAATTAGTCATAAGGGGCGCGATAAAATTATACGCATACGCGGATTAATTGTGCCGTATAGCAACCGTAAAGTTTGGCATATAACCGGATTGTGTTCGGATTTAGAATCTGAAATGAGAATTTTCAGAGGACAAAAAAAAACTATGCGAGATGTATTAGACGCAACTGCTTATCAATTAGATGTTATTCGAGAAATAACGCCGCAGGCATATCAAAAACCAATAACCGCAACTCAACAGCAACGCCGCAATTTAGATTTTTCAAACTTGCATTTTTAATTTTATATTTGTAAAAAATTGACAAAATTTCAAAATATGTTATATTCAAAATAGAAATTGAAAGATTTTTATTAGGAATATATGAAAATAATAAATTTTGACGATGATACTAAAAAAAATAACAGACATAAAACATATAAAGATAAATTAAGTTCGCGTGATGATAAGTTAATTTGTGAAGCGGCTCAAGAATTAATCAACTCCGCTGATAATTATTTTGACCAGCGTATTTATCCGAATCTTTGCGCTTGCGCCGCTATTAAAGAGGGTATCGTTCCTAAAAACTTTCCTTTACCGTTGCGATTAAATTTTCCATTTGTTAAGAAATACTTATCGGCAATGTATCCTGTCGTCTTACAGACGAAAACACAGAATAAACTATTTTTTGGGAATATTCAGATTACAAATACAGACTATAAAGACGATATTTATGTCAAGTCAATTGAAACTATGCTGGAAAAGCATTTTTATGAATTTAACGACCCGAACGAATACTTTATTGAATCAGATGAGCAGGTTATTGATTTCGGCTATTCAGGCGTTAAATTAAGCTGGACACGCGAATATAGCGATATTGACGATATTGAACTAATTGAAGATGAAGATATTAACAATAAAAAACAAACACAAAAAAACGAAAAAGCACAATCCGAAACAAATAATCGATTACGATTTAAATCAGTTCAAAATATTAAGAAAAAACTTATTGCGGATAACTTAAATATTGAAGTTTGCGATATTTTTAATTTGCGATTAGACCCGCTTGCTAAAAAGCCGCAACAATTACGATTTGTTTATGAATATTTATACCCTGATTATGATACTTGTGTAGATTTGTTTGAAGATTTTGAAAAGCAAATGATGTTTAAAAAGGATGATAATTCAGCTGAAGCAAGCGAAGCCCCAAGCAATCAGCTTAAATTTAATATGCTCACACCTACGCAAATATTAGACAGTCAGCAAGAAGCACAAAACCCGCGCATTATAGAATTTTGGGATAAGTGGGGACACAGATTTTATTTTCTTACAAATAACGAAGGAAATAAGATTATTACACTTCTTAAACTCAAAAATCAAGCAGAGGATTTTTCATATCTTAACCCTTATTCACACAAAAAAATACCTATAACGCTTTTATATAGAAAAAAAAATAGAAAAGATTGTTATGGAACTGGCGTAATTAATGATATTATGCCATTGTATATCATAATGATTTATTTACTTTCATTGTCAATTATTGAAGAAATTAAGCGCGTTATGTCGCCGATTGGAATTAGAAATACAGGCGAAATAAATATTGACGAATTAGTATCGGCTATTGAAGGAAACGGACGTTATTTCACAGTTAAAGCCGATGGCGATATTAGGCAATTTGTTTATCAAATTCAGCAGAATAGCGCAACTTCATTATTTCAGCTTCAGCAATATTTCGAGGGTATGATACAAGCGCAAACAAAAATCACTGATTATCAAACAGGCGGCACAATCCAACAACAATACAACCGAACATTAGGCGGTATTCAAGCAATATTCGAGGAAAGCACGCGTCAATTATCATTTGTAAATTTAATTAATAAGCGAGCATATAAGCGCATTGTAAAATTAAGTTTGTCAATCATATTACAAAAACAATTACAGCCGATTATATTCCGTATGCTTGGCGAAGATTCAACTTTATATATTGAAATCAAGAACGAATTAGACGCGCCGATTAATTCTGCAAAAGATTTAATATTTGTAAACGAAGGAACACAGCGTAAAATTGTATTAATATCAGATTTATTACGATTTGAAATTGATTTTGATTTATTATTTGCTTATGGCGGCGATACTTATACATTGTCAAGATACAACGAAGCATTACGATTAGCAGGCATATTAATTCCAGCGGGCGTTAAAATAAATATCAAGCGAATAGCAACTAAATATTTTGAAAGAATAGGTATGTCAGATTGTATTATTGACGATTCAAAAGAAATGAAAAAGATTATGCGTGAAAATTTATTTATGCAAAAAATAATTGAAGAATATCAAAAGGCAGTATCTCAAAAATTAATTGATGATACACCCGATAATTATATCAAATATATGTCAACCTATATTCCTGAACCAGACGCGGATAATGATAATCACCAATTACATTATGAAAATCATCCGGAAGGTATTCATAGAGATATGCACGGTTATTATTTATCAGTTGAAAGGCAGAAAATGGAACAAATGCGCGCCGCTTTAGATGCTGAACAAGGTAATATTGAAGCGCAAGAACAAACAATTGACGGAAGAACGGCAGTTAGTCCACAGCAAGCAGAACCACAAACGACGGTAAGGCGTAGTGGACAACCTACAAATGAAATGATACAATCAGCGGCTCAACAGGCAGGTAAAAGATAATGGAAATATTACAAAAAATAAATGATTATATCATAAAACAATTTACTAAAAAATATAAACAACCTGAAATTAAAAATACAGATGAATTAAAAAAACACAATGATTTAATTAATAAACAGAAAATAGAAGCAATACGAAACATATTTATAAATAAAGATTTTAGAGAAATTGAAGAAGAAATATTTTTATCTGAAATTGATAAAATACAAAATGAAATAATTTATTGCGCTGATGTCAATAATTTACAATTTTTGCGCGGCAAACTTGCACAAGCTAAATATGCACTTGATAGATTATATCAATTAGCATATATCCCTATAACGCCAGAAAAAAAAGAGCAAGGTATTCAAAATTTCGCTGATAATTTTACAAGAGGAGTAATTGAAGAAATGAAAAGTCGGCACAATAAAAAATAAAAATTAGGAGGACAATATGAATTTAATTAGAGGCGAGAATTTTCAGGGTCAAGAAAACAGCGGATTGAATATTGTTGGAAAATCTGATAATATCGGCACGCCGTTAGATGATGATAGAACTAATGACTGGCTTGATTTAGACAGTTTAAAACCAACGCCGGAAGAAACGACTATTAAAAGTCAACCCGTGAAAGCGGAACTCAATGATAGTGGTAATTCAGCGAAAAGCGAACAAACTAAACAGCCAGAAAAAATGGATGATTTGATTGAAAAAATTAAGGAAATTAATCCTGATTTTGCCGATAAATCAGAAGATGAAATTCTTGATTTATTTAAAAACGCAAATAAAAAAATCAATGAGCAGGCAATTAAAATCAAGGAACTTGAAAAACTTGCCGGCGAAATTGATAACGATGACCCAAAAGCAAAAGAAAAACGCGAAAATCTGAAATCAAAACTTGACGAACAAAAAAAGAAGCGCGAACAATTAATTAATGAATTAAAAGAGGGTATTGCGCTGTATTCAGACGATGACTTTTCTAAAAAGTTTGCTAAAACGCTTGACGCTTTAACAGATAATTCTTCAGTTGAAGAATATGAAACTAAAATCGCTGAATTAACAAAAACAATATCGGAAATTCAGAAAGAAAATGAAGCACGCAAAAAACAAGAGCAAATTAAAATTGAAGCGGAAGCTAATCAGAAAATGATATATGATATATCAAAAGAAGTTATTACTGCCGCATCAACAAAATTTGAAAGTCAAGAAATTTTAGAAGCGAAACAACTTTTGCAGTCAGATTATGCCAAAGAACTTTATCTGCCGTTAATTGAATCAGCTCTTAAAACAAAAGACAAAGCACAGATTAAAAAAATGTATAATCAGATTTTTGAAAATGCAATTTATACACTACGCGGTAAGGCAATGCCGGAACTTATAAAACAGATTAAATCACAAACGGCAAAATCAGTTATGCAAAACAATGCGGCAACCGGCGTTTCTACTAATAACGCCGATACCGCAACAAAGAAATTTAAGTTTTTAAACAGATGTTAATTTTATTTTTAAGGAGTGATTAAATATGAGTAATCTCATAACTATTGATGGGCAATATACCCAAGAAATTGAAAAGCAGGATATTACTGAAGAATTGGCGCGGTTTAAGGCGGCTGATTATCAGTTTTTGACGCTTATGATGTCTAACCGCGTTAAAAAACGCAGAGTGGTTCAGCCGAGAAATTTTGAATATCAGGCTTTTAGTGATTTAAAACGCGATTTTACAGTAGCGTCTTATGATGCCGACACTTTGAAAGCAACTATTACAGGGACAGCAGCCGCTAAATCTATAATCAAAGGTGATGACCTTATGGTTATAGTTAATGGTTCGGGTGGAACTGCTCCGCTTGGTGTTGAACGCAAAATAAAAAGTGTAGAAATTACTGGCGGAAATACAGTTATTGAATTCTATGCTACATTTGGCGCAAATTTAGTGGCTGGCGATGTCCTTTATAAATCTTCACACGGCGCAAGCGAAGGCAGCTCTACAAGAGCTTTATTGTCAGCTGATTTTGTTACAGGCACGCAGGATATGACTTTTTTCCGAGTAACAACAGGACAAACTAAAATTGCTAAAGTTGCGGCAACCTGGCAAGACTGGTTTGAAGAAAACAAAGAAGTTATTTCGCGCGCATTAAAATCAGATATGCAGGGCAAAATGATTTTTGGGCAGCGTCAAACTTCACTTGAAGAAACAGATTCAAAAACAGGCGATATTACTCGCATTTATGATTCGCTTGGTTTAATTTCAGGATTGGTTAACAACTTGTGGCCGGCTCCTTTAACAGACGCGCCGTCTTATGTAAGTTCAACAGGGCAGTATGACAATTTCAACGGCACAATAACATTTCCGTTATTACAAATAATGTTTAAGAAATATTGTTATGGCGAAGATTTATTTTGGTTTGTTGATTCATTAATTTATGACCAGCTTGTAAATATCGTTTATGATAAATATGTGCCGGTTAAAAACGAAAAAATGCTCGGTTCTGATATTGAAAAAATATCAATAGCTGGCGTTGAAATGAAAATAGTTCCTTTTAAAGAACTTGACAAACGCAGAAATATTTTGAATGGTTTTGTTGTTGACGCTTCTGATTTAACTTTCAATCAATACACAACTTTTGAAGGATTTCAGGCAGCGGCAGTAAAACTTTCTGATAATACTTGGCAGGAAAAAGCTGAAGTTTGGAGTTCTGGTGCATTAACATTGCAGCAGGCACACAAACACGGCAGAACAAAACTGTAATATTTAATTTAATGTTAGGGCAGTATTAATGCCGCCCTATTTTTAGGAGGGGAGTTTTATTATGTCAAACGAAAAAGAAGAAGTTAAAACTAATATTCCAATGCGCTATTTTTTAGCAGCAAATGATGGTGATTGTGGTGGAACAATTTGGATAAATAAAGGCGTGCCGGTTGAAGATTTTTTGACGAAACGCATTAATTATTTAAACCCAAAATCAGTTCAGATAAATAGCGATGGGATATTGGTAACAAATGACCCTGAAACAATAGTTAGTATTTATACGCGCGATAATATCAAAAGTATATTTATTGATATTGAAACAGGCGAAGTAAATGAGTTATTCAGAAAAAATCGTGAAATAGATTTGAAATATGCTAAAAAGTATAATATTGATATTGCCAAACATTCGGAAGAAGTAAAATCAGCAATATCAGAAGGTTTGTATCGCTTTACGCTTGAAAAAGATTTGACAGCCGAAATGGCTATTGAAGAAAATAAAGCTAAATCACTTATGCTTAAAAAAAAGCGTCTTGAAAATCTTGAGCTTGAAGAAGAGCTTAATCGTAAAACTGAAGAACGAAAAAAGAAAGGTTTGAAAGTTTAATTATTATTTAATTAAGGAGTTGATTTGTTATGTTACAGACAGTTGACTATATAGTCATTGAAAGTGATAAAAAAATTTTAATAGGGCGAAACAAAACTGTTTATACAGTCGAAAGTTATTCAAGCCCGGCAATTACTATCGTTGGCAATTACAAAGATGCTTTGTCAAATGCTAAATATCTTACGCTTAAATCGTCAACGGCGACAACTGGTCAAATACGCGAAATCAGAAGCGTAGCAATTTCAGGCGCAAATACAGTAATAACACTTGAATGCGGTTTTGATACTGATACAGTTGCTAAAAACGATACATTTATTGTAGCCGAATCTTCTGATGTTGTTACATTACGCGAACTTGGAACTCCAAAAGCGTCTGATTTTGATATTTATATTGACAATTCTTCAAAATTGGTCGTTTTTGCTGGTGCGCCGACGGTATTGTCTTATCAGACGGCGGCATTTAGCAATAAATTATCTTAATTTAATTTTATCTATTCGGAGTTATTGGTATGGCATTTACAACACAAAAATATTTATCTACAATTCAAAAGCTCTTATCAGCTCCAAAAATTGACGATAGTGTTTTAATTTCAGCCGGTAACTCCGTTATAGATGATATTGTCAACTGGCCGGGATATACATTTAATTTTCTTAAAAAAATTGATTCAACAAAAACAACAATAATAGGACAAAATTATATTGATATTTCTACAATTACAGATTATAATAAGATTATAGATATTTTCTATAATGAAATTAAACCAGAAAATAGATTATATCAAAAAAGTTCAAATGCGATTTTTTCGCTTGGATTAAATCAAGAGATTTTTGAAATTTCAAATGTAAAATATTCCAATACACTCCCACGATTTTATGCTGATGATGTAGAGCCAAACAAAATATATTTTGATAAAAATCATACAACAGAAGAAACATTAATAATAATTTATAAGAAAAATATATCTCTTATCACTACATTAGCAGAAACAGTTCCTATACCTGATAATTTTGAAGTTGCTTATTATCACGGATTAGTAGAATATTCAATACCGGCAGCGCAAAATATTCAAAATTTTTCTACTGATTATTACAGAAATACTAAATATGCAAGATTAAGAAATATAATGAGAAACGAAAATTTAAAAGAATATAAATATACAGGATTTAATAGTAATTATCAGATTGGTTATATAAGCCATCTAAATAAAATATTAAATCCAACATATTATTAACATAAATATTAAATTTTAAAATTAAAGAGGTTTATAATATGAAAAAATTATTATTAAGTTTAATAATTTTTAGCTTTATTATTATAAATAATAGTAATGCTATAACTATTGATGGTTGGAATATTGACGACCCAGATTCAGCTAATTTATTCGGTCAAGTTGGAACAAAAAAACTTGATGGTGCTTCTAATAAAGCATTAGTTTTACCTGTGTTTATTGCCGGCTCAAGTTCAGATACTCAATATTTAGTAACACAACCGCGCATATTCGATAATCAAGAATTTGTATATGTTAATAACGCCAATAATTCTGATAGTGTTGTGGCTACAATTAAAAAAGTTAGTGAATTAAAAATTTATGAAGGCGAAACTTATTTATTGACGATAGTTAGATACGGTGTTGACGGCGAACCAGCGACAGGTGATAAAAGAGACGGAAAAATAAAATCAATAACTTACA
>Ga0208824_1003205_pt1 | contig 11566 bp, 7 predicted proteins | sample AD_JPNTR3_MetaG_FD_184447 | JGI IMG/M metagenome (GOLD analysis project Ga0208824, IMG submission 184447) | Active sludge microbial communities of municipal wastewater-treating anaerobic digesters from Japan - AD_JPNTR3_MetaG (SPAdes) (version 2) | ecosystem: Engineered > Bioreactor > Anaerobic >...
GCTGCCCCTGCGCTACTTCAGCCCGGCGTTTGTCAAGGCCCTCGAAGAAGCACACATTGACGCGGAGACCCGCGAGCGCATCTTCCAGAAAGTGGCGCCGACCGGCAGCTGCCAGGGCGTAGAGGAAGTCCCCGAGGCACTGCAGCGGGTTTTCGTGGTCGCCAGCGACATTCCGGCGGAAGGACACATTCGCATGCAGGCGGCGTTGCAGGCTTTCACCGACGCCAGCATCAGCAAGACGATCAATTTCCCCGCCACCGCGACCGAAGAGGACGTCGCCACGGCGTTCCGGCTGGCCTGGCACCTGGGCTGCAAGGGCCTGACCGTCTACGTCGCCGGGTCGCGCGAGAAGGTGGTACTGGAGACGGAGGCCACGCGCCAGCAGAAAACGTCCCCACCCTGGCAAGCGCCCCACATCCGACCGCGTCCGCAGCGGCTCAATGGGCGTACCTATCGCGTCCCCACGCCGGTAGGGACCGCCTTCATCACCGTGAATATGAACGGCAACGCGCAACCCTTCGAGGTCTTCCTCAATGTCGGCAAGGCGGGTTCGGAAACGGCGGCGGTCGCCGAAGCCATCGGCCGTCTCATCTCGTTGAACCTGCGACTGCCCTCGCCGCTGGAGCCACGGCGCCGGTTGGAGGAGATCGTGGCCCAACTGGGCGGCATCGGCGGCGGCAGACCGCTGGGCTTCGGACATCAGCGCGTGCTGAGCCTGCCCGACGGCGTCGCCCAGGCGCTGAACGATTACCTCAACGAGATGGAGGAGCATGATGACGCCGTCCTGCACGCAGACGAGCCGGAAAGCGCCGCGGCGCCGCTATCCGCGCCGTCCCCCACGGCGTCCCCCATGCAGGTGGGCGATCTGTGTCCCAGCTGCGGACAGGCAACCATGGTCTACACCGAAGGCTGCCGACGCTGCTACGTCTGCGGGCACAGCGAGTGTTGATCCGCTGCGACCTGCAGCTTTTGCCCTTCCCCCTGCCCCCTCCCCAACGGCGCATACCCCGTTGGGGAGGGGAGAAAAAATAAAGGGGTTTTGCAGGCGGGCTACGTCCGCCTGCAAAACCCCACAAAAACCGATCTCTATTTTCTGAGAAGGTCTTCTGAGGCCCGCCAGGGCCATTTTTACGGCAGGGACAGCACCAACGGCAGGTAGATCAAGCGCAGCTCGCGTACCGTGAACGTCCATGGCGCTTGCTCCGGGCTGACGCCGCCCCACACGTCATAGGCTGTCACCGTCCAGGTGTAGACGCCCTCCGCCAACACCGAAGGGGTGTACGCCATCGCCGCCCCCACGTCGTGCACCGCACCCGCCAGGGTGACGCGATAGCCCGCCGCCTCCGTCACCGGCTGCCATAACAGCGTCGGCGTCGCGTCGGTGATGACCGCCCCATCTGCCGGGCTGAGCCGCTGTGGGGCAGGCAGTACGCCGCGCACGATCAGAGCCGCGGGAAGCGTCGCCGACACGCAATCACCGTTAAAGAGGGTCGCCGTGTAGCTGCCCGCCGCGAGACCCGCCGGCAGGATCCCCGTCACCGTCGTCGAGCTCACCAGCGTGACCGAAAGCAGCCACGTCGCGCCCACCCGCACGGCAGGCAAACCCGCAAAGCGTTCGCCTGTCAACGTCAACAGCGTCGGCATATTGCCCACCACAGAGGCCGGCGTGAGGGTTGCAATCCCCGGCGCCGGATGGGGAGGGAGCAGGCTCGTGAGCTGCACATCGTCAACGTACCAGCCAGAAGCGCCGATGCTGCTATCACACCCGATGCGCCAGCGGATCTGCACGGCGTTCCCGGCGTAGGCGCTCAAATCCACCACGACTTCACTCCACGCGCTCAGCGCGCCCGTCCAGCCAGAACGCCCCGCCAATGGATTGGAAGTCCCCGACTGAATGAGGCCGTTGTAGCCATGGGACGTCATGTGCGAGCCCAAATCGGCCCACGTCGCCCCGTCATCGGTAGAAATCTCCAGCACCGCGCCATCCCAGGCAAAAGAACCGCTGCCCTCAAACTCATAGCGGTGCCAGAAACGCAACGTGCTCCCCGCGCCTACCGGCACCGCGACGGCGTTCCACAAGCGGCTGTCGGTCGTGGCCGGCGCATCGGGGATGAACCAGGCGTGGACCGGGCTGTGCGATTCCGCTGACGAGAGCGTCCAAGAAGCCTCACCGGTGACAGTCTGCCAGGACCACTTCCCGTCGCCGGATTCCAGATCGTCGGCAAGGCCCACTCCCAGCGCGGCAGTCGCAAAATGGAAGGGTTCAGCCCAGGCCCCATGGCCACAGGCATTGTCGCCCTGCGCACGCCACCAGTAACACACGCCGCTCTCCAACGTCGCCGGGGCCGAATAGGTAGCCGTGCTCACCCGCGTATCCACGAGCGGCGCGATAAACGTCGGGGTACGATCCACCTGCACGCGATAGCCGGTCGCCAGCGGCTGCGCCTTCCAGGCGAGAGACAAGGCATCGAAGGGTTGAGCGGTCGCCCCGGCAGGGGGAGTCAACAACGTCGGCGTCTCAGGCGCGCAGGTATTGATCCACAACGCCAGCTCCGCCGTGTGCACATGCGTGCCCTCCGCCGTCGCGGAGATGACGAGGGGATAACGCCCGGCAAGCGCTTCAGGCCCCGCTGCCAGCGTGAGGAGCACCTCCGCCGGCGGCGACACCACCGCCGACGAGAAGGTCGCCGTCACACCCAACGGGGCTTGTAGCGCGAGAGTAACCTCTTCCGCGTACCCCGCCAACTGCCCCACCGCGACGGTCGCCGTCACCACGGCCGGGGCGCAGACCGCCGCCGCTGACGGTTCGACCGTCAACGTGAAATCGGGCTCCCGCAGGCAGTTGTAGCAAACGAAGGCAAAATCCTGATCGGTCGTGTCGCCGACATGGGGGATGCCGTCGCCGGCGATATTGGCCGCGAGCACGCGGATGGTAAAACGCTCCGGCGCTGTCGGGCCGAGGAAAACGCCCTCGGTGTTGTTGCTTCCATCCGCCGCGCCGCCTGGCTGCGACCAACCGCTGGCAGCGAAGGCATTCCCACGGTAGGTGTTGCCGTCCGCGAGCACTTCCAGGTTCAGGTCGTTCACCCAGGCGGGGGTGCTGCCGCCCAGTCCGTGGCCGGGGGCGTCGGTCCACACCAGCATCATGCGCACCGGCTGCGTGGGATCCGCAGCGCGCAACGGCTGTTCCCACAGCTCCCCCGTCGTCCCGAGGATCCGGGGAGCATCGAAATACAGCACCGGCAAGGCCGGATCCACGACGGCTTCAAGGTCCAACCGTCCCCACCCCTGCTTGCTGTCGAAGGGATGCCCCAAGATACCGCCGTCGGCGTCATGAAAACCCGCGAGATCGTGCGCCGCCGGCAGGAATGCCGCCTTCACCAGCGCGGGGCTGGGATCCACGCCGGTCAGGCCGCGATAGTATTGGATGAAGAGCGCTGCGGCGCCGCTCACCTGCGGCGAGGCCATGCTCGTGCCGCACATCGTGCCGTAGGAATCCGTGGGCAGGGTCGAATCCACGTAACACCCCGGAGCGACCAGGTGCGGGATGTTGCGCCCATCCAGGGCGGGACCGTGTGCCGAATTAGCCGAGAGGTCGTTGATGGCCAGGATCTGCGAGCCGGCGCTGGTCTGCATCCTGGTCGAGCCGACGGTGAAGATGTTCTTGGCCTCATCGGGGCTGCCCTGCGAGCTCACGCCGCCGTTGCCATTCATGATGGAGAGCACGTAAGTAAGCGACTGATTGCCCGCGTGCGTCAGGTCGGCGTCACGGACGCCCACATCCACTTTGCGCGTGTCCGCATCGTAACCCTGGGGCGTGCCCGCCAGACCCCAGCTGTTGCCGGAGATCAGCACGCCGTTGGCGACGGAATCCTGCATCAAGACGGTGAGATCGTAGGTGCTGTAAAGCTGCTCCACGAGCCGGGCACCGGGCGCGACGCCGAGTCCCCGCAGAAAGCCGCTGCCGTCCACGACGTCCGAGCTTCCGTCCGCCGCCATGATGCCGGCGGTGTGCGTGCCGTGTGCGCTGGAGATGGCCGCGCTACAGGTCACGCCGGCACAGGGAGCCATGCGGTGCACCAGGTCGGGATGGGTCTCCTGGATGCCGCTGTCCACGTGCGCGATGATCACACCCGCGCCATCGAGTCCCACCGCGGCGAGCCAGTCGCGGTACCCAGGAAACGCCTGATTGCCCGCGTCCACGTTGTTGACGTTGACCTGAGCGCTCATTTCGCCGCGCGTCGCGCGGGCAGTGGAGACCGGCTGGAGGGTGTAGACGCCGGGAATGCGCGCCGCCTGCATCAGCCGATCTCCCGGCAGCGTCATCGTCAGGCCGTCGAAGCCGTAGCCCAGGTCCAGGGGCTCCTCCTGCAGCTGCGCCCCCAGCGCCGCGAGATCGCTGAGCACCGATGCCCGTCCCGCGCCGCGATACACCAGCGCTTGAACGGCGAGGGGCGTCGCCTCGAGGGCGCGCCACGGCGGCAAGACGCGATACGCCGGGGCGAAGGGGCCGGTCCAGCGGACGAAATTCAGCGCGGAGGCCCGCTTCAGGGCAGAAGAGTCGCCCCATACGACATACGTGAAGGGGTGGATGTACTGCACAATCTCCAGGCCGCTCTGCTCCAGGGCCGGCAGCCAGGTCACCTGCGTCGGACCGAACATCTGCACCAGCTGCAAATCGGGGCCCCCTGTCGAGGCGTAGCGCGCCGCTAAAGAGAATGCCGGCTCGTCCACCAGCGGGTCGAAGGTCACCCCGCCGAGGTCGAGCGTGTAATCGTAGGATGGCGCCGCGCCCCCAACGTCGGCACTCAAAGAAGAAGCTGTCGGAGCAACCGGGGCAAACCCCAACATCAAAAGCGCCACTACAGCGCCGCCGCGACACCAGGTCTGCATGTCACACCTCCTCGAAAATAGCGAAAAGGCGAAAAAGCGAATCAGCGAAAAAACTACTTACATGGCAAAGAGGGCACGAACTTCAGGCCGCTCTGAAGAAGACACGCAAACTCATTCTTATTCTCGGCAATACACGGGCGTGATTGCGACGCGACGGATTCTACACTTCGGGTATAATCCCCGCTATGATAGCACAAGTGATTGGATTGCTCTATACCGCTGTATTGGCAGCGCTGGCAGTGTATGCCCTGCACATCATGATCCTGATCGGGCTGTATTTCCGGCATCGGCACGATCCCCAGCCCACGCCCCCCACGCCGGCGGAAGCCCAACTGCCGGTCGTGACGGTTCAGGTCCCCCTGCGGAACGAGCGCTACGTGGCAGGGCGAGTGCTGCAAGCCGTCGCGGCGCTGGATTGGCCCCGCGATCGGCTGGAACTCCAAATTCTCGACGACTCCGACGACGAGACCACCCTCATCGTGGAGGCCGAATGCACCCGGTTGCGCAAGCAGGGCTATCAGGTCACGTTGCTCCACCGGACGCACCCCACCGGCCACAAGGCCGGCGCGCTGGCGGAAGGAACGCAGCAGGCGCGGGGGGAATTCATCGCGCTCTTCGATGCGGATTTCTGCCCGGAGCCGGATTTCCTGCGGCGCACCCTCCCGCACCTGCTGGCCGATCCCCGGCTGGGCATGGTGCAGACGCGCTGGAGCCACCTCAACGCCGAGTATTCGCTCATCACGCGGGCGCAGGCGCTGGCGCTCGACGCCCACTTTGCCATCGAGCACATTGCCCGCAACCGCAGCGGCCTGCTGATGAACTTCAATGGGACGGGGGGCGTCTGGCGCAAAAGCGCGATCGAGGATGCCGGAGGGTGGCAATGTGACACCATCACCGAGGATCTGGATTTGAGCTATCGCGCACAGTTGCGCGGTTGGCGCATCGGCTATCTGCCTGAGGTCACCGCAGCGGCGGAATTGCCCCCGCTGGTCGCCGCGTTCAAACAGCAACAATACCGCTGGGCCAAGGGCGCCGCGCAATGCCTGCGGAAGCTCGCCGGGCCCATTGTGCACTCAAAGCAGCTCCGACCGGCGCAAAAAGTCATGGCGCTCCTTCATCTGAGCGGGTACTTCACGCAACCGCTGTTCCTGGCATTGATGGTACTCCTGCTGCCGATGGCGCGCTATCACCCCGTGCTACCGTCGTTGAGCGGCATTTTAGGGGCGATCATTGCCGTACCGCCGCTGCTGTATCTGCTCGGACAGCAAGCCCTCTATCGAGACTGGCCACGGCGCGTCCTGGCCTATCCCGTGCTGATGGTGTTGGGAATGGGCATAGCCTGGAGCAACACTCTCGCGCTGATAGACGGCCTCACGCACTGGGGCGGGACATTTCAGCGCACCCCTAAATTTCATCTGCAGGCACGGGAAGGTCACTGGCGGCATACTTCCTACAGGATCAAACCCGACCGCACGATGTTTGGAGAAGCCCTGCTGGGCCTCTATACGTTGATCGCCGCCTGGCAAGCCGTGCAGGGAAGGCAAGAAGCGCTCCTGCCGTTGGCGCTGGTCGCTGTCAGCGGCGAAGCATTGATGGTTGGGAGCACCTTGCTGCAAGCGCGCGCCGCAGCCCACTGAGGTCACACAAAACACCCTCCCTCCAGAAAGCGCTTCTGGAGGGAGGGTGTTGTAAATCACTCTTTCTTCGCTGCAGCCGGTGCTGCAGGAGCGGGGGGCTGCTTCGGCAATTCCGGTTCCATCTGTGGCGGTTTGATGTCCTTCGGCATGATGACCTGCCCGCTCACGTAGGCACCTTCATTGGTGAGGATGACTTTGACGGTCATATCGCCCCACACCCGCCCGGTCGCCAACACCTCGACGCGGTTCGCGGAGATATTTCCCTTGACCGCGCCGGCAATAGACACGTTGCCGGCCTTGATTTCGGCAAGCACCTTAGCGCTCTCGGTGATCACCAGATTGCCCGTCGTCGTGATGGTGCCTTCGACCACCCCTTCGATGCGCAAACTGCCATCCCCCTGGATGTCGCCTTTGACATGGGTGTTCGGACCGATGGTGGTCTCGATGGGCCGGGAGGGAGCCGCAGCCGGACGGACCGCAGGCGTGACGGATACGGCGGGCGCCTCCTCTTCTCGTGTTTTTTCCTTACCCCACATAGCAATCCTCCTTCGAAAATAGTAATCCGTGAGCCGTGAAGGGTGAAAAGTGCACGCATGAACGTGCGCATGTGCTCACGTAGCCATGATTTTACCGTAAGGTGCGAAAAGCCGCAACCCGCGGCTCGCTCAGGGTGCGCTTTCCATCATTTGTCGCGCCGCTGCCAGCACCGCCTGCTCCTCGGCGCTCAACGTGTAAGAAGCGCGCCATTGCACTAACGGCTTGGCATACACGCGCGTTTCATCCCGTCCATGCAGGCCGGAGAGCACGAAACCGCTGCCATGCCCATCCACTAACGCCAGAGAGAAGCTCTGATCGCCGCCGACGTTGGCAAATCCCTGATAGCGCTGAATGCCATACCCCTGAAGGGTGTGAGGAAGGATCGCCTCGACTCTCGTCAGAGCGCCCTCCGCCGCCTGCAGGCGCGTGTTCTGCTGTTCCAGACGATGCAAGAAATCCGCCAGCGTGGCCTGATCACCGCTTTCGGCGAGCGTCAAGAGACGACGGTATTGCTTCTCCAGGCCATTGAAGCGCTTCTCCAGCGTGTAGATCCAATACGCCGCCACGAACAGCAACACCGTCGCAGCCATCACCCAGGTAATCAAAACGCTATCCATAGACGTCTCCCGGCAAACTCTGCACAGCTCCGCCCTCAGCTGCAAGCCGGATTATAACGCATTTCGCACGCCTGTCGAACCTCTACGACAACCCCAGCAAGGCGTCCAGGCGGGCGCGGTCGAAGCCTACCACTATCTCATTCCCTACCTGAATGACCGGCACGCCCTGCTGTCCACTGCGCTGCACCATGTACTGCGCCGCGATCATGTTCTGTGAGACGTCTTCGTCCTCAAAAGGCACGCCGCGCTGCTGCAAATAGCGCTTCGCCGCCTGACAGTAAGGGCAGGTCGGCGTCGAAAAAACGATGACGCGAGGCCAGGATCGAGTCGCCATAGACGTACCTCCTTCAAAAATGCGTAATGCGTGATGCGTAATGCGTAAGTGATCTCCTCAAAAAATCAGCGAGTCAGCGAAAAGGTGAAAAAGCAAGAAAATCGCGTGCAAGGCAAAGGTAACGCAAACTTCAGGCTGCGCTCAGGCCGCCCCGGAATGAATTCTGGAGCTGATACGCTCCCCCACAACACGCTTCAGCGCGGTTGCCTGTATCGGCCGAACTGCTCACAACTCACATTCCTGTTCTCGGCTGCTTCTCACCATCCGCTGACAACGCCTTCAGTATAAAAGCATTTGGCGCGGGGTCAATCCCCCCTGTCCCATCGCGCACTCTTGCCTTCTTCACAACCGCGCCTATAATGGCTTTCATTCTGGCAATAAACAAAGAGAGGTCCTTCCCCATGAACATGAATGGACAAACGAACCGCTGGTTGACCTATGCTATCATCGCTGTGGTGATCTTGCTACTGTCAGGCGCGTGCTGCTGCTGTGTGGGAGGCATCGTATGGTGGGTTGTCAATAACACCGACAATCCTATCAGCACGCCGTTGCCCAAATGGCCTACGTTGGAGCCCGGCGGTGAAGTCACGCCGGAACCGCCCCTCGAAACGCCGCTCGTCACCGAACCGTTGCCAGATGAGGCTCTCGAAACGCTGAATGCGGTCCTGCAAAGCGACATTCCGGTCTCCGACATGCACGAGCTGGGCATCCGCTACCTTGGCGTGCCCGCAGATACTTCCCGCGTCGCCTCGACCGTGAACCCCGATTACCCGGTCGGCACCGAGCGTCAGTTCAACGCCCAGAACCTGGATACCGAACAGCAATTTGTCATCACCGCCGTGCTGGCGTACAAGACCGATCACGTCTATATGTGGGTCGAAAAGGGGGCGCGGGTCAATCAGGACGACCTGGAAGCAGCCGCGGAGCTCTTCGAAAATCACACCTACGTCACCAACCGCGAATTCTTCGGTCAGGAGCCGAACCCCGGCATTGATGGCGATCCGCACCTCAACATTCTCCATGCAAAGGGACTGGGGTCCAGCATCGCGGGATATTTCTCCAGCACCGATCAGTACGTCCGCGCGGTTCGCCCTGATTCCAACGAGATGGAGATGTTCTACATCAACCTGGAAAATGTTGACGTTGGCGATGCCTTCTACAACGGCGTACTCGCGCATGAATTCCAGCACATGATCCACTGGTACCGCGACCGCAACGAGAGCACCTGGCTCAACGAAGGCTGCTCGGAAATGGCAATGGCGCTCAACGAGCGCTCCTACCGTCGCAGCGGCAAGTATGACGTCGGCGGCAGCGACTTCGCCTACATGCTCCAGCCCGATACGCAACTCACCAATTGGCCGGAAGAAGACGATACCTCCCCTCACTACGGCGCCGCGTACCTGTTCATGGAGTACTTCCTCGATCGTTTCGGCGAAGAGGCCACGAAAGCGCTGGTGGGACATCCAGAAAACGGCATGAAGAGCGTGGACCTGGTGTTGCAGGAAAATCTAGGACTGGAGCTGACCCACAAAGATCTCTTTGCCGACTGGACTGTGGCGAATTTGCTGGACAGGCCCGATCTCGAGGATGGACGCTACGGCTATAGCCAGATCAACCCCCTCACGCCCGACATCGCTGAGGAACTCGACTTCTCCGGCAGTTCGCACCGCCTCAACGGCACGGTGAGTCAGTACGGCGTGGATTATATCGAAATCAACGGCGAGCAGCCCGTAGCGGTGACCTTCACCGGCGCGACGCAGGTAAAACTGCTCGACACCGACGCCTATAGCGGCAAATACCTGTGGTGGTCCAACCGCGAGGACGAATCCGACTCCCGCCTCACCCGCATTGTGGATCTGACCGACGCGCGCACCGCCGAACTCTCGTTTCAGACGTGGTATTACATCGAGGATGAATGGGACTATGCCTACGTGGCGGTCGGCTACACCGCAGAGGGGAGCTTCCCCCAGGATTTGAACGACACGCGCATCCAATGGCGGCTCCTGGACGATCCCGGCTTGAAGTGCACCCGCAGCAACCCGAACGGCAACAATTACGGCTGTGGCCTCACTGGCCAGAGCAACGGCTGGGTCAAACGCACCGTGGATCTGTCCCCCTACGTGGGCAAGACCATTGCCATTCGCTTTGAATACGTCACCGACGCGGCTGTGAATCAACCCGGACTGGCCCTCGACGACATTCAGCTGACCGTTAACGGCAGGACGGTATTCATGGACGATGTCGAGATCGCAGATTCTGCCTGGATTGCGGAAGGCTTCTTGCGACATGCCAACATCTTGCCGCAAGAATGGCTGTTGCAGGCCGTGACCTTTGGACAGGACGGCATCACCGTGACCCCGCTGCTGCGCTGGAACGGCAACACCGGCAGCTGGACCCTGCCGATGAGCCGCCAGGACGACCGGGTCGTGCTGGTCATTTCGGCGCTCGCGCCGGTGACGACGGAACTCGCGCCCTATCAAATTACCCTCGCCGCGAGAGAGTGACGCGCGGCCTGGATGCTCACGGCTGTGATGACGGAAGTGTTGGCTGACCCTCTCCGCCCGACCGGGCCCATCGGCGTCTTCGATTCAGGCGTCGGTGGGCTCTCCGTCTGGCGGGAGCTCGTCCGGCAACTTCCCCACGAAAGCACCCTCTACGTCGCCGATCAAGCTCACGTGCCCTACGGGACGCGGTCGCTGGCCGAGGTGCGTGACTACGCGAAAGGCATCGCGCGATTCCTGCGCGCGCGGGGTGCCAAAATCATCGTCATCGCCTGCAACACCGCCTCCGGCGCGGCCCTCCGCACCCTGCGCGAGGCCTTCCCTGAGATTCCCTTTGTCGGCATGGAACCCGCCGTCAAACCCGCCGCAGAACGCACCCGCAGCGGCGTGATTGCCGTCATAGCGACGCCGGCGACCTTTCAAGGAGAGCTCTTCCACAGTCTCGTGGAGCGCTTTGCCACGAACGTGCGGTTGGAGACGCAAATTTGCCCCGGCCTGGTGGAACAAGTCGAGCGGGGTGAGTGGGACGCCCCCGAAACGGAGGCCCGGCTACGGGAATGCCTCACCCCCTTGCTGCACGCCGGCGCAGATCAGCTGGTGTTGGGCTGCACGCACTACCCTTTCCTGGCGGAGGCCATCGCCCGCATCGCGGGACCAGAAATCGCGCTGGTGGATCCCGCTCCCGCGGTGGCGCGACAGACCGCGCGCGTCCTGGAGCAGCTGGGGCTGACCGCTCCCGCTTCGGCCACGGCACGACACCTCTTCTACACCACCGGGACGCCGGAAACTCTGCGCATCCTGGCCCGACGATTGGTGGCGTTTGAGGGACCGGTGCTGCAAGCGACATGGCAGGGGAACGATCTCAGTGAAAATAATGTGTGAAGGGTGAGTTGCGAGTTGTGAGTTGCGAGTTGTGAGTTGTGACACGCGAGTTACAACCGACTACGCGTGGCACTTTACCAATCGAATAACTCTTCCCGAAAGAGTTGCCAAGAGGCCAGTAGACAAGGGCTGCGAGATGTGCCATGCTGACACTGAGAGTCGACG
>Ga0208824_1003219_pt1 | contig 11525 bp, 10 predicted proteins | sample AD_JPNTR3_MetaG_FD_184447 | JGI IMG/M metagenome (GOLD analysis project Ga0208824, IMG submission 184447) | Active sludge microbial communities of municipal wastewater-treating anaerobic digesters from Japan - AD_JPNTR3_MetaG (SPAdes) (version 2) | ecosystem: Engineered > Bioreactor > Anaerobic...
TCCCGTACCAACGGGGTCAATAAACACCAAGTCGGTTACGTCCAGCAGAGTGTAGGGATTATCCACCAGACTGTACGGCGGCGCGGGGATCTCAGTGCCGTCACCGCTCCTGTCTACAACTCTGGGGCCGAAGGCACCTAAATGGAGGAACATGGCTGCGACACCGGGACCGCCGTTGAAGGCGAAAGTCACGGGTCTTGAGGGGTCTTCTCTTTCCAGCAACCTTTCGTACGAGACGCTGAAGATCCGTACCATCTCTTTTCCATTCTGGTCTGCCACGGGGAGAAGTCCCGCCGTGACTGTGTATGTTATGTTCTCACCATCGATTACAACGGTGTTTGTTTTACTTACCTCGTTGATCTGCTCGGTGGATAGAGCTACAGAGAAAGCGACCAAAAACAGAAAGAAAACTAAGAACGTTCTTTTCCCGGCCATTCGAAACACCTCCTTTGTATTATTATAGTCTTCATGTCTTCTTGTAGTAGGTGTCTTCAAATGTACTGATGTGCAATCTGCGTATCAGATAGTAAATCGAGTTGTGGGTGGTGTGTGGTGAGTTTTTGTAAGAGTCGAGAAAGAGCGTCCAGAGCTAGCCTCGCTCGCGAGAAGGCGAGAATCCTCTAAGAGCCGTTGTGCGGTGTAGGTTGTAGGAGCGAGATGCCGGATCGGTGTCCGGCATGACGTGAAGGAGGAAAGACCGCGAAAATGGGGACTGACGATTCTCCTGACGTCTGTCCCGTTTTTCGCGAAGACCGGGATTCTGGCTAGGAACATGCCAGGATGACGTGAGGGGAGAGCCTGCCCTGAAATGCTCCTATTCAGGGTTCCTATTCAGGGTCATCCCGGACCCCGATCCGGGATCCACTCCTTAGAAAACCGTGATTCTAAGTCAAGCTCAGAATGACATCAAGTGAGTCCGGCATGACGTTAGGGGACTGTCATCCCGTATCATCCCGTAGTGTTCTTATACGGGATCCCGCTCTTCTCGCTCGTCTCTAACCAGAGGTAAGAGGAATGAGGTCAGAGGTAAGAAGATCAAAATCTCGCTCTTCTCGCCTCACACCTCTACCCTCTCACCTCTGGTTCCGCTCTTTCGAAGGACGGAGATGCCGGATCAGGTCCGGCATGACGTGAGGGGACTGTCATCCCGTATCATCCCGTTAACCGCCCCCATCCTGTCATCCCGTAATGCTCCTATACGGGATCTCGCTCTTCTCACTCTTGCAAAGGACGGGTCCATGCTCTGGGGCACTGGACGCCTGACGGCCACTAATAATCCTCGTAACGTTCAGTCTTTGCCTGCGCTTATAGCAGAGACAGCCCCTTAAGAGATATGTTCAAAACCCACACGAGGAGCGTAACGAAGGCCAGTGAAAGCGAGGTCTTTACAACGCCCTGTCTGTAGAAATCGTTGGCGATCAGACCCGGTACCACCGTACCTATAACGGTCGAAAACAGTTCGAGAGGCAAATTCGGCACCAGAAGAGTATCGAGAGCCAGTTTCACGAAGACCCCCATCGTTATTCCCAGAGCGAGCCTTTTTCTACCGTAGAGTATCAGATACCGCTGGAGGAAGTTCAGAATGATGAACGTCAAAAGCCCCACGGCCCAGGTATAGACGAGCCGCAAAGGCTGATCTATGAATATGAAGAGATAAACCGGCGTTACGATGCCCCCTGCGGAGAGGCCCGTGATCCACCAGAAAAGCGTACTGATCACTACTCCTATCGAAAATATGGCCGGGTTCATTCGATCACCTCCAGATTGCTCAACCACTGTACCAGACCTCTTATATTGCCAAATCCGAAAACTATATCGTCCTTTTGCAGAAACTCCTCTATCGACTCGCAGTCTTTAACCTTCCTGTAACTGAGACCTTTGAACTTGTGCACAGGAATCGAACCCCTGATCATCAGATTGTCGAACTTTCTGGTGAAGGGCTCGAAAACCAGTGCCCTGTCGGGTCGATCGTCTCTGGAGTTGAAGAATCCCACTACTCTTCTGCCGGGGAAGTCCGCCAAGGTCTTCTCCAGAAGGTAGGTCGTGGAACGTATATCGTTGGCGGCGAAAGCATTCGCGAGAATCGCTCTGCCGCTATTGAGCTTCAGCCCGAGGTATCTGAACGTGCCAATGTCTGGCAGTACTCTCGACATTCCTTCCATCGAAGCCTTTTCATTCAGCCCGAAAATCTCGATAACCCTCTCGATGAGCCGCAAATTGTCAGGATGCGGCGTGAAGGCCATTCCTTTGTCGGATATCGTTCCCTCTCCGACGCCGAGTAGCTGGCTTCCAACTTTTTTACAATTAGTTCTCATAATTTTCAGGGCACCATCGCCGAGATCGCCGACGAGGCACTTTTTGTTACCCGGCACGGAAAGCGAGAGTACCCCGGCTGTTGCTTCTTCGCTCGCCCCGATCTCTTCTATGTGGTCGGGATAAGCGTTTGTGATCACTGTGAGATCGGCGTCCAGTATCTTTCCACTGGCCAGTTGCATCTCGGGCCTGATCGCCATGCACTCTACGACGAGTGCGTCGCATTTCAATCTTCCGGCCTGCTTAAGCGCCCTGTACTGCTCCTGTATATTTGCAGGACCTCTCCTCTTTATTTCACGATGACTGCCATCGGGCATTATCCAGAGTGGTACCGTACCGGTTGTCTTGGCCAGCACACGGTAACCGTTCCCTGACAACGCACCGTGGATCAGCCTGACAGTCTCGCTCTTTCCCCTGGTACCGTTGACCTGGACAACGATCTTCAGTCTCTTCCTCCGTCGTCTGAGGACCAGCTTCTCGACGACGAGAACCGTCAGCAATGAGAGGAACGCGACGAACGAAAGAATCAGGTTACTCATTTTTCACCGCCAGTTTGCCCGCGATAAGCGACAGGATCATTAATGCCAGGAAAAGCAGCGCCAGGGGTAGCGAGTAGCTATCGATATAATAAACGCTGCTCTTTCCGGGTTCCGGAAGCGGCACAGGGTCGATCGGTATTCCATTTTTGAGGGCCAGATCGCGGATGTTGAGCAGGTGAATGAAGGGCACTCCGCGAGAGGCGTATTCAAAAATCAGACCCCTATCCTCGCCTGAGGGGATATTCTTGAGGGAAGTTATAAGCCCGTTCTCGAGACTGAGGGCCGCGGGACTCTCTCCGAAGTTCGGACTGGCGCCTCCGACGTTCACGAAGACTTTAGGAAGACCTCCTGCGTGTTCGGAGTAGATCTTAAACCTCGCGTCTATACTTTTCTGAAGCGTGTCTTCGTGTATGAAAGTCTTTCCGCTTGATAGAGCGATTTCCGTCATTTTCTCGACCGCCCCCGGGAAGAACATACCCCGGGCGTTGTCGTTGTTGCCGCCAAGAGAAACGGCTATTAGACTGTCCCGCAGAAGACCTTTCTCAACGAGCCTTTGTAGCATCCTGATGAATGTGAAATCCGGATGAGTCGCCCCGTGCTCCGAGGCTCCGATCGAGTAGATCAGGAGAGGCTCCAGATTCATCACTTCACAGGCGCAGAGGGTAGCCAGCACCAGCGAAGGGAAAGAACCGCTCGCACCTATGGCCACCGGGTCTCCCTTCCTCAAACCCAGCTCCTTGAAGTACTTGACGAGCAGCGCGGCGAAATCCGGATTCGTCGATGTCCTCTTGGCCTGGAGATTTCCAAGCGTCGTAGTGAGCACGGTGAACTCGGGACCTATGAGTCCCGTGCCGTTGGGATCGAGAAGCGGGTCTATCTCTATACCGAGCGAAAGTCTATATGAAGAGATCTCTCGAGTGGCCTCCATCATCAAGCTGGCGGCCGCTAGCTGGGTGCTTATGAAAGGTGTCTCGCTTCTTTTCGCTGAAGAGGTGAGAAGAAAGAAGGAAATCAATCCTATTACGACTCCGACAGAGAGCCATTTCAAAGAAACTCCTGTCTTGTTCAATCCGGAAAGACTCACGAAAGAATGACTTTTCAAGATAACTCCCCTTTTAATTCAACTTACAGTCAGGACTCTTATTATCGCTATAAGCACTCCGGCGATTCCTTCGCCCCCAAGAAGACCCGAGGAAATCACGAGGCCTTTATCCTTCGACGACGGTCTGAACTTTCCGACCAGCAGGTTCAGCAGTCCGCCCAGAAAAGCCGCCGACGATATCTCCATCGGCAGGTATAGTCCGATTCCCAGAGTCATTCCGGGCAGCTTCAACAGGTAGATGATTATGCCCATCATAAGGCCGAAGAAGAAGGCCGTAGGATCCGGCAAACCGCCGACCATAGTAGATACGGCGAAAGCCTGGGGGGCGGGCAATTCCGTCCCCGGGCCGAAGGCGCCGTATGCTCTGAACATTATGAAAAGCACGACGACTGAAACGACGGCGCCGACTATACCTCCCACAGTTTCGGCGACGATCTGTGCCTTTGGGTCCGTTTTCAAAAGGTGCCCGGACTTGAAATCGTTCAATACGTCTCCGGCCAGCCCACAGGCCACCGCAACGACGCCGGCGATCATGAACGATTCAATGGTACCGGGTGTCGCCACGATTTTCACGGCCAGGAGGACGATGATACCGAAGATCTCCATCGGGTTTATTCCTGACTGGCCGGTTATAGAAGCTGCCATCGCCGTTGTCAGCCATACTCCGATGATGGTGAGCAACGCCGGGATCAGAGTCATCTCACTCAGCGTTGTCAGAAAAACCGCAACTGCGGCGAAGACAATGGGAATCCAGCCGGAAAGGGGGTTTTTCGCGTTTTTTTCCGGTCTGAAGATCGGACCGTAAATCTCTCTCGCTTTCGGCGCGATGCCCTTTAGCAGTATCCCTATACCCGTCCCAACCATCAGACCGATACCGAGACTGTCCTTGAAAGCTCTGGCCGCAGCGATATCTGCAAACCAGCCCAGTCCGACACCGACCGGTATTATAAAGAAGTAACTGAGAGCGGCGCCGAGAAACCATACGCCCGTGAAGAGCGGACCGATTATATAGCCAATCCCAACTGCCATCGGAGATATCCAGACGCCGAAAAAGATATTTCTCGCGTAAAGCCAGGCCGAGGACCAGGCTCCTGGAATCCAGCCAAACCAGTCTCTTATGGCGACGAAAATCGCCGCCACTCCCATGGTAGAGAAAAGGTATCTGGCTTTGCTGCCGCCTTCGTCGCCGGCGACGATCGTCTCGTATGAGGCGATTCCCATTGGAAATGGGAGTCTCTCCCTTTCTACGAAGTACTTTCTTATGAGTCCAGTGAAAATAACGCCGAGAACCGTTCCAGAGAGCGTCAAGACGAGGAGTGAAAGAAAACTCATACTGGCGTTCGCGTCGAGAATCCATATCCCCGGAACCGTGAAGGCCAGTCCACCGGCTACCATCGAACCTGCAGACATAGCTGTGTGCGTGACGTTTACCTCGTTGAGGTTCGTATTGCCCAGGGCTTTCAGTATCGCCAGAGACATAACGGCGACGAAAATCGTGGGCCATGGAAGGGCTCCCATCCGCAGAGCCACATACATAGAGCTGGTGGTTATCACGACCGAGCCGATGGCTCCGATTACGAGACTCCTGAGAGTCAGCTGTCTGTTGCCATCTTTCTCCAGAGAAACGTTCCCGCTCAAAGCAGTCTGCCTCCGTCTCCTTATAATGATCAATTATACATTACCTCCGGAAAAGCTTCCCGGAGAATGAAGGCGGCCCGGCCTCTTGCGGCGAACTGGAAATATCTTCCTTTCAAGTATTACCGGCGGATATCTCTACCCTTCGAGTGTTCTGTCGACAAAAGCCAGTTCGTTTTTCTTAATCTCTTTGAGCGCTTTTTCCCAGAGCGGAACGGCCCTTAGCGCGTAGCATTCGGCCTTCAGTACTCTCCCCGTTCTCATTTCATTTTTCTTTAGAAATCCTGCGATCCTGTCGTACCTCTGAACGTACCCCTTGAAGTCGTGGGTGAGGTAACCGGCGGTGTACTCCGATCCTTTCCCGGTGACGATGGTGTACGAAACCTCCCCGTTGAAAAGGTAAGGCGGTTTCACGAGCTCCTCGACCCCGTGCATCAGTGTGTTCGGCCTCAATCCGCATCCGATGAAGATCACCACTCCATCTTTCTCGACAAGCTTTCTGAAGGGCGATCTCTCGCCCACCGGAGTCCTGTCTTTTTCGTGTTCGGCCGTTACGACTTGCGCGAGCGGACCGAAGGCGCAGACCGAGTGGGTAGGATGCACGCTCCTGACGACCCCCTCGCTCTTCCTGAAGGCTTCGGGAATGGCCCCGACGTTGGAAGGCGTTCTCTCCAGATCGAAGAGGGGCCTTTCCGGCGTTACGTGCTCGTACGAAAGGGCCGGCATCATGATCGTGATCCCTCTTTCCGCGAGTCTCGCCACGGCCTCAACGACTGCCGCGGGACCGCCATGAACACGGCCCATGGCTGAAAGCGACGAGTGAATCATCGCCACTTTCGCACCGTCGACAAGTCCGGCGATGGCCCGTTCTATCTCGCGTATTTCTTCGAACAACTACACCATCTCCCCATTTTGAGTGTGAAAGGCGAGGCGGGACCTCACTTTCAATTTTCCTTTATATCTCCGGACAGTTTCAGAGCGATTTTGGCCAGAGGCGGGCCGATCAGTTCGAACACAATAACGGCCGACACTATTATGGTCCTCACCTTTTCGGCCAGCTCCGGAGAGCCTGCGTCGAAACTCGCCGCCAACCCCAGGGCAACTCCGGCCTGGGGCAGCAAGGCCAGCCCGAGATACTTTCTCACCGCCGGTTCGCGTCTGGTGGAGACACCGCCTATCCATGCTCCGAAGATCTTGCCGACGCTTCTGGCAACCACATACGCGAGACCTACCAGGCCGAGCCTGGGCAGCAATTCCAGATTGAGTCCCATTCCGGCGAAGACGAAGAAGCTTATCATCAGCGAATAAGAGATCCTGTCTATACCGTTCAAAATAGCCATGTTCCTGCTGGAGAGATTGGTGACGACCGTTCCGAGCACCATACCGGCAAGCAGGGCCGAATAGCCGAAGTACTCCGTTATGCCCACAGTTACGAAAAGAACTCCGAGCGTAATTGCCAGAAGACTGTCTTCATCCGTGGCCTTCCTGGCGAGGTACGAAAGCAGGAGCCCGCCGGCGAAACCTATCGCGGCAGATATGCCGAGCGTGGCCAGAGGCTCTAAGAAGAGCCCCGCGGCGATCGCCTTTCCACTCACCATACTCGCGACGGCAATTTGAGAAAAACCGAATATGATTATAGCTATGGCGTCGTCCAGGGCAACGACGGGAAGGAGCGTCCTCGTGAACGGGCCGTTGGCCCTGTACTGCCTCACTATCATGAGAGTCGCGGCCGGAGCGGTGGTCGAGGCGATAGCCCCGAGTATCAACGTGAGTTCCAGCGGCTGACCGAGCAGGCCCGTGAGAGTCAGAATCGTAACCAGCGTAGCTCCGAAGGCCTGTGTTAAAGCGACGATTATGACTCCGCCGCCCATCTTTTTCAGTTCGCGCAGATTCAACGATGTACCCATGGTGTAGGCTATGAAAGCGAGAGCCGAACTGGACACGGTAGAAAGAATCAGTTCCGTTTCGCCGGACGGTTTGAAAAACAGACCGATGAGCACCCCGGCAAAAACGTAACCGGTTACGGCAGGCAGTCTGAGCGGTTTCATAGATCTGCCCAGCGCTATTCCAGCCCCTATTACCACTCCGATTATGAGCAGCTGCGTCATTTTCAATCACACCTGGAAGGAACCGCCGAACACGTTCGAGACCGGTACGCTGAAGAGTATCCCGGCTCCGGGTTCGTTTATATCCACGATGGCCCTTACCGCCTCTATGGCTTTGCCGGCCGTTTCATTTTCCACAACGCTGAACAGAGTCTTGTTGAAGGGACGCCTCTCGCCTACCAGAAACTTCAAAGAGGATATTACGGGAAGATCTTTCAGGATACCCGATTCTGCCATCGCCGAGACGCCCGTGCTGTCCAGGATAGTTAGACCCTTCACGCCTGCCTCCAGAAGGCTTTTCACAACTCTGTCAAGCAGATCGACTTTTCCAAGAACAAAAACCAGGAGTTCCACAAACTCCACCTCCGTTCAATTCAGTTTTATTTTAGAAATTCGAGATGTGCGAAGATATTCGATTAATCAGCTCAAGTGTACTATAGAAAAGTATACCGGGTATGACTGAAATGGTAAGCGGTAGTTGAAAATCGAAGCGATCATGGGGAACCTCCGGTTTGATACTTTCAATATCGAAATTCGCTTGTTTTGTTCAATCGCACAAAGATAAGTTGAGCTATAATACAGCTGTAAGAACAGGCTTTTTCTAACGCACATATCACAAACACGGATTTCGCGGCGAGAGATTTTTCGATGGGGCCGATCGGTTAGTGAGAGATAAAAAAAAGTACTTTTAAATCTGTTGATTTTATGATATGATTTATACACACGAGTAAATAACGGAAAAGAGGTGGCAGTTATGCGGACTCGGTTGATAGCGGTTTTCTCCATTTTATTGCTCTTCTTGACAACGGGCGCCCTTGCATACACCCTTGATGATGCTCAGTCGGTGGCGGACAGAGCTAACACGGTGGTTGAGACGCTGATTGCCAATGCAGAAAAAACCGCGGAAGTCCTAACGGAAAACTACGGCAAGCTCGCCGAGATGTGCAAAGACAACGAATATTTATTGTCTCTTCTGGAGGAAAATTACAACAGAACAATCTACATTCTAGGTACCGGTCTGGCTGAAACGGCCTTCAGAATCAGTTCGGCGGCCATCGATAAAATCGCGATGATGGGATACAGGGCCGAATGTTATTATGTTTCCATCACCCTTGGCAACCAGGTTTTCCAGATCGATCCCATAATAATCATCGACGACTGATTTCAATAGTTTCAACCCATACAGGCCGCGCAGTAATCGCGGCCTTTTTTTGTTTGAAGCGCGCTGATGCCGATATATATGCTAAACTCTATATAGATGGCTGGAAAGAAATATCGATTTTACTCTGTCGGGGGAATTATGTCGGGTTTTTTTGTGAGAAAGTCCGGAGAATCGATCGAGAAAATTGTCCAAAAAAGCGGCTCACTCTCCCTTCTCGGTCAGGGAGATGGCGTAGAGATACTTATACAGGAGATTAAAGAGGGTTCTTTAAGCTATCTTGAACCTTATGGAGAGGAGCTTCTCGAATTCTACTACATTATCGAAGGCGAAATTTACTGCCACTGCGAGGATGGCGAGACGGTTCTGAAACCGGGAGATTATTTCTATGCACACAACCTGAAAGCACCGGTCGAAATCAAGCCGCTGACTGACGCAAAGCTCATATACGTCTCTTCGAGAGCTCTTTTTAAGCACATAAGCCATAACATATCCGTGTTTAAGGAGATACTCAAAAAAGTCGAGGTGAAAGACGCGTACACGCATGGCCACGGAAAGAGGGTCAGGGATGTCTCTCACGCGATAGGCAAGAAACTCGGTCTGGACTCCAGAAAGCTAGAACGGTTGGCGATGGGCGCGCTTTTCCACGATATAGGCAAGATAGATATACCCGACGAAATACTCAAAAAACCTGCCAGATTGAACCCCGAAGAGTTCGAACTCATAAAGAAACACCCGGTATACGGCTATAAGATGGTATTGAACACACCGCTGGAGGACACATCCGACATCATCCGACATCATCACGAGAGAGTCGACGGCTCGGGATATCCCGACGGTATTCCCGGAGAACTGATAACGATCGAATCGAAGATAATCGCGGTTGCCGATTCTTTCGATGCGATGACTTCGGTCAGACCATACAGAGAGGCCATGACCGACGATGAAGCCCTTCGGGAGATCAAATCGCTCTCCGGCACCCTCTACGACCCGAAAGTTGTCCAGGCGCTGGAAGAGTGCCTCCGCGAAGGTCTTATCTAGCACCGTCTTACCCGCACACAATTAGGAAAAAATAAAGGGCCGATCATCCGGCCCCTTGTTTATCTATGTTTTAGAGCTTCGCAGCGAACTCTTTGCCGAACTGCTCACAGTCTTTGAGGCTGGTCTCGTCAGGAGACCAGAGCTTCTTGAGCCCCTCCTGAACCACTTCGAAACCCGCATCTTTGACGAACGCGTTGAGGACATCGACCGACTCGCCGCTCCAGCCGTAAGTTCCGAAAACGGCCGCTTTCTTTTTCTTGAAGGCCAGACCCTTTATCTCGTGCAACATCCCCGAGAGCGGTGCGAGGATCCCTTTGTTGACCGTGGGGGAGCCGAACAGTACGGCCTTCGCCTTGAAGATTTCGGTCACTATGTCGTTTTTGTCGCTCTTTCCAGCGTTGAAAAGCTTTATTGTCACGGTTCCGTCGGTCTGGTGGATGCCCTTTGCGATCGCTTCGGCCATCTTTTTCGTACCGTCCCACATCGTATCGTAGACGATGGTCACCTGGTTCTCCTGGTAATCTCCGGCCCACTCGAGATACTTCTTGACGATCTGGGCGGGGTCCTTTCTCCATATCACTCCGTGGCTGGGGCAGATCATCTTAAGAGGCAGCTTGAAACTGAGTACCTCTTCGATCTTGCGCGTAACGAGCTTGCTGAAAGGAGTGAGTATGTTGGCGTAGTACTTTATCGCTTCCTGGTACAGCTCGGCCTGATCGACCAGATCGTTGTAGAGAAGCTCGGTCGCGTAATGCTGGCCGAAGGCGTCGTTACTGAAGAGGATCTCTTCGCCGTCCAGGTACTCGAACATCGAATCGGGCCAGTGCAACATCGGGGCTTCAACGAACGTGAGGGTCTTCTTTCCGAGCTTGAGAGTATCCCCGGTCTTAACGGTCACGAAGTTCCAGTCTTCGTGGAACTGCCCCTTGAGGGACTTGACTGCGTTGGCCGTACAGTAAATCGGCGTATCGGGGATTTCACGCATCAGGGCGGGCAGTCCTCCGCTGTGGTCTATCTCTCCGTGGTTGGCGATTATATAATCGATCTTCGAGAGATCGATCTCCTTCTTCAGCTTTTCTACGAACTCTTCTCCGAAGGGCGACCATACCGTATCGATGAGGGCAACCTTCTCGTCCCGCACGAGATAGGAGTTGTAACTGGAACCCCTGTGTGTCGAATAATCCTCGCCGTGGAACTTCTTCAATTCCCAGTCAACCTTTCCAACCCAGGTTACGCTTTCGCTTATTTTCACTCCCATAACAACACCTCCCGTGTATTTCGATTTAATTCTACCTTATTTGACGGGATTCAGCGGTAACATTTGTTACACTCTTTTCCTGTTTTTCGGATTCAAAGAAAAAGATGCACCGAAAGCGGAAAGGCGAGGGTTTCAATACCTTTGGCGGATATTTTCAGTCAATACTTCCAGTGCGCCTTTGGTCCATTCCGTACATGGGCCACAGTCCCGCGGGGGCCCCGTCGGTTTTAAGAGAGACTAGCTGGCTCCAGGTACCGATATCCACGAGCGTGGCGGTGAAGTACAGCGTACCATCGTCCGTCATGAGGGGAGAGCCGGCGCTGTTGCGCCCCATGCTGGAGAGCTTTGACACTCCTCCGTCGAGATCTACAAC
>Ga0208824_1003239_pt1 | contig 11462 bp, 10 predicted proteins | sample AD_JPNTR3_MetaG_FD_184447 | JGI IMG/M metagenome (GOLD analysis project Ga0208824, IMG submission 184447) | Active sludge microbial communities of municipal wastewater-treating anaerobic digesters from Japan - AD_JPNTR3_MetaG (SPAdes) (version 2) | ecosystem: Engineered > Bioreactor > Anaerobic...
ATATCTTTATGCTTTTAGTTTTGGAAGCAAATCCATTATGGTAATGCGAACCAACAATATGGATAAGGCAACAGAAGTAATTAAAAAATATCAATTCAAACCCATTTATGAATCAGATTTAAAACTGACGGTATGATCTGGAATGAGGAAGTAGAGTGTATGTCGCACGAAGAAATGCGAGAACTTCAAAGTGAACGTTTAAGAAATTTAGTGAACAGAGTATATCGAAATGTGCCTTTTTATCGCAAAAAAATGGAGGAAATGAATATTACTCCCTCTGATATTCACTCCATTGATGATATTTCCAAACTGCCTTTTACTTATAAAAACGATTTACGTGACAATTATCCATTTGGACTTTTTGCTGTCCCAATGAAAGATATTGTTAGAGTACATGCTTCCAGTGGCACAACAGGTAAACCCACTACGGTAGGTTATACAAAAAATGATATTCAAAACTGGTGCGAATCACTTGCTCGCTGCTTGACGATGGCAGGTGTGACAAAAGAAGATGTGGTGCAAGTTTCTTATGGATATGGTTTGTTTACAGGTGGCTTGGGTTTGCACTATGGAGCTGAAACAATTGGTGCTACGGTTATCCCAGCTTCAGGAGGGAATACGAAGCGTCAATTACAGTTAATGTCTGATTATGGTGTTACAGTCCTTGCGTGTACACCTTCGTATGCTCTTCATCTGGTAGATGCGATGCCAGAATTTGGTTATTCACGTGCCGATATGAAATTGCGATTGGGTATTTTCGGAGCAGAACCATGGACTGAAAACATGCGGCTTGAATTGGAAAGAAAATGGGGAATCCAGGCTTTTGATATTTATGGATTAAGTGAAGTAATGGGACCGGGTGTTGCTCATGATTGTAGTTTTCATCAAGGATTACATATCAATGAGGATCATTTTTTTCCAGAAATTGTCGACCCGAAAACCAAACAGCCATTACCAGATGGTTGTGAAGGAGAACTTGTTTTTACCACATTGACCAAAGAAGGTATTCCGCTTTTGCGATACAATACGCGCGATCTTTCTATGCTCAATCATGAAAAATGCGAATGTGAACGTACGCTGGTTAGAATGAAGAAGATTACTGGCAGAAGTGATGATATGCTGATTATTCGGGGTGTGAATTTATTTCCTTCTCAAATTGAACAAGTTTTGTTGGAAATGTGCGAAACGAGTGCTCATTATCTTTTGTATGTAGATAGAAAAGATAACCTGGATTATCTGGAATTAAAAGTAGAATTGGATGAATCTAAAATGGTAGAGACTATTCGTGAACTGGAAAGTCTATCGAAAAAAATTGAACATTCACTTCACAGTGCTATTGGTTTAAGCATCAAAGTTACACTTGTTGAGCCTCGTTCCATTCCGCGAAGTGAAGGAAAAGCAGTCAGGGTAATTGATAACCGAAAAAAGGAAGAAAACAAATAATTTTTTGATGGAATATACGATTTGATATTTTTGAAAAACTCAATTATTCCGTAAAATATAAGGTTATTATTAGAATTTTTTAATCATGATTATTGATAAGGAACTTGTTGATTCACTGTTTGCCCAATTTGGGACTTCTGATATCAATCAACTTTCTATTCGTGAAATCGGTAAACTGGTTTCTCAAATTGAAAAACAAAGTGGTGTAGAATTTATTCACATGGAAATGGGTGTGCCGGGTTTGCCTACTTTACCTGTTACCATTCAGGCAGAAAAAGAAGCATTAGATAAAGGTTTAACTTCACTTTATTCCGACATTGAAGGGATTCCATTTTTTAAAACAGAGACAGCGCGTTTTACTAAGTTATTCATGAATCTTGAAGTCAGTCCTTTAAATTGTATTCCAACAGTAGGAGCAATGCAAGGAAGTTTTGCAGCTTTATTAGCATCTGCTCGTACTAATGTAAAAAAGCCCTATACACTTTTCATTGATCCGGGTTTTCCTGTTAATAAGTCACAATTACAACTGTTGGGATTACCTTATAAATCGTTTGATATTTTAAATTTCAGAGGTGAAAAACTTCGAGAGAAATTACTTTCCTATTTAAAAGAAGGGGATATTTGTACAATTACTTATTCGTCTCCTAATAATCCCTCATGGATTAACTTGACAGAAGAAGAATTGCAAATCATTGGTGAACTGGCTACTCAATATGATGTGATCGTGGTAGAAGATCTGGCTTATTTTGGAATGGATTTTCGTTTCGATTATGGAAAGCCTGGTGTTCCGCCCTATCAACCAACAGTGGCACATTATACAGATAATTATATTTTGTTACTTTCTGCTTCGAAAATTTTTAGCTATGCTGGTCAACGAATAGGAATGATGATCATTTCTGAAAAACTACGTACTCGACATTATCCACCTTTAAAAAATTATTTTACTAGTGATGTGTTGGGACATTTCATTCCTTATGGAGTGTTGTATGCTACTACTGCTGGCACTTCACACACTGCACAATATGCAGTAGCTGCCACCTTGAAAGCAGTAAACGATGGCGAAGTTGATTTTTTAAAAGAACTTGCTGTTTATGGAGAAAAAGCCCGAAAAATGAAATCATTTTTTTTAAAAAATGGTTTTTATCTCGTTTATGATGAAGGTGGAAAATTGGCAGACGGTTTTTATTTTACTGTTGCCTACCCTGGAATGACGAGCAACGAATTATTGAAAGAATTTCTTTATTATGGTTTAAGTGCCATTTCGTTGACCATTACAGGAAGCAGCGACCCAAATGGTTTGCGAATTTGTGTCTCCTTTGTAAAAAATGACCAAATTCCTGAATTAGAAAAACGATTAGCAGATTTTTCAAAAGAAAGAACAAGAAAAAAATTTTGAGTTAATTTATTCCAAATTTGTCATTAGGATTGAATTTCTAATGGCAGTCATTAGAAAAATACTTTATAATTATTTAAGTTTCAATAAATGTATCGACAAAATATTCAAAAAATTGATGCTTTTTTAAAATTGAATGGAAGAAATCTTTACGCAATTTTATAAAAAATATCATAAACACAAGACAAAAATTATCTAAAATTTATTGAACAATATTTTGTATTAGGGGCTTTTCCTCAAACCTTATTTACTTTTTTGTCTCAAAGAGTGTTTAATTTTTTAATTGTTTGTGCAATTTCAGCTTCGCTTCGGTTGTTTTGACACAAATTAAAATTTCCCTACAAAAAATCCTCGTTCTTTCCACGCCTCGTAAACTCAAAACTTTTTCTATTAAGCATTTACACCTAATATACTATTAAGTATATAACCTATAAAAAACGAAAAGGCTGCTACTCCTAAGCTGATAAAACACATTTCAAAAAAACGAGATTTAAACTCAAGCTCTTTAGCCACAGAAATATAATAATTAAAAAAGAAAATTATTAATACTGCCAGTAATAGTGTTAGTGATAAAGCGAAAAATCTGCTGGATAATAATAAAAAAGGAAGTATGAGAAAAATAACAGTGAAAAAATAGGCTATACCGGTATAAGCAGCCGATTTTTTGGCTTTTTTATTACCTTCTGCTTTCGTGGAAAGATAATCGGAAGCCGCCATAGACAAGGCAGCAGATATTCCTGTAACTAATCCTGCTAATGAAATGGTTCTGGTTGTTCCCAAAGTTAAAGTAAAACCTGCCAGTGCTCCGGTTAATTCGACGAGAGCATCGTTAAGCCCTAACACAATAGAACCAACATATTGTAATCGCTCTTCATCGAGCATTGTTAATAATTGTTGTTCGTGAATACTTTCTTCTTCAGCAAAAATTTTTGTCTCAGGAATAATACTTGACAATTCATTATAAAGTTTTGAACCTGTTCCTTCTCGTTTTTCCATTTGTTTTAATACAAACGAAAGACCCAGTAAACGAGCCAAAAAAACAGTGTAAGTAATTCTCAAACGGTCTGGTTTAACTTTAAGATTGGTTTTTTCTTGCCAAAATGCTGCATGTTGTTTTTCTTGTTCACTTATGGTGTGTAAAATTTCAGCATTTTTTTGATCTTTACATCCTTCTGCTAAACGTTTATAAATAAAATGTTCAGTGATTTCATTTCGTTGTACTGATATTAACAGTTTTCTCGTTTTTTTGTCCATAGCATATTTATTTTGGTTTTATAAAACAATTAATTTTTATTTAGGAATAAACTAAGAAAGACAAAGTAAAAAATATTAATTCATTTTCAATGCAGAAAAAATAAGATTTTAGAAAAAACAAAAAACCCTCGTTGAAAGTTTATTATCAACAAGGGTTTATTAATTTTTTCTTTTTATATCTTTTTACAAGATATTGAATTTGCTATAAAGCTTGCTTTTATTTTTCAATTGAAAGTAATTCAATTTCAAAAATAAGAGGTGAATAGGGTTTAATTAATCCCCGTTCCTGACCACCATAAGCCAATTCCTGAGGAACATAAATTTTATATTTCGAACCTACTGGCATTAATTTTAGAATTTCCTGCCAACCTTTGATTACTTGATTGACATAAAATACACTAGGTTCTTTGCGTTCCACAGAGCTGTCAAAAACAGTTCCATCTATCAGCGTACCGTGATAATGAACTTTTACTTTACTACTATCAGTCGGTATGGGACCATTTCCTTTTTTGATGATTTCGTATTGCAAGCCACTTGGAGTGGTAATTACTCCCGGTTTTTTGGCATTTTCTTTTAAAAATAATTCTCCTGCAGCTTTAGTGGCAGCATATTCTTTTTCAATTTGTTTAGCCTGCCGATTCTGCATGGTGCTCTGCAAATATACCTTTGCTTCTTCTGGTTCCATTTGAATGTTTGACCCCCTTAGTCCATTCACCAATCCTTGTTTAATAAGGTTGATATCAGTACTTAAAGTTGAGTCACCCATTAAGCCCATTTTTTCCTGCTCTTTTAGTGAAGCCCCAATTTGAGTACCTAAAAAAGAAATTTCCAGATGTTCTTTTTCTACTTTCGATTTAAGTCCATCATTCATGCCTTTGATAAGGGATTTTATGGTTTCATCAGAAGAGTCGCCTTGTAAATAATAATTTTTAATACCATCTCCATTGGCAACACCAAAAGCGTAGTTTAAACTATCAAGTTGGTTTTTCAGAACTGGTTTAGCTGGTTTGTTATTATTACAGGAAACAATGGCAAAAGCAATTAGAATGATGAGAACCGAGAATATATTAATCTTTTTCATTTCGAATTAGTTTATTATTATAAATTTTATTTCGTATTAAGAGTATCTAATGTGCTATCTTTTTCAGGAACAGATGGTAAAGCTTGTTCAGAAGCTTTTTTAGCCTGCAATTCGTACATAGTTTTTTGAAGATATTCTTGAGCTTGTTGAGGGCTCATTCCTCCATCAAAATTGTATAAAGCATTGATAATTCCTTGCTTTACCAGCTTTGTATTGAAAGCCAGAGTAGTGTCAGCCATCAAACCGTGAGATTCTTGAAATTTTAGCGAAGTGCCAATCTGATAACCTAATTGATACCATTTGTCAGTTTTCTTGCTTTTGTAAGCTTTGTCAAGAGCGTTCATAAATGCTTCGATAGGTTTATCGGAAGAATCATTCTGTAAATAGTAATTTTTTATACCTTCTCCATTCACCAGACCGAGTGTATAATTTAAGCTATCATTCTGATTGCTTAATTCACTTTTTTTGGCTTCGTACTTATTTTTACACGAAACCATTAAAAATGTAGTCATTACTACTATTAGGGATAAAATACTTAATTTTTTCATTGCATCATTTTTTGATAATAAATTGTTATTTATTGGTTGTTTTCTTCGGCAGGGTTAATTTCGAGTAATTCTACTTCAAAAATTAGAGGTGAAAAAGGAGGTATTACATTTCCGGCTCCTTGTGCTCCATAGGCAAGTTCGTATGGAATATAAAATTTATATTTTGAACCTACTGACATTAAACAAAGTCCTTCACTCCAGCCTGGAATTACCTGATTTAAAGCAAAAACTATAGGTTCTCCTCGATCAATGGAGCTATCGAACTTAGTGCCATCTATTAAAAAACCTTCATAATTGACTTTTACTTTGTCAGTATCAGCAGGTTTAGGTCCTTCCGTAGCTTTTAAAATTTCATATTGTAAGCCGCTTTCTGTAGTTATTATTCCTTCTTTTTTCTTGTTTTGTTCCATAAAGATAATAGCTGCAGTTTTTCTTTTCTCAGAATCTTTGGTTTGAGCTGCAGTAAAATAATTTCTCAAATAGTTGTTGGCAGAATCAAGAGGTATAATGGCTGAATCGCCTTTCATTGAAGTAGTAAATCCTTTGATTATTAAATCTACATTAGTTTTACCACCTGGAATGGTTTTTATATTTTTTAAAAAATCATTCCCCACTAAAAGACCTAAGGCATAGCTCATTGAATCTACATTATTTGTAAAAATTATATCTGATTGATTTTTCGTCTCAGTTTTCTTAGGTTTTTTTGCTTCAGCAGATATAATCAATAATGTGATAGAAAAAAATAAAATAATGGTTTTCTTCATTGATAAAAAATCTAAATGTTTTTATACATGTTAACTTGAAATGAACAAGTGATTTATAAGCGGTGCAAAGATAGTTAATTTATTACACAATAACATGTTAATTTTTCAAAATTATCGTAGTGAGACTACAATGGGAATTTTTGCTTGTTTTTTTATTCCTAAGCCGGGTTGAATCATTTCAAAATAAAGCACATAAATGCCTGGATTGGCAATTTTGCCATCGCTTGTTTTGCCGTCCCAGAGAAAAAATCCTTCGGAAGCAAGCAGTACATTTGAAAGCAATTGACATACTTTTACACCAACAGCATTAAAAATTGTTGCAGTAGCTACAAAACCATTCGTCGCTGTTTTGTAATGAATAAGACACACATCTTCCACACCATCATTGTCAGGTGAAAAAGCTTCTGGATCAGCCCATATAAATCTTTCAGGTTCCATTGAAATATCAATTTCTCTATATTGAGAATTTTTATAACCTGGTGTTCCATAATTTACTTCAAAAGCTGCTGAATGCCACGATTGTGGATCGTGGGAAGGAAGGGAGGGATTAATTTTTTCTAATGAAACACCTTGGGGATTTTTTATCATAATGTGATGCCATTTTACACTATAGGTTAATTCATCATAAATTGTATCTTTGTTATTATTGGTTAACACTACAATAGCACTTTCGTTGTTAAGACTTGACCAACCAGCAGTAACAACATAACTTTCAGGTGGATAATGGTAATAATTTAGCAATGAATCAGCATTGGGACAAACAGCTAAGTAACCAGCAGGTTTTAAAAGCGTTCCTTTAGGAATTTCATGTCCTGTATTAAGATTCCCATCTTTTTTTCGAGTAGTAAATACTATACCTGAAACGTCCAGCAATTTTTCAGAACGATTGAAAATTTCAATATATTCTGTTGAATTTGGAGGATTATCAAACATGATTTCATTGAAAACCAGATCACTCATTTCAATTGGCTCAGTTATACCTGTTATTTTTGTTGCGTTTAAAAGAGGATTTCCTGATAAATCAGTTGCTTCGTTAATTTCCAGGATATAGATTTTACCACGTTGAAATTCATTTTCAAAAGTGAGCATTACAACAATTTTGTCAGCAGATATTTCAATATTAGAAGGAGTTCCCATTTCTTCATTTAAGATAAAAGTTGCCTGCGAAAAATCCATCGGCTCAGAAAACTGTAATTTTAACTGATTAGGAGGCAAAAGAGTAAGTTGTTCACATTGAGGTGATTCCGTATCAAGAGCTTTATTACCAGTAACCAAAATATCATCAAAATAATAAGCTGAACCGGTCGTGCTGGTATTAGCATACATTAATCCGAAATAAAGACTTTGTTTGATAGCTAAATCCTGAATGGTTCCTTCCAAAAAGTAGTCATTTTCTGATGGCAATTTGCTGTATAGTGAAAAATTACCATTTTCGTCGCGAGTGACTTTAATTTTTATTTCAACAAGATTTCCTTCCGTACGTTTTTCAACTCCATCAATTAATTTAGTCTTTTTTGTTCCTTCTTGCAGCCATAATGAAACATTATCTTTGGTATCTCCAATTTTAACAAAATAGCCATTACAACCATTGGTCACATCATTGGTACTTGAAACAATATAAACACTTGCATAGTTGGAAGAAGAAGTAGTATAAGTGATTTTAACCCATACTTCCCAAACAGCGTCATCTATGGCTTCAGAAGGCGTGAACAAAAAAGAAGTAGAAGTTGTTGGAGCTTTAGATTGAAGTTGGAAAGAATTATTGACAAAAAAATTAGAAACATTTCCTGTCCATGTTGGATTGTCGGTAAAATCGCCATCAGAAAAATTTTCGATTAACTGCCCAAAACTTAAAAGAGGAGAAAAAAGAATAAAAAGCAAGCTTAATTTTCTCATTTTTTAGTATATTTCAACGAAATGGACTATTTTTGTAGTCAAAATCTATAAAGATAAATCGAACAAAAATAATAAATTATCTAATCAATTCAAGAAAGTTTTCAGAAAAATAAAAAATTTAAAAATGATGAGAGTAGCGATTGTTGGTGCCAGTGGTGCCGTTGGACAAGAATTTTTGCGTGTGTTGTCAGAACGCAATTTCCCTGTTACAGAATTATTCCTTTTTGGTTCTCACCGAAGTGCTGGGAAAGAATATGAATTTAAAGGCGAAAAAATTCCTGTCAAAGAATTGAAACATGGTGATGATTTTAAAAATATAGATTTGGCTTTTACTTCTGCTGGAGCAAGCGTTTCTAAAGAATTTGCAAAAGATATTACAAAATTTGGCACCGTAATGATTGATAATTCTTCTGCATTTAGAATGGATGAGGATGTCCCTTTAGTAGTGCCAGAAGTAAATGCCAGTGATGCAAAAAACCGTCCCAGAGGAATTATTGCAAACCCAAACTGTACTACTATTCAAATGGTTGTAACTTTAAAAGCAATAGAAGATATTTCTCATATCAAAAGAGTACATGTTTCTACTTATCAGGCTGCAAGTGGAGCAGGTGCTGCTGCTATGGCTGAGTTGGAATTACAATACAGACAGATTTTGGCTGGCGAAACACCAACAGTCAATAAATTTCCTTATCAATTAGCATTTAATGTAATTCCACAAGTTGATATATTTACTGATAATGGTTATACTAAAGAAGAAATGAAAATGTATAACGAAACACGTAAAATTATGCATTCTGACGTTGAGGTAAGTGCTATGTGTGTAAGAGTTCCAACCTTAAGAGCTCATTCTGAAAGCATTTGGGTAGAAACAGAACGTCCAATTAGCATAGAAGAAGCCCGTAAAGCTTTTGAAAATGCTAAAGGAGTGATTGTAATGGATAATCCTGAGGGAAAAGTATATCCTATGCCAGCATTTCTTTCTGGAAAAGATGAAGTATTTGTAGGACGCATTCGTAAAGATTTAAGTTGCCCAAATGGAATCGCTTTTTGGTGTGTTTCCGATCAAATAAGAAAAGGTGCTGCATTGAATGCGGTACAAATAGCTGAATATCTGATTAATGAACATGATATTTAATTCTTAACTTCGCAAAATTTACATAACAGAGGGTTCCAATTTTTTCAAAAAGTTAGCTATTTTTCTTGGTAATTTCAGCGGCATATCATTTAGGTGTTGATTTTCACTCGTTTTATTTTGGTTAAGAAACTAATCAAATCCTTAGGTGAAAATTTTGTGATACTGTCCAAAAAGTGTGTAAAGTTCAAAATTTGACCTATAAGTCAAAATTTCACATGGAATTGTTTCCGTCGAGGCATTATATATGGCCTTTCGAAAAAAAATTTCATTTTTCATCTCATTATTGTCATTGTGTAATAAAAATTAGGATTGTACCGAACTCAAACACAGAGAGGATATCAAATACAATCTAAACCTCTTTTATCCTATAGAAATACCGAAATCATTCTTTATTTCAAATTGAGGATGGTCATTATTATCCCTAACAAAATAAAAATGACGGCGACTACTTTACCCAAAATTTGTTCATTTACACGATTAGCAAAACGCGCACCTGTTATACCGCTTACTACCGAACTTAAACCAATAATAAGTGCCGGTATCAATCTGACATTGCTCTGCAAAGCATATCCAATTGTTCCTGAACAAGCAGTAATTGTCATTAAAAAAGCAGAAGTTCCTATGGCTAAATGCAATGGAAAATTCAGTACAAAAATCAAAATAATCAATATCATTCCACCACCGCCTGCTCCAAAAATTCCTGTCATGATTCCCACAAATAAACCCAACCCAAGCGAGGCGAATATTTTTTGTTTGGAAGTTTGTAATTTAAAGATCCCTCTGGTTTGTTCAGCTATTGCCTGACTATTAATTCCTTTCCACCAAATTAAAATTCCCATCACTATCATAAATATAGCAAAAGCAATGCCCAATCCCATACTTTTTATTCCCGCAGCAAAAAAGCTTCCTACTTGTGAACCTAAAATAGAACCAACAGCAATCCAAATACCTGCTTTCAATTCAATATTACCATGTTTATAATAAACATACGATATTGCCGCTGCTGTTATAATATTTATCATCAAGCTCGTTCCTATTGCTTCATGAATAGAAAAATTGGATAAAATGGTAAGACATGGTACCACTACCATCACACCCGAAGCACCTGTTAAACCAGTCACAATGCCGGTAAACAAACCAATCAAAATCATGATAATAATTTGACTGACAGACATTTCAATCACCTTTTTTTTAAATATTTCGTGAATAAGAACTTACAAATTATATACCATCTTAAAAATCTGACAAAATTTAAAGACTTCGCAAAAAAATCAAAATGTTAATTTTATATTTTATTTTTAGCTAATTCTAAGCAACTTTCAAAAATAAAGAATAATTTGAGAAAGAGTATTCGAGGTGCGAAGCACGAGTTTGGAGTTTTTAATAGAGAGATTTCATGCAACGTCTATCGAATTCCCCGTCGAGATATTTTGCAAATGTCTTACTATTTTCAGTTTTCTTTATTCAAATTAGGTGTATAGGTCAAAAAGTAGGCTGTTTTTTAGAATTTTCTTTCAATAGGTCAAAAAGTAGGCTGAAAATTTTGTTCTCTTTTTTTAGTTTTATTTATTATCTCTATTTTTTGTTTTGTAAATCGAAACGGAGCGAAGCTCTGCTGGGGAGCAACTTCGCAAGGGATAAAATTTACGAGCATCTAATGCGTGTTATAAAGAGTGTCTTTAAGGGGCACTCTTTTTTTATAATACGCAGTGACGTCTCCTTATGCCTTAAAAAAAACCTCTTTATCGTGCTCTCATTAACTCCATAGGCGAATACTCATCTCTCGATAGGTTTGTTTGTCCTGTAAATACTCTTCTTATAATATCTTTCTTTCCAAATGGTTTCCTCCACAAAACTGCTTCCCACGAATGGGGTATTTATACATCTGGATGCCTTGCTTAAACTCATTTTTTTTCGTTACTCTACTACCACAATAAAAACACTTTTT
>Ga0208824_1003240_pt1 | contig 11460 bp, 13 predicted proteins | sample AD_JPNTR3_MetaG_FD_184447 | JGI IMG/M metagenome (GOLD analysis project Ga0208824, IMG submission 184447) | Active sludge microbial communities of municipal wastewater-treating anaerobic digesters from Japan - AD_JPNTR3_MetaG (SPAdes) (version 2) | ecosystem: Engineered > Bioreactor > Anaerobic...
CATTCTGTGCCGCCAAGGGTGCTGAAGATGGGTTAAAGGTAGATCGCGCTCTTTACTTAATCAGTCGCCCGCTTCACAAAACTCTTGCGATTGACTTCTAGGCTCCACGCTGTTTGGTTTTCAAGGAACATCCGCGGCTCTCGCCGCGCTCCGCCGGGTGCCCTCGCATCCGGGCGGCAAAAGTTATGTTACCATACAGGCCTAATTCGTGTCAACTGAAAAAGATGGTAGTTACGGGGTAGCATCAAAGGAGCGCTGAAGAAACCTTGTCATGCCTTCAATGAGCACCTGGGTCGGTTCACTTCCATATGCCCCTCTTAAGGTCCGCAACGCCTCCAACTGCCCCGGATGCAAGGGGAGTGTGGGTCAAAGTAACGCAGTCATCATCGTCCCAATTGGGCCCTTCCACTTTCGCGTTATTCCATATGGTAACCGTACCAGCTATGATAGCGCCCTCTACCTCGACGTTTGGGTGAACTATGACGCTGCAGTTGGGTGCATACACGATGCCTTGTGTCTTGCAGTTGTTATCAATGTCGACTGTTGCTCCTTCTTTGCGTACGACCAGGTTGCCTTCCATTGTCACGTTGTTCTTCAGTTCAACCGATGAATCGTCCACGTGTATGTGCGCTTTGATCACTGAGTTGTTGAGAGCAGCAAGGGATTCACACCAGATTCTCAACTGATCGGGTTCTCCGTCTTTGTTCACTTCGGTGTTGTTGATGAAGTCTATCGACTTAGCATATAGCAGAACCGTTCCTGTGCCATCAATGGTGAGCGTAGCCTTGTTCTTCAGTATGAGGTCGTCTACAGTGATTACCTTGGTTGTTCCCGCCGGAGCTATTATGGTCCACTTAGCATTCTTCGGTATTGTCAGGTTGCCATAGGCCAAATCGGGCTCAGTGGGCCACGCAATCGGAAGCGGGTTCGGATACTCACGGGCACTATCAAGACTGACTATAGGCGGCTTAGGGGTGATGGAGGTGCTCACAACCTTATTGGGGGTTTCTGTAGGCCCTGTCTTGATCGTGCAGTCCATGATCTTAGCTTTACCGATCTTAACGGCCCCCTCAGCTGTGCTGTTGGTGATTATGTCTCCATCAATCTCTGCGTTATTCTCAATGGTTATTGGGCCATAGCCAAATATCGCCATATCGACAGGAGCAGGCTGAAGTGCCCGTATGGTGTAGGTCACTGTCTGAGTCACCCGTCCCGCTTTACCCACAGACGTCACAGCATATTCCGCCGCTCCCATCTTGCTTACCGAAAGAGTGAAGGAACCTGTGGCGAATGCTGTCTCCTGGGAGTTGCCCTTGTCTACCAGTTGCTCAAGGAAAGTCATTTTCTCACCAATGGTGAGGTTTTGCGGATTATCAACGATATAAGACACCAGAGCCTCTGCACCAGAACGTGCTATGAAGTACGCCTGTACACGGTTCTTCTGGCGTAACGCTTGAATGCGAGAAGACGTGGCTAGTGCTGATACGGCGCCTGCTAGCACCATGAGAACCACAACTACGGTGAGTACCGTAACCAAAGCGGCACCGTCCTGATCGCCAAGGGAGACTCTCGTGCGATATGAGATCTTCAAACAGATCACCTACCATCCTCGTGTTGCTCGGACTGCATCGCTCGATGGGAAACAACGAGTTACGGGAGGGTGAATCGTAGGTACAATCCCGAATCAGGCGAAAATGCCCCTTCCTTGATGTTGGCCAGATACGCGCTTGTAGATAACTTCGACGATCTGCCCTTCGATGAGGATGCAAGATCGATCGTCAGCACACAGCCCCCGGCTGAACTGGCCAGAGCGAACTGAACATTTTCCACTCGCGTACCCACCAAAGGGACTCCGCTTGCGCCCTCCTTGTCATAGAGAAGCGTCGAAACACCGCCGGAATAGCCCAAGTAGATGCAGTCAGCACCTTTGCCGGAGGCATCATCCGATACCGATACCTCAACAGCATTGCGCACCTTTGAGACAATGCTTTCGGAGGCCGCAGTCAGTGAGGTCTGCAGATCCGCCTGTGCCAAGGTCAGCGCAAAGGTACGTTGGCCAAACACAAACAGCGTGACGGCGATTGCGAAAACCATACCTACGAGGGTGATCGCAACGAGAAGCTCCACAAGGGTGGCTCCGCGCTGGCAACTATGCATAAACACCCCATCCTAACGCAGTGTGCGACGCTGCCTTACGCTATGGGATCCAAGTGGAGACCGGAACCTCTTGGCTGCGAAACGTTGCACCAATGTCTATCTGCTTACCGGTAACGTAGATCGGACCTGTTCCTTCAAACTGAAGACACAAAGTCGCCGAACTGTCCGAGCCAACCACACTTGGCTGAGTTCCACTACCCGCCACACCCTGCGGCGTCTTTGCAGGTATGGACCTCGACATGGCATCCTCGGCCGCAAACACAGCTTTCGTAAGTCTTTCGCCCATTACCACTGCCCCGAATATCTGGTTGAAAGCTGCGAGAATGGCACCGAGCGAAACGGACAGCACGACTATTGCCACCAACACTTCCATGAGCGTAAATCCTCGCTCATCACTGACTCTCATCGCTACCGTCCTCTCAAAACACGGATTGAATCATTTATGTTCTCGGTATCAGCCGCACTCTATCTGACCGAATACCGCCTGGGTATCCATTCCTCGTCACAGGCGATATCGCCTCTGCCTACATGAGGCTTGAGGTTTGATGAAGTCAACTCTTCGGTCACTTCCTGGACAACTGACACAGACTTGACCTTGTCCTTTCCGCGCCAGCTCGTGCCCATTCCTGCGTTTATCCCTGAGTAGAAGAAGGCGCCGATAAGCCCAAGGAGAACCACGACCACCACAATCTCCACAAGGGTAAAACCGTCATCTCCGACGTGGGTAATCAGGAACACCCCCAGGCGCAGAGTGGATGAGGCACTAGACTAAGGTTATTGTAACAATTATTACCCATTAGGAAGGAATGTGCAACAGCCGAGTAAATGGAGGCAAGAGAATGCGACTTAGCAGATCGCCATCTGCGAGGCGCGCAGGAGGCGCGGCGCTACCTAACCCACTCCCGCGACCAATCAGAAATCTCCGTAGGATCGTACCCAGGGACTCCTGAGTCGCCTACGGCGCGGAATGTGACTGTGGTATTGTTCTTGGCCTTGAACGAACCGCCCACTGTGACTGTACCTGCCAGTTCCATGTTGTTCATGTCACGAGTATCTCCCCCGACGACTAGGTGCAGCTTACCGTTTTCACCCTTGAGCGAATTTTTGCAAACCAAATCGCCAACCACAATCACGGTGATATTGCCCCTAAACGTGAGGTTGTTCTTCGCGAGCAGATCGCCGTTGACAAATAGCACTCCGTCGCCTGATGGGCTCTCGATCGTAAGATCGTTTATTGAGGGCTCCCCATGTTTGTCGCGCTTTCCGAGTGTGCCGTCGAAGAACCTGTACCCGTTCACTATGATGTGGCTGTCGTCTCCCGAGGCAACCTCGGGCGCCGGGTAGCCCCTGTACTCATCGGGATTTAGGGCTGGAAATCTGATCTCAGGATCGTCAGGACCTTTCTTCTTGGTGTAATAATCCAGGATACTAAAGCCCTCCGATGTGAACCGGATTATCGGGCCGTCCGACACGATGTCCGAACCTATGACTTTGCAGTTTTCCTTCCCCTCGATAGACTTCGCGGCGTACAGTCCGTACCCGTAGACCGGAGGCGGAGGCGGGACTACTGTCATCACTCTCAGTGATACGCTGTGCGACTGACCGCCCACTGTAGCAGTGGATCCAATCGTGTATGAAGAGCCGTCGACTGATATCGTTCCTGTAGCTGCCTCTGATCCGATGGCCGCCGTAAAGCCCCTGTTCTTTCGGTAGCTGGGATCGGTCTTCAAGAGGTTATAGGCTGCCTCGGCGCCTCCTTCCGCCAGTAGGACCGCCTGCACCCGTCTCGCATTCGAAGCCTGCATGCGATATGCTGCCGTGGAGTTGGCGAGCAGCCCAAAGGCCAACACAGCTACCACAACCACGACAACCAGCACTGACAGCACGACTGAACCTGATTCAGACGAATGATCGCGCGCCAATCGGCTCACCCCGCTTTCACCTCCTGATGGTAACCTGTGTGGATGCGGTCTTTGACATACCGGAACGTGTGCATGTGATGGACACTGTGTAAGAGCCGGCGTACTCAGTCTCGATCACCTGGAAAGATGCCAAGTCTCTTGCAACCGTAGCGGTGCTTGACGAACCGCCCGGCGCAGTCGTGATCATCTTAAGGTCGGTCCCTTCAACCTCAAAGGAGTAGACAGTCTCGCCCGAAACGCCTTTCACCTTGATCACAGGACTTGCCGGATCGGCGGCGTCGACAGACGTGGCTATTCTTATCTTGGACGAGACGGCCAGCATGCCCGCTTCAGACTGCATGTCGAGAGAGGTGTGGGTGGACGTACGCGCCCACGCGCCCCACGCTCCAGTCATGATGTTCCAGGTCACTCCCATGATGAGCCCTGCCAACACCATGACGATGAGCAGCTCGACTAGTGTTAGCCCTCTCTCACTCTGCAAAGAGTGTTCGACACGTAACATCACGAGACTTCCCCTTTAGGTCATATGCGACATTGGCCGCGATGGTCCAGGTGCGGTCGGGCGCCGCGGCCTGCAAAGCGACGACAATCGCCCTGCGAAATTGCGATCTGCCGAGCTCCGCAAGCTCGGCCTCTTCTTCTTCGGTGCTTCTTGTGACCAAGTAGTCGTAGTTTCCGGCATTGAAATATGATCGGTACCGCTCTATCGCCGCGTTGGCCAGGTTCAGGGCGACCGCTTCCATCTCGGCTGCCTTCTGCACGTACACTCCCTGCATAATCGCAGTGAAGAGGGCGGCAATCGCAACGCCTATGAACACTATGGCTACGAGCACCTCGACTAGAGAGTATCCCGATTCATCGGCCATGCCTTTCATTCTTCTACCCCTTCACTACTCCCAGCGGCCTAAGCCGCGCCACCTTCATGGATATCCCGGCCTTGTGAGTAATGTCGACAATGTCGTTTACATCCTTATAGGCCTCGGGCGCCTCTTCCGCGAGCGCGCTCTTGCTGGCCGCGCGGGCATACACCCCCGCCTGTGCAAGGGATTGCCTGACCTGGGCGGGACTTTGCGCCTTCATGGCTTCGTTGCGACTCATCAGACGGCCTGCTCCATGACAGGTGGAGCCAAACGAAACTTCCATCGCCTTCTGCGTACCCACGAGAACATAGGAGTTGCGGCCCATGTCGCCCGGAACGATCACCGGCTGGCCGACCCCTCGATACGCTGCAGGCACATCCTTATGCCCAGGCGGGAAGGCGCGCGTGGCCCCTTTTCTGTGGACGCAGAGCTTCCGAGGACGGCCATCTACAGAGTGTTCTTCGATCTTGGCGATGTTATGGCACACATCGTACAGCAGCGTCATGCCCAGGCTTTCCGGAGTCGACCCGAACTCGCGCGCGGTAGCCTGCCTGACCCAATGAGTGATGCACTGGCGATTCGCCCAGGCAAAGTTGGCCGCGCATGCCATTGCCGCGAAATACCTCTGCCCCTCGGGCGACTCGAATGGGGCGCACGCTAGCTGCCTATCGGGAACGGTTATTCCGTATTTCTTCAGGGCTGCGTTCATGGTAGCCAGATAGTCGGTGCACACTTGGTGCCCCAGCCCGCGTGACCCTGTATGTATCATCATCACGATCTGGTTCTCATGTATTTCGAGTACTTTCGCCACGTCCGGCGCAATTACCTCTTCGACCACCTGTATCTCCACGAAGTGGTTGCCGGACCCCATAGTGCCCAACTGCGGCATCCCGCGCTCCATGGCCCGTGCGCTCACGGCAGCTGAGTCCGCCGCCTCCATCTTTCCCCCGTCCTCGGTGCACTCCAGGTCGGCCTCGCTGCCGTAGCCGGAATGCACAGCCCACTGGGCTCCGCGTTCGAGGACTTTGCGGACCTCGCTGGCGCTGAGCTGAATGGGACCTCGCGTGCCGAGCCCGGATGGCACATCTCGGTACAGCCGGTCTATCCAGGATTGGACCTTGGGCGCCGCATCGGAAAGCTCCAGATCCGTCCTGATCAGCCTTACCCCGCAGTTTATGTCAAAGCCGATCCCTCCGGGCGTGATCACGCCGTCTTCCAGGCGCATCGCCCCCACACCACCAATGGGAAAGCCGTACCCCGAATGGATGTCCGGCATGGCCAGAGCGGGCCCGTTTATGCCTGGAAGGCAGGCCGAGTTGGCGAGCTGCTCCAGAGCCTCTCCATCGCGGGCAACCTCCAGCCCTTCGCTGTCAGTGACCACAACGGCATCCGCGCGCATTCCCTGCTTGTAATGGCTGGGTATGCGCCATCGGAACTCATCGATCATCTCAAGCGGGCCTTTCCACACACTCGACACATGCTCCACCTCCTCTCAAGCATCCAGGACTAGCCGGGCCGTCCACCTACCATCGGCCAGTTCCGCCACTTCTATCATGTGATAAGAAGCCGCCTTGGGCACAAGCCCCAATATCGCACCTTGGTCGGCTGCGGAGTGGATCGCGTCTTCCGTCAGCACAATGCCATCAGCCTCCGCCTCAAGACGCGCACTGCCCTCGCCCTCGTCCTTTTCCATGTATGTGACCCATCTTCAGCACCCTTGCGCATTCAGGTTCTGAGTTTTAGGGGTCTCGCGTTTCGCGCGGGATGGTAACGTAGACGGACGGCGACACTCCCAAGGCCCGGAACATCTTGTCCGGAAACATCTTCGATTCGGACAACATTCGGGCGCCGTTGGGGAGGATCACGACTATGACAGCGTCGAACGAATCCAGGATCATTCGAGCTGTAGGCCGTTTCGTCATTCGTTTGCCTGGTATCGGCAGCTCTTCGTCGTTAGCCTCCGCATAGCGTCGTGCCCGGCGTTGGATGATTGCCCGAACCATGGCGGCAAGGAGAACCACATAGGCAAGGGCCTCCAGCCTTTCGGGTTTCTTCACGAACATAGCTCCTACGAACTCAGGTTCCTTGATGGCCCTAAACTGCAGCTCAACGGCAGTTTGTTCCTTGTAGTCCCGGAGTACCTTCTCGGTCGGATGCTCCTCTACGTCGAACATGTTGGTAATCAGAACGAAGCAGGAGGCCCTAAGCTTCAGCTCTGCATACTCCTGCTCCTTCAAATCGCCCACCGCGGCATTCACTCTATAGATGGTCCTGGTAGGCACGGGTTCGCCTTTACGAGGCCTGCCAGGCCTGGATCTTCTTTCGACTGTCTCTTCGGCTTGCACGTCCCCCGTGATCTCGTACAGAACGTTGCGATTCTCGTCTCTGACTCTGTCAAGAGCCGCCCTTGCATCAGGCTCACATGCGAACTCCACCTTCGCTAGCTGCTCAAGCTGGGCTTCGAGTTCGTCGCGTTGCTTAGCGAGATTCTTCTCCAGGGTCTTCGCCTTCCGCTTGTCGAGGCTCGACGAATGCACGACGATGAGCCTGTAGGGCCGGACGGCGGTTTTCGTCGCGATCTCTACGACGTATTCCTTGCATCTGTAGAACGCCGAATCGCGCTTGGGGTTTTGCGTCAGAACGCCGGCATTGATCCAACCCCCTTCCGACCAGGCCCTATCCTTGACCTCCTGTTCCTGTACGAACGTTGCGGGCAACCTGGAGATGAACCTTATGCCCTTATCCGCGATGAGATCGAGGTTGCTCTTGGTCACTACAGCGGAGTCGGCCACGTAGACCAAATCGGAGAGATGGTCGGTAAACCCCTCTACCAGTTCCTTGATCACTCGCCTGTTCCAAACCTTATCCGACTCGTTGCCGTCCGAAGCATGACCCAGCAGTGGTATGCCTTCTCCGTTAACCACTAGGCCGTAGTTGAACTGCTTGAGGTCGGGCCTATGGTCGCGGCTATACCCACGCGCAATATAGAACGCCTGATCATCGGGCGAACTGGAGTCATACAAGCCTTTCACCGACCAGGACGTAGTGTCTGAATGCACAACGTCGAACTTGACGTCTTCCCTGAGAGCCGCCCTCAGAGCTGAAGCCCCGAATACCTTCTTGGCGCCGGCGTCGAAGATCTTGTCCAGGGTGCGGCCCAACGCAGAGTCATTGAAGTCATCCGCCGATGCATCGGTCCCGAACAGAACCGCAATATCTTGCAGTTCATAGAACTCGTCGACTCGGTATAGCGCAGTGCGGCCCATCAAGATGTTGATGAGCATAGCAAGGACGTGCGTCCCCGGCGAATGCTTACACTGCTTCCGATCCCATTTCACCATGTTGTCTATTGTCTCGACTATGCCAAGCTCCCTGATAATCTGGCCGATCATGGCTGCGGGTCCAGCGGAAAAGGCTGTGAGTGACATCGCCCTCGCCTCCTACTCTGACAATACACCATCAGAGCGAAGAGTACAAGGAAACAACTTCCATATACCGGACCCCTAATTGGGTCAAAAACCCGTCATTCTGTGCCGCCAAGGGTGCTGAAGATGGGTTCCATAATAGAGGAGTTTCAATGGCTGCGTAGAAAGACGATGGTTAGTAGTACCGAGCGAAGAAGGTGGACCGCATGGACCTTCATCGGGACGAGCACGGGAGTGCTCTTCTCACTGTGCTTCTCGTGATCATAGCCCTGACCTTTCTGGGAATGGCACTCATGCAGTACGCCATGAACGGTTACCGCCAGCAGCTTCGGAGCGAGCAACGCACAATGGCGTACTACGTGGCAAGGTCTGGTGTGGATGCCTTCGTGAGCTACGTAGTAGATAATCCAGACAACCTCTCTTTGGATAGTATGGGGTCCCTGATTGATAGCGCGGTGTCGGCAGGTGAGTCAGACCCTACCCCGCTAGGCCAAGGATCATTCAGGGTTTCCGTGGCAAGGCAGCCCGGAGGAGGCGCAACACCGGACACGGTGGTCGTCACTGCACTAGGGAGTGTCAAAGGCGTCACCGAAACCGTCAGGCGCTCGATAATCCTCAAATCCGGCGGGTCGGCGATGCCTACTGTGGATTGTGCGGTGTTCTCGTTGAGGTCGCTAATGATGCACAGCAACTCACATATCACTGGGAATGTCGGCACCAATTCTACGGAAGCCGGCTCCGTCGAGTTCAAAGAAGGCGCCTGGATTGACGGACGGCTGTCAGTCGGGCCGAATGGCAAACCTGAGGATATCATACGTGTATCGGACGAAGACCATCCAATGAAATCCAAGGTGGAAAATGACGAAGTGGGCACACTGCTCCAGCCGCGCTCTTACCCATTGCCCAAGTTCCCAGTGTATCCATCCCTTAAGATACCGAATCCGTCTATGCTGTCAGTCAAGGGCGCCACCACTTCCATTCCCGAGGAAGACGGCGACCTCTGGTACAGCAAGATCGACATTGGTAACAGTGCCGTGCTAGATATACACGTGGGCAGTGGGACACGCCGAATTCGCGTTGACGATCTGTCTATTGGTAACAGCGGGCAGATCAGGATCATTGGAGACGGAAAGCTGATTCTGTATGCGAGTAGTCTCAAGATATCCAACTCTGCTCAGCTGAACGGAGACGGGTTGGACAGACAGCTGCACATTTATTACTCCGGACAGGACAAACTCAAGTTCCGCAATTCGGCGAAGTTCAACGGATCGGTATTTGCCAAGGAAGCATCCCTAGACCTCGCCAACAGCACTGACATATCAGGCCACATAATCACGGGGGGGCAGAGTGTGAAAATATCCAACGGAGTCTCGGGAGACGTTCGTCTGATCTATGCCCCGAATGCTGCCATAACGCTACACAATGGCGTGGAGCTCAATGGCGCCCTTGTCGGCAAAACGGTCACTCTTAAGGACGAAGCTAAAGTAACCTGGAATGATCCTCTTGACTCGCCTGAAGGGCTCGAGGATTTTGGCACAGCTCCTCCCAGCTACGCACGCGGGCTGTGGCACTAGGAGGATGACGGTCATGGCGAACAGAGCGGAAGACGGGTTTACTCTGGTTGAGGTGCTGGCGGCAGTTGTGGTGCTAGCTGTTGCGATCGGCTCAATCATGCTTGTATTCTCAAACGGCATGGGCGTGGTTTGGAGGACAGGCACCAGGAACCGGGCCCTACATGCGGCTGAAGCAAACATGGCCGGGAAGATCCCAGTTGGCGCCGCCTCGTCCAGCGATCAACTCAGCATCACATTCAATGGGATGAACAGCATCACCGTGTCGGGAAAGATCGAATCGGTCACAGCTACTGAAAGAAGTCATTCATGTACGATCCATGCGTTCATCCCTCAGAAAGCCGGGAATCAGCCATGAAATCAGCCCTGACCCGCGACGAGTGTGGGCTTACACTAGTGGAGTTGATGATAGCCATTGTTGTGACGGCTATGGTTATCACTGTGGTCTCTTCATTGTACGCATTCGGGTCAAAGGCCGTTCGAATAGGCGAAGCGCAGGCGTGGCTGCAGATGAGCGGTGAAGCCGCGCTCCAAACCGTCGCCCGCAGAGTCCGAAACGCTACGTCCATTGAGCTCATGTCGACGAACCCGGCGTCCTTCGATCTAGGATGGTGGTACGTGTACTTGCTTGATCCGGGAAAGGAAAGCACCGGGATCATTATGCGCAGCCCTGACGGCGATGAACGCCAAGTAACGGATGAGATGATATCCGGCCTCGATGGGCTCTCTTTTGATACACGCATCGTCGGCGAGGACGCCATACTGTCGATGACCATACGCGGTTCCTATCGAGGTAGGGCGGGAGAAGCACTGACTACCGTGATTCTGGGGAACATCAGCTCTTTGTCGGGCAAGGGCAGCGGCAGCTCAATCAGGTTCAAGGTTCCGAACTGAGCCGGGAGCGCCCGCAAGCCATACGATGCTACCTAACCCACTCCCGCGACCAGTCAGAGATCTCCGTAGGATCATACCCGGGGACTCCTGAGTCGCCTACAGCTCGGAATGTGACTGTGGTATTGTTCTTGGCCTTGAACGAACCGCCCACTGTGACTGTCCCTGTTAGCGTCATGTTGTTCTTGAGGTCGAGGTCTCCCCCGATTACCAGGTGCAGTTTGTCAAGCCCCCCAAGAGAGTTCTTGCACTCCATCGTGCCAGTCACAATCACCGTGACTCTGCCGATAAACGTCACGTTGTTCTTTGCCAACAGATCGCCGTTAACAAACAGCACTCCGTCGCCTGATGGGCTCTCGATCGTAAAATCGTTTATTGAGGGCTCCCCATGTTTATCGCGCTTTCCGAGTGTGCCGTCGAAGAACCTGTACCCGTTCACGATGATGTGGCTGTCGTCTCCCGAGGCAACCTCGGGCGCCGGGTAGCCCCTGTACTCATCGGGATTCAGTATCGGAAACTGCATCGGCGTATTGGGTCGCAACTCAAAACCTGGGCTAATCCCGAATCCTGTTATCTCACCGCCCGACACAATGTCTGAACCCGCAACGATGTTGGTCTTCTCGTTAAACCCCGT
>Ga0208824_1003241_pt1 | contig 11457 bp, 10 predicted proteins | sample AD_JPNTR3_MetaG_FD_184447 | JGI IMG/M metagenome (GOLD analysis project Ga0208824, IMG submission 184447) | Active sludge microbial communities of municipal wastewater-treating anaerobic digesters from Japan - AD_JPNTR3_MetaG (SPAdes) (version 2) | ecosystem: Engineered > Bioreactor > Anaerobic...
AAAGCCGCCGCTCTCCCAACTGAGCTACGTCCCCGAATTGCTGCCAACCGATATCTGACGATTGACTCATTCCATCCAGAGACGTCTGCCTGCTGTGCCGTCGGCTGCTGGCCCACGCATCAATCGTCAATCACCGATATGCAATTCAATGGGCCCAGGAAGACTTGAACTTCCGACCTCACGCTTATCAGGCGTGCGCTCTAGCCAGCTGAGCTATGAGCCCGACCTGCAAAGCCCACCTTCCGGTGCACTGCTGCCCCGGCCCGGCCGGCTCTATAAGACTCAACTCATTCTTTACTTCTCAAAAGAGCAATAAAAAATGCCGCTGCTCAAAAGTAATCAGCGACATTGCTGAATTTCAAGACTCGAGATGTTACTCTCGCACTTTTGAGCGGTCAAGTACAAAATTTTAATTTTTGTAATTTTTTCTTCAAAACGTCTGAAACGTCTTTTTTTTCGGCTCAGCCGGAAAACTTTATCTGTTTGACCCGCATCAAGAAATTACAGTTTATTTACTTTTGCCGTTTCGTCAACAGTAATTTTTAAAAAAAATAAAAAATTTTTTGTTCCAGAATGCCGCCGCCGGCTGGTTTCAACATTTTTGTCATTTTCCGACCGATAATTCCGTATTCAGCAGGCCAAAATCACAGATATTCTTTCCAACAGAAATCGGTTATCCTGCGGCCAGCCTTTTAAGCTTGTCTGTCAATGGCAGACTCTGTCGCACGCTTCAAATAGGCAATTTGTGCAGCAGTCAGCCGCTTGTATCCGCCCACAGGAATGTCCTTCAAAACAATATCGCCAATCTGGGTGCGTTTGAGGGATTTAACTTTATAGCCCAAGGCCGCCAGCGTTCGCCGAATCTGCCTGTTGAGGCCTTGGCGGATAGTGATTTGCAGCATTGTCTCCAGATTGGTTTTACGTAATATTTTTACGGAAGCAGCACCGGTTTTGCCGTCTGAAAGCCAGACGCCTTTTTTGAGCTTTTCTACATCTTCTCCTTCCATTCGTCCGCGCACAACAACCTGATAGGTTTTCGGCAGTTCATAGCGGGGGTGCGTCAGCTTGTTGGTGAGTTCCGCATCGTTGGTAAGAATAATAGCGCCGGTGGTATCGGCATCCAGCCGGCCGACGCAGAAAATACGTTCTGAACAATCGATAAGATCAATGGCACGCTTGCGGTGCTGGGGATCCATATTCGTGCAAATCACGCCTTTGGGCTTGTTGAGGAGGAAATAGACTTTCTGGGGCTTTCGAATCCGCTGGCCGTTTACCCGTATGTCATCGTGCTGCGGATCTGCAAAAGCCGGCAATTCCTGAATAATCCGGCCGTTGACGGTAACCGCCCCTTCGCGAATGAGTTCTTCGCATTTGCGTCGGGAGTCAATACCCGCAGAGGCAAGTATTCTTTGCAGCCGTACAAGACCTATCGTGGCGGAAGCATCTTCTTTTCTGATTTTTTGCATCTTTTTAGTCATATACCGCCTATTTACGGACGAAATACTGCACCAGCCAAAATACCACTGTAACAATCACAGATATCACCAAACAGCTTGTCAGCGGGAAAAAGATCTTCCAGTTTTCCCCCTCGAAACGAAGGTCACCCGGAAGCCGGAACAAGCCGATTTTAGCCAGCATCAGCATAAAAAGACCCGCTGCCGTCAATCCCAGCCCCATCACCGCCAGCCACTTGCCGAATTGTTCCGGTCCAACCTGCTGCATAGAACACTCCATCCCAATACCATTGACACTATTATAGCTGTACGGCCTGAATTTACACAAGTTTTTCTTGACGAATCCTGTCCGACAACGGATACTACAAAAACGCCGGCAGTCTTCGGCTGACAGATGAATGCGGAATAATATGTATCATTAGTCCCTTTTTAAGGAGTCGGGAATATGGCTGTTCGCCAGTCTTCTTCAGGCAATACAATGATGTATGCGCTGATTACCTTTGTCGCATTGTTTATCATCGCGGCAGTTTTTGCCGTTGTTTACTACATCAAATCCGAAGAATACCGCACCCAGTGGGAACAGGCCAAAGAGGATCTTAATCAAATCGCCAATCCCTCTGAAAAAGCGGCTTTGGTCCGAATCGTCGGCAAACCCGAACAAGGCAAGACCTATCTGGGAACGATGCAGAAAGTAGTGGATGACCTGTATGCGTTTATTCTCGGTCAGCAGCCGTCGGCTGATATTCCGGCCACAGTGAAATTCAACGAAATCTCGATGAAAATCGATGCCTTGAACAAAAACGTTCTCGGTCAGGATCTCAATCCTGCCGTCGGTCTCAACGGCGTAGCGCTGCTGAAGACGATTGAAGATCTCAAACAGAAGCTCGACGGGGCGCGGCAGCAGATGGCCAATCTGCAAAGCATCAACGATACCCTCCAGAGCGACTTGGCCGATGCGGCCGCCAAATCCGAGCTGGACCGGCAGAAATTCATTGCCGAACTGGACCAGTTCCAGACAGAGATGAATGTCATACGCAACCGTTTTGATTCGCTCCAGAAGAGCATGCAGGATTCTGTAATAGAACAGGTGCAGACTTTCCAGAACAAACTGGAAGAAGAACAGGCCAAGCTGCGGCAGAAGCAACTGGACCTGCAGGAAACCGAAAAGAAGCTGGGGCAGACGGATATGCTGTTGAAAAATGCCATGTCCAAGCTGGAAGCCATTAAGCCCAAACCTGACCGTGAAGTGCAGGCCTTTCAGCCCGATGCCCAGATTATTCGCGTGGACCTGCAGAACGGCATCGTGTACTTGGATGCAGGCATTAACGACCATGTCTATCGCGGGCTTACATTTGCAATCTATGACCGCAATAAACCTGTCTCGGAAGAAGGCCAGAACAAGGCCGAGATAGAGGTCTTTCAGGTTTCCGAACAGATCAGCGCAGCGCGGATCATCAAATCGGACAAGAAGAATCCTGTCGTCAAGGAAGACCTTGTCGTCAACCTGATTTGGGACCGCAAAGGCACCAACCAGTTTGTGGTAGCCGGGGAGTTTGATTTCAACAACGACGGACGCATTGATGCCGACGGTGCCCAGCGAATTCGCGAACTGATTGAGCGCTGGGGAGGACGCGTCGTGGAAGATATAACCGTTGATACGGATTTTCTGATCATCGGTTCTGCGCCGGCCGCACTGCCGCGTCCGACACAGGATGACTTGGATATAGACCCCCTTGCCCAGCAGCGGTATGAGCTGTCGATGCAGAAGGTTCAGGCCTATGATGGGCTGCTGAAAAAAGCCAACAATCTGGGTATTCCGGTCTTCAATCAGAAGCGGTTTATGTACCTTATCGGCTACGACACGCTGCTCAATAAGAATCCGTCGCTCTGATGGATGCCGGTACAATCCCGATATCGGCCACAAATACCCGTCCGGTTGCCTGACGGGACTGAGGACAAACAGTAAAGCCCTTTTTGATAGCCGCAAACGTAATTGTCGCCGCTGCTTCGATGCACACAGGCAGCGGCAGGCCTGTATCGCAATCGAGGCCGGAGGGGATATCGACCGCCGCAATCGGCCGACCGCAGGCATTTAAGACGCTAATCAGCCGTATCATGCTATCTGCCAGTTCGCCCTGCATCCCCGTTCCCAGCAGAGCATCTACCAGCAGACCGTAGGATTCGGCCGCTTTTTGCACCCCCTGCTGCATATCGGCAGACAAGATGTCCAGTACCTCCATCGGCAGTTTCAGGGCACGGCAGATATCATAGTTGATGCGGGCATCTCCTTTAATTCTGGCCGGATCGGCACACACCGCCAGCTGCACAGATATGCCGTGATTATACAGATGCCGGGCTATGGCAAAGCCGTCGCCGCCGTTATTGCCCCCGCCGCAAAAAATACAAACCCTCTCTTTGGGCCATAAGCGTAAAATCACCTCGGCAGCCTCGCGTGCGGCATTTTCCATCAATACAATGCCGGGAATGCCCATCTGGCCAATAGCCCAAGCATCAAACTCCCGCACTTGCTGACGTGTCATTACAGCAAATTCACTCGTGTTGTCTCTGGTCCATTCCTTCATCGCTTTTCCTTTTTGACCAATCGAGGCAATAAGGCGGCAACATCGCACCTTCCAAAGGAACCGCTGTCAATAAATATACACGATTCTGCAGAAATTGAAAGTACAGAGTTGATAGGCTTGATAGACCGCACGGCGCACATTCAAAGCAGTCAAACACCCCTCCACAGCCGGCGGCATAACTGCTGTGTTGTTTGCAACCGTCTGTCGCAGATTCTTTTAATGCGGCGGTTCTTGCTCCAGACGCTTGCGAAGCTCATTATTCTCCCGGCGGGTGGCCTCCAAATCAAAAATCAGATATTTGATGCCTAGCCGTAGTGAATCCAGCGACTGCTGCAGATTGATCAGTTTTTTCTGCAGCAATTCGTGCCCTTCTTTGGTCTTTTTGGCCAGCCGGATTACTTTGTCCTGCTCCGGTGCCGTTACACCATCGATATCATTCAGCAATTCGCAGAGTTTTTCGTGGAAGTGTGCCTGATCCATTTCATCACCGTGCATAGCTACATTCTCCGAAGCCGATTCACATATTGTGTTCGTATAATGGATCCGTCGCTGAATTGTCCCCCGTTTTCGGCCCTGAAAACGGTCATTTTTTTGATATGCTTGCTGTCACCCCGAAGCCATTAAGCGTATTATAGCAAATTACTGCCTTTTTATCCGAAATTTTACTGATTTTATTTCAGAATCCTAAAAAAATCCATAAATTACTCAAAAAATAAATACTTTATCGGTCTTTCATGATATTTTTTTTGTCTTTTATACGGTGTATAAACAGCCGTTTTGACAATATGCCTGCAGGGGAAAGGGAAACTGCTTGACAGCCCAGTGCGGCTATGCTTAAATCAGTTTTTTCGGGGCGATTAGCTCAGCTGGTTAGAGCGCACGGATCACACCCGTGAGGTCACAGGTTCGAATCCTGTATCGCCCAGTGCTGTAAGTTCAAATGAAATCGCAACTTGCGATTTTAGGAAATGCTTAAATTTGTGCCCCGCCAAAGTCCTCAGGCCAAGATTTTTTTAATCATTAAGAAAATACAGACCGTCGCAGAGCTTTTAAGCGTAAAATTGTCTTATCCACTATTCCTTCCCGCAATCCGATATGCGGCCCGAAGATTCCCAGCTTGGCAAGGTTATCAAGATTTAAACCGTGCAGCAAGTCGTCAATAGGAAACGGCAACTTCAAGACATATTGGATTCTGATTTTAAATAACGGTGAAATTGATACAAAATACACAGTGCCTATGCTGTCAGCTGGGATTTGATTTCGCTGACGATAAGGTTTAGGGCACCGTCGAGAGGCCCTTTGAGGTTAACGCCGGCGGCTAAGGTATGACCGCCGCCGCCGTACTTTTGGGCGATTTTTCGGACATCAACCTTCCCCTTGCTGCGAAGGGAGCAGCGAAAGCCGCCGTCGGCCAATTCGACAAGGAGGGCGGCGGCTTCGACGGACTGGATACGCTGGCATTCGTCGATAAGGTTTTCGGTGTCGGGGCCGGAGGCGCCGGTTTGGTCAAAATCGCTGCGGAGAATATACTGCGTGGCAATGCGGCCGTCGGCGTGGAGCTGCAGATGCTCGAGCATACGAATCATCAGATGCAGCCGGGCCGGAGAAAAAGACTGATAAAGAAGCTGATATATCCTGTTGGGTTCAGCGCCGGCTTCAATCAGCTCCGCGGCGGTACGGAAGATGCGGCTGTCGGTATTGCCGTACTTGAACCAGCCGGTATCCGAAGCAAGAGCAATAAAAATCGATTCGGCTACAGCACCCTCAAGCGGCCAGCCGGCAAACTTAATCAGGTCAAAAACAATTTCGCCGGCGGCTGCGGCGGCGGTGTCGGTTATGGTTACTGTACCCAGCCGGTCGCTGGTAATATGATGGTCAATCACAAGGACTTTTTTGCCGCAGCGGGCAAGCCAGTCAGCCAAACCGGGAAGCTGGACCCGGCTGTCGGTATCGACAATCATCACAAGCTCGGCATCGGCACAAAAATCGTCCAGCTGCCGCGGCTGTAGATCATTGCCCAGAACAGCAGGCCGCGGATTAAATAAAGCGGCATACCAAGAAGGCAGCGGCGAAAGAAAGAGCGGTTTTGCAGTTTTCTTTTGCTGACGAAGAATGTTTATCAGCGCCCGGATGCAGCCGCAGGCGTCGCCATCCGGCCGGATATGCGTGGTCAGCAAAACACTGCGGGCGTTTTCAATCAGTTCAACGGCTCTTTTGAACTCTTCAGATGCTGCCATCGATGTCCATCCTCTGCTTGTTCCCTATCTTATTATAAATCTGCAGCAGGCAGATTAGAAAGCCGCCGCCGGCAGGAATAATCCAATCAAGTCTGTTTTTCCTCTGGCGCGGATTTTATTGCATTGCGTTTCCGAAATCTGTCTATCGGCTCGAAATCCGCGCAGCTTTAACAGCATATTACCCTCCGGCCAAACACCCTTGAGGGGCCTGCCGCCTGCATCAGGCCGTGCTGCTCCTTTTTAACGCATCCTCATCGATCAGCGGCTCTTGCTGGTCTATTTTTCCAGAATGCTGTATTAGACGGGATCCCAAAATGAAATTCAATAAGTTATTCGGAAATCATCCCAGCGGGGATTGACCGGCTGGGGTATCCTTTGGATATCACGAATATAACCGCTGAAGCTGTCTTGGATATCCTCGATGCAGGCATCCACCGCAGAAGCCTGCCCCTGCAGCAGCGCTTCGACCGAACCGTCGGGACAGTTCCGCACAAAACCGGTTAGGTTGTGCTGGGATGCGATGCGGCGTGCTGTATAGCGGAAGCCCACACCCTGCACCCGCCCCCTGAAAATGACCTGTACGGCTATCGGTTCCATAGGGCTTATTGTATCCAAGCCCGCCGGCAGCGGCAAGCCAAAAACTAAACAAGGCATTTCAGCTGCGCGGTTCAACACCCAGCAGGTGGCGGACAAAGAAGTCGGCTCGACGCCGGCTTGGATAGCGTCCTTCCCCTGCTCCATGCCCTGCCCCCGGGACCACCAGCAGTTCGAAATCCTTGTCGGCTTTAATAAGGGCATTGACAACCTGCATTGTCGAAGCCGGATCGACATTCTGGTCCATTTCCCCGACAATCAGCATGAGTTTGCCCTGCATATTTTTGGCCAATGTAACATTGGAATTGGCTTCATATTCGGGACCTACCGGCCAGCCCATCCATTGCTCATTCCACCAGATTTTGTCCATCCGGTTATCATGACAGCCGCAGTCGGCTACCGCTGCCTTATAAAAATCGCCATGCTTCATCACGGCGGCGGCGGCATTCTGGCCGCCTGCAGAGCCGCCATAGATACCCACCCGGCTGATATTCATATACGGGTATTTTTGCGCAGCGGCCTTGATCCAAAGGATGCGGTCGGGAAATCCGGCATCCGAGAGATTTTTCCAGCAGACATCATGAAAGGCCTTTGAGCGATTGGAAGTCCCCATCCCGTCAATCTGGACAAGAATAAAGCCCAGTTCGGCCATTTCCATCATCCGTAAAAAAGGCGAGAAAGCCTTGGGGACAAATGAATCCTGCGGCCCGGCGTAAATATTCTCAATCACCGGATACGACAGTCTCGGATCGAAAACCGTTGGGCGGATAATGATGCCGTAAATGTCGGTTTGTCCATCGCGGCCTTTGGCAACAAACGGTTCGGGCATCTGCCAGCCGGCCTTGAGCAGGTCCGATATGTCGGCTCGATCGAGTTCGCACAGGAGTTTACCGTCCTCGCTGCGGCGCAGCTCATGCACCGGCGGCTGGTTGACGCGCGACCAGGTATCAATCAAATAACGCTTGTCGGGGGAAAACTTGACTGAATGCGTTCCATCGCCTTCGGTGAGGATAGTCAAGCCGGACCCGTCGAAGTTAACGCGAACATAATGGATGTAGTAAGGATCTTGCTGCGGATAAATGCCGCCGGCACGCAGCCAGATTTGCCGTTTTTGGGTATCGACCTCTATGACATCTCTGACGACCCAAGGACCTTTGGTAATCTGGTTTTTGACTTGTCCGGAATTGGCATCATACAGATAGAGATGATTCCAGCCGTCCCGCTCGGACATCCAGATAATTTCATTCGATTCATCCAGAAAGCGGCAAAAATACTTGCTCGAATAGCAGATAAATGTATCGCTTTTCTCATCAATAAGCGGCTCAGCCGTACCGGATGCTGCATCCACCGCCACAATCCGCAGCACCTGATGGCCCCGCTGATTATAGAGGAACGTAAAGCGGCTTGAATCCGGCATCCAGCGTATATCGGAAACACTCCATGGATTGGCAAACAGGTCATCGCTGACAGGAATCTGCTTTTCGTTTTGGGCATTAAACAGACAGGGCTTGTCCACATCCACCTGATCGCCCGGTTTGAGATAGTCGATGGAATGGAGTTTGGGCTGAAGCTGATCTCTTGGCGATGATTCAACAAAATAGACCTTGTGTTCCTGAGCCGGTTTTCGGCGGACGGCCACAAATTTTGCTGAATCAGCAGACCAATAGAAGCGATCCATATAGAAGTTGTCGGCAGTTCCATCGCGGCTGAGCTGGACTTCCTGATCGCTGTCAAGACGGCGCAGCCAGACATTGTAATCCTTAATAAACGCTTCCAGATTTCCATCAGGGCTGACAGCCCGCGGCGGCCGGATGCGCTGGGGCCGCTGGGCAGTGCCATCGGTTCGGCGCCCGCGGCGGAAAGCAGGTTCCATTCCGATAACAGCCCGTCCCGGTCGGCCTTGGGCCTGATAAACAGCGATTGGACTGCCGTCGGAGCCCACAATCAGCCATACATGGCCTTCATAGGTATTCTGCCGGCGCTGCTGGCCGGCAGCAAGAGTACCATAGGGCTGCCGCTGGCCCTCGCTGTCCAGCCAGAACAGGGAAACTTCCCCTTCGGTCTGGTTCAAAAAGATAATATAGGTTTGACTGCCCGTGCGGGTGCTGGCTGCCGACGCCTGCTCCGGACGCATGGGAGTCAAAGAATCCTCGGGGGCTTCTGATACAATTTGAAGCGCGTACGTATCCAGACGGCACTGCCAGATTTTGCCGTCGGTCTGGAATCGCAGGGTATTGTCTGTCAGATTAAACTCCAGTCTTTCCAGAGCCAGCCGGTCGGCTGCTGCATCCTTGACTCCTTGTTCTGTCAATGCCGCCGCCAGCCGCTGATGGTCGAAGGCCGGCTGACGCTGGGGATTGTTCAGATCAACCGTAACAAATTCATGCGTATTGGGGCCGGTCTGCCGGCGGTACCAGAACATAGAGCCGTCGGCAAACCAGTTCGGTTCTATCTGGTCCCGGTAAACCTTGCCGGCTAATCGGCTGCGCAGCTCGGCCGCCCGCTGGTAATCGGCCTGCGTTCCCCCTGCAAAAGCTCCAGCTGATGCTGCAAAAAACAGAAAAGAAAAAAGAAGCTTCAAACCAGACAAAAAAGATACTCTGCGCATTTTTTCTTTCCCTTTCAAATAAATCCCTGTTTGCCGGGACAGCCGGAGCCGAGAGACTATCCCCCTTTATAAAACAGCAGTTATCCTACTGGATTTTGGCAAGAATCTCGTCCGGAATATCGAAGTTGGCATACACCTCCTGCACATCGTCGTGGTCTTCGAATTCCTCCATCATATTAAGAATCTTCTGGGCCGTTTCTACATCGGTGATGGGAACGGTCGTATCGGGAATCATTGACAGCTCGGCACTCTGCAGAGGAATCTGCTTCTGTTCAAGGGCACTTTTGAGGGCATCAAACACATCCGGGGCACAGGTAATCTCATAGACCTGACCGGTATTCTGCATATCATCTGCCCCTGCCGACAGTGCCAGCTCCATCAGCTCGTCTTCCCCGACGGCATCGGTCTTGACGGTAATAAGGCCTTTCTTCTTAAACATCCTCCGGACACAGCCGCTGACCCCCAGCGAACCGCCCCGCCGTTCAAAGATTTTCTTGATTTCCGGCGCTGTGCGGTTACGGTTGTCGGTAAGGCCTTCAACCATAATTGCTACTCCCCCGGGGGCATATCCCTCGTAGAGTACTTCCACGTACTCGACGCCGCCCAGTTCGCCGGTGCCCTTTTTAATGGCCTTTTCGATAGTATCTTTGGGCATATTGGCCGCCTTGGCCTTTTCTATCGCATAACGGAGGGACAGATTGGCAGCAGGATCGCCGCCTCCTGCTTTGGCCGCTACAATAATCATTCTGGCAATCTTGCTCCAGAGTTTGCCGCGTTTGGCATCAACAACGGCTTTCTTATGCTTGATGCCGGCCCAATGTGAATGTCCTGACATACATCATCCTTTGCAAAAACTTATCTGTGCAGTTAATGAATCACTTTATTGAGCGGATAGGTAAAGATGCCCGAAGCCCCGGCCCTTTTTAACTGAGGAATCAGCTCACGCTCCACTTTTTCTTCCACAATAATCTCCAGCGCTGCATACTCCGAATCAGCCAAGGGCGAAATCGTGGGGCTTTTTTCAGCCGGCAGAAGCTTTACGATAGCCGGCATGTCCTTTTTTTTCACATTCATCTTCAGCCCCACACGGGTTCTGGCATCAATAGCAGCATTGAGCAAAATGGCAATGCTTTCGATTTTTTCCCTTTTGAAACCATCTGCCCATGCCTGTTTATTGGCAATAAAACGGGTGGTGGATATCATGATAGTATCAATAATCTTCAGGTTGTTAGCCTTCAGGGATGAGCCGGTTTCCGTCAGTTCCACAATGCCGCTGACCAGCCTCGCCTTGACCTCGGTGGCTCCCCAGCTGAACTCGACTTTGACGTTGACCTTTTTCTGCTCAAAAAACCGGCGGGTAGCGTTGACCAGCTCTGTAGCAATGATGCCGCCTTCAAGGTCTTCGGCCTTTTCGACCGGTGACTCATTGGGCACCGCCAGCACCCAGCGTGCGGGATTGGAGGTTGCCTTGCTGTACTGCAGTTCACAGACTTCGTAAACATCGGATTCATTTTCCCGAATCCAATCGTAGCCGGTAAATCCCGCATCCAGCACACCGTCTTCAACATACCGGCTCATCTCCTGCGCCCGCAGCAGTATCAGCTGAATCTGCGGGTCGTCAATCCGTGGAAAATAGCTGCGATCGGCGCCGGTAATATTGAATCCAGCCCGTTCAAACAGTTCAAATGTTGCATTCTGCAGGCTTCCCTTTGGAATGCCTAATTTAAGCACCTGTTCTGCATTCATCCTGTTGTTTCCTGACACACTATTTCTTTTTTGCTGTTTTCTTGGACACTGCCGCAGTCTTTTTCTTCGCCGTTTTGGCTGAAGCAGCGGCTTTCTCGCTGCTCTTGGGCTTTTCCAAGGCCCCCTGCTCGATGAGACAGCGCAGCAGCATATAAAAAGTATACGCATCGTTGGCCGGAATCTGCCGTTCAAGGAAACCGGCGATTTCGGACTCCGACGCTTCGGGGTGGACATAT
>Ga0208824_1003243_pt1 | contig 11449 bp, 10 predicted proteins | sample AD_JPNTR3_MetaG_FD_184447 | JGI IMG/M metagenome (GOLD analysis project Ga0208824, IMG submission 184447) | Active sludge microbial communities of municipal wastewater-treating anaerobic digesters from Japan - AD_JPNTR3_MetaG (SPAdes) (version 2) | ecosystem: Engineered > Bioreactor > Anaerobic...
ATTTCAGCCTCCCCGAAGGATCAGTTTGCGGGCAGTTATCTTCTGAAAGGGAGTGCTGAACGATATCTTCAACTCGCGATTGAGAGCTGCATCAACATAGGCAACAGGCTTCTTTCGATTATCCAGATGCAAAAGCCGGTAAAAACTCCGGAAACCTACGCGGATATCTTCACTGAGCTCGGCAAACTGGAAATATTACCGCAGAAATTTGTCAACACTATGATTATGATGGTTCGATTCAGAAATAGGGTAGTCCACATGTATTGGAACATCGATCCTGACCAGCTCTACACCATACTGAATGAAAACCTCGGGGATTTTACAAAATTCAGAGAGTATATTGTCGACTTTATGAATTCGGAGCACATCTGATCGATTACCCCTCTCCAAAATTACTCCCCCGCAAAGCACAGGAGAGGGTCACCCAGAAGGGGGTCAGGTCTCGACATATGACACAAGAAATGTCATATGTCGAGACCTGACCCCCCTTTTTGTTATTCAAGCCTGAAGCGGTCGAAATACACCACCCGCTCTTCCCCGAGCCGGTAAGCGAACACGCAGATGTTCGTCACCCGGCTCATGTCCATCTCACGCCCCTGCGGGGCCTTCCTCACCTCGTCCAGGTCGATCCTGATCCGCTGGGCGCCTGGATGCAGGACGAATCTCCTGTTGAACCGGTCTGAGTAGCTCTGCACCTCGGATCTGCCATGGATCTCGTCGTGTATCCTCACCGTGACCGCCAGAGGACTGTCTCCATCCAGGAAAGCATCAAAGCATAGTTCGTCATACTCCCGCCAGTCGCCCTCCAGCCATCTCATCGATATCCCCGGAAACTCGCCCGGCGCGAGCCGCGCCATCAGGGCATAGGCCCCGTGCGAGGCATGCTCCTTTGTCCTGTTCACCAGGCATTCCGTGGTTTCCCACCTGTCCATTTCGATCCGCGTCTCGAAAGACGCGAGCAGGGGAAACGCCCCCTCCATCCGCCGGACATCCAGCGCAGTCAGGGCAACGGGCACTGCAGCAAGCGCGATCAATCCCGCGCATGCCGCCTTCCACCCCAGAGCGCTCCTTCGGGACAAGCCTGAAAACGGGTAGGCGAGTGCCAGGAAGGTGAACGCGCCCAGCGCATCATACACAATATCCTGGATTTCGAAATACCGCTCGGGCGTATACAGCTGAACAAACTCCGTGACCACGCCCAGGCCCAAGGCTGCCGAAAACGAAACCGTGTACTTCCTTTTATCCCGCACCGGCCAGGTGCGCCCGCCAAGCACCCAGAGGATTACGAGCGCCGTCACCCCGAACAGGGGCAGGTGGCCGAAGTTGGATATCTCGTGCGCAATCCGCGAGCTTTCTCCGCCAAAATCGACAAAGAGCAGCACGGAGAGCACAGCCAGGAGAACGACCAGAATGCCCGTCCCGAAAATCACACCCCGCAACCTCATGAGCTTGGAATACGTCGTAACCCCAAAGAAATCAACCACAAGGCTGATCAGCCTTAGAATCTCCTTGATAATGCTGATATTTTCCGATATAGAGGACCCATATTTCTGCATCAAGTTTCACTTGATCGATGCCGAACACCCCTATATATTTTGAGGAGTGGCAGCAATCACAATGGTTTTTTTGTTATCCTGTCGGGAAGCGTTAGTGGCACCCGAAGTGGCGGAGCTTTTGACTTTTTCATGCCAATGAGGAGAGCATCATGTTGAAAAGATCAATCGTTTCAACCTTTATATGCCTGCTTCTGGCAGCGTGCGAATCAAATGAAGGAACGGAGAGTGTCATGAATGTAAAGACCCTTGACCTGTCAGGCTATTCCTCGGAAAAACCCCGGGAGCCCATCCACCTGCTGTTCATCCACCATTCTACCGGCGGGCATCTCTTTGCCGAGCAGGGCAAAGAAGACGGCCAGAACTGCATCTATGCAAGCCATCCCAATGGAGGCGGCCTGCGCAAGCTGCTTCAGGAAAACAACTACATCGTGCACGAGGCATCCTATGGCTCGCTCATCGGCGATAAGACCGACATATGCCACTGGAACGCCAAGTTCAGAGACCATATGGACAAGATACTGGTCTGCCGCAATCAGGACGAGTTTTTCACCGACGGCACGAAGAACCGGATCGTCATGTTCAAGTCGTGCTACCCCAACAACAGGATCGACTCCGATGGGGTCGAGCCGGGCAACCCGGACTCATGCGAACAGACCACGGCAAACTACAAGGCGGCGTATCAGTCCCTGCTGGGATACTTCAGTGAGCAGCCCGATACCCTCTTTGTCGTGATCACCGCGCCACCTCTCGTGCAGCCGCAAACAGGCATCAAGAGCATGATCAAGAGCATCTTGAGGCCGGAGAGATCTATCGACAAGGTAGGCCGGCGTGCACGCAACTTCAACAACTGGCTCAAGGATGTGGAGCAGGGTTGGCTCAAGGACTATACTCAGAAGAACGTGGTGGTGTTCGATTACTACGATATCCTGACAGACTACGGCAAATCGAACTGGTCAATGTATCCCAACGGGCCGAGCGACAGCCACCCGACGAGTGAAGGCAACGCAAAGGCCGCCCGGGAGTTTGTACCGTTCATCAACAAGGCTGTTCAGAGAATGGGGCTCTAGCCGTATTGATCCGGATTCGGGAGGCAGTTGATAGCGATCGTGAGAGATGGGACAGCTTTGTCCTTGCTCACCCCATGTGCGGGCCGTATCATCTCTTCGCCTGGAAACAGGCCGTTGAAAAGGCATATTACCACACAGGCCTGTACCTGATCGCCGAGGACGGGCAGGGAAGCATTCAAGGCGTTTTCCCCCTGATCCTCATGAAGCCGCCGTTTCTCAAGGCCGTGCTTGTTTCACTCCCTTTTTGCGATTATGGAGGCATCCTCGGCAGCAGTCCGGATGTCATCGACGAGCTCATCAGACACGCCATCGACCTGGCATCGCAGCACAAGGCAAAATTGGATATCCGCTGCATGAAAGCTGTGCCTCTTCTCCAGGAGTCGCAACTGTTTTCTGTGAGCAATCACAAGTCGAGGATGAGCCTCGACCTCCCTGAGTCATCCGAAGCGCTCTGGAGCTCATTCAAATCAAAGCTGCGCAGCCAGATCAGAAAGCCCCGGAAAGAGGGCCTTACTTTTCGGATGGGCTCGTCAGAGCTCATCGATTCCTTCTATCAGGTTTTCTCAAGAAACATGAAGGACCTGGGGTCGCCCGTGCATGCAAAGAAGTGGTTTCAGGCAGTGCTCGATTCCTTTGGAGAAAGGGCTCATGTGGGAATAGTGTACCGGGAAGACCTGCCCATAGCATCAGGCATTGTTCTCGACTGCAGACAAACAGTCTCCATCCCCTGGGCATCGACCTTGAGAGAATATAATTCCTCAAGCCCGAACATGCTCCTGTACTGGGGTTTTTTGGAATATGCCTGCAGCAGCGGGTTTAAAACATTCGACTTCGGCAGATCAACCCCTGATGAGGGCACATACCGGTTCAAGGAGCAGTGGGGCGCCAGGCCCGAACCTTTGTTCTGGTATGCGCAGGGAGAGAAGAAGCAGGAACAATTCTCCAAATCAAACAGCGGCACAAGGAAAATCGCGGAAATGGCATGGTCAAGGTTGCCTCAGGTCGTAGCCGACAGGCTGGGACCGGTGGTCAGGAAATTCATCTCCCTGTAGCCTTCGGGATCAGAGCCCTCATACCCGTTCATGAATCCTTTATTCTGGTACCCCCCGGCGGAAACCCGCATATCTCCAAGGTCATTTATTGATGCGCTTCTTGGGAAAAACCACGATTTTGAAAAAGACCTGTGCTCATACCTGGGCATTGAGAACTGTATACTTGGAAACAGCGGCAGGGCAATGATGACCCTGCTTCTCCGAGCATTGAAGACAGCAGATGCCCGCAACCGTGATGAGGTGCTGATTCCGGCATACACCTGCTATTCGGTGGCAGCCTCGGTGGTGAAGGCGGGCCTGAAAATAAGGGTATACGACCTCGACCCCGATACGTTCCACCCCGATGTTTTTTCACTGAAGCAACAGGCCGGCGACAGGACGCTTGCAATCGTCGCGCAGCATCTTTTCGGCATACCCTCGCCCCTGGACGAGCTGAAGGCGACAGCGGAAGATGTGCATGCATATCTCGTCGAGGACGCCGCTCAGGCCCTGGGAGGGACCCTGAAGGGAAAACATGTGGGCACAATAGGCGACTTCGGTTTTTTCAGCTTCGGAAGAGGCAAGCCCCTGCCGCTCGGGCACGGCGGCGCGCTGGTTGCCAAGGACCCGGAAACAGTGCGCAAGATCGCTCTTCCGGGCAGGGCGGGAAAAGGGTATGGAGGAATATTCACAAGCATGGCGACCCGGCTCCTGTCAAACAAGAGGCTCTACGGCATCATGGAAGCGCTCCCCCTCGGCCTGGGAGAGACGATTTTCGATCCCGGCTTCGAGATCTCTCCGATGCGCGAGATGACAGGCAGGCTCGGTTCAGCCGCGTTAAACGAGTTGGATCGGTCAAACAAACACAGGCGAACGATTTCCGGTTTTTATTCCAGCATACTGTACAATTATGGTATTGTCCCCGTGCCTGATGGGGCCTGTCCGACCTATGCGAGGTTTCCCCTCATGTCGGATGGAGCCGGCATACCCGATGAGTTGAGGCGGCTCGGGGTAAGGAGAATGTATCCCAGGGCATTGGCGGACGAACCGGCTATCAGGAAATTCTTCGCCAACGACAAAGCTATGGCCCCGGGCGCGACGCGGATAGCGGAAAGGCTCGTCACGCTCCCCACCCATAGCGGGATCTCGGCGGAGGTCGCGGAAACGATAGCTGAAAGAATCAAGGACGGTCTGACATGCAGGAGGTAGAGGTCAAGGGAATGAGGTCTCTGGAGTATGGACGGGCGATGCTGTGGGCCGCCTTGGGCGCCGTATTCATCGCCTGCTACTACCAGACGTTTCTCTGGCTGAACTACAAGTATTCAGCGGCGGAATCATACTTTTCGCACGGGTATCTCATCCCGCTCATATCCGCGTATCTCATCTACCAGAAAAGGGATGAGCTCGCTCAAACGGAACTGAGCAGCAGCCGTTTCGGGCTGGCCGTCATCCTGGCGGCGCTGATCATTCACATTTTCGGCGTGCTCAGCTATGTCAATTTCGTCTCCGCTTTTTCCATGATACTCTTTTTAGCCGGGTGCTCGCTCTACCTTCTCGGCAGGATGGTGACCAGGAAGATAGCCTTCCCGCTTTTCTATCTCGTGTTCATGTGCCCCATACCGGATGCGTTCATAAACACCGTGGCGCTTCCCTCGAAATCAGCCGCCACCGCGATCGCGCTGAAGATCATCGACCTGATCGGGATCCCCTACATCCAGGAAGGGTTCAGGATCGTCCTCGTCCATTCGGCATACATCGTGGGCGCGCCCTGCAACGGCATGCGCTCGATTATTTCCTTCCTGGCGCTCGGCGTGTTGTTTCTCTATATCATCAGGTCGTCGCTGTGGAAGAAATTGCTGTTCCTGGCGACGATACCTTTCATCGCAGTGTTTTTGAACGGCGTCAGGATAGCGATCCTTCTCCTGGTGGCCCACAGGTATGGCCAAGAGGCGGCTTCGCCTGAAAGCTACCTTCATGACGGTTCCGGGCTCCTCGTATTTGTCGTGGGGCTGGTCCTCATGATCATTGCAAGCAGGTATATTAATGAAGACAAAAAATCGTAGCTTTCTGATTGTGATCATCGTCACGGCCATAACCGCCGGCGTCGTTCACGCGGTCAAGTCCACTGAGCCGCTTGCGAACGATCGGCTCCTGGAATTTCCCCTGACGATCGGTCAGTGGGTAGGCCGGGAAGTACAGATGTCAGACTATGTCTATGAATCTCTGGGGACAAGGTATGCCTTTCTCAGAAATTATTCTTCGCCCGTATCTCCCAATCCGATTAATCTGTCTGTGGTATGGACCGATGATACCCGACTACATGCCTTTCATGCCCCTGAGGAATGTCTGGGAGGGGTGGGCAACACTGTCAAGGAAATAGGTACGCAGAAGGTGATGATGGATAAGGAATATGAGATAGGCAAGTTGATTTCCGAGGTCAATGGGAGAAGAAGCATAGTATTGTTTTATTATGATGTGGGTGGTTATATCACTATTAGCCCAAAAGATATTCGCCTGAAAGTTCTCGGAAAGCGCATGAGATCTCAAAGGGCGACCGCCTCATTCGTGCGGGTCATGACATCTGTCAGCCAGAGCGAGGAAGAAGCAGTGAACATCATGAGCGTATTTTTGAGAGATGTTCGGCCGGTTCTAAGCGATTATATTAATGGGAAATATGAATAATGAACCGAGATCTTTCTCACACAACTTATGGCTGTGAATATTGCCAAGAAGGAAAATACTTATGAATAATCCCATAGAATTTACCAGGAGACTCTTTCTCAAACTTTTACTCTTGACCGGGTTAAAGCTGATGATCAGACCTTCATTGACGTATTCTGCCAATAGAGAAGTCAAGAGGTTGGGCGTGTCCGATGACGGGCTGTCTCACATTTATGTGGCCAACGGGGGATCTCCTGAAGAAAATATGAGGAAGATAATTGAAATGATGGGAGGGATAGATAAGATTATCAGCCTTGACGATATCGTCATCATCAAGCCGAACTCCCAATGGTGGAACCAGGGAATGACAAACACGAATACGATAAAAGAGTTTATCAACCAGATACTAAGGATGCCTGGATTTACTGGAGAGATAATCGTTGCGGATAACCATCAGTACCAAAAAGACAATTCGCGCGGCTGGACAACCGATACGCCCAATGGGGACTATAATCTGAACGAACTTGTAGAACTATTTCAGAGCAAGGGTTTTAGCAACGTAACAAAATACAACTGGCACTGTGGCGGCCCGAACAAGGGCTTGGTGCAGGGTGATGGGCATGGACATAGCGTGGTTGGAGGTCCCGGCGAGGGTGACGGCTATGTCTGGCGCCACGATATGGTTTACCAGGCCTCGAGTGGCCGGAAGACTATGATGAGCTATCCTGTTTTTACCTCCCATTACAGCGGCATAACCATTGATTTTATGAGGGGTGCATATAAAAACGGGGAACGCTTGAACAGAAAGGTGAGGTTTATCAATTTCCCGAGCCTAAACCATCATAGCGGTTGGGGAGGGGTTACCAGTTGTATCAAGAATTATCTGGGTGTTGTTGATATGTCATGCGGTTATCATGGTGAAACGCCCAAAGGTTTTTTCAATTTTCACTACGTTGGCTTATCGGATATGAATACAAAATATCCCAGAGTAGAGTTGGTCAAAAAAAAGCTCGGTATGGGATACATCGATCATTTCCATGGCGGACCTGTTGGATATTTTATGAAGCATGTGCGTATGGCCGACCTGAATATCGTCACAGCAGACTGGGCCGGGTACGGATCGCGCACAGACCCAGAGCTTTCGTTTCGGCCAAAGACCGTTCTGGCGAGCAGAGACCCAGTTGCCATGGATTATTATTCTTCGAAATATGTTCTGCTACCCGGAACACCTATTAACGCTATGACCAATTACGGGGAATCGTTTGCGATGATAAACAACCCTGACAATATGAAAGGTGCGCTCAGGATGTTCCTTGTAGAGTGCTATAATGAGGGGATCGGCAATATTCACGAAAACCGTATGAAAGTTCACAAATATGAGTTCGGGACGAGGAATCGGACAAAGAAATAGGACTGAGTATGAAAGGTGAAAAAAGAATACTCATTATTGCGTATCACTTTCCACCGAGCTCGGCTGTAGGCGGTCTCCGATCATCGGGGTATGCAAGATATCTCCCTGATTATGGGTGGAACCCATATGTTCTCACGATCAATAAGAAATACCTTCAAAATCCAGATGCTGAAAGGCTTAAAGGCCTGGAGCACGTGCCTATCTTTAGAACACGTATGTTTCCATCTTTTCCCGACAATTATGTCAAACTAAAGGCCTTTCTATTCTCTCTTGTAAAGCGGGAGAAGATACTCGTGGAAGATTTGCAACGGGAATACGCTGCAAATGAACCGAACGTTGAATCAGATTATAAGAAGATTGGAATGCGGTTCAAGAGGTTCATTTTTAGTTTGTTGGTCCTTCCCGACGGGGAGAACGGTTGGATAATCCCGGGCTTAGTCGGTGCGCTTAGAGTAATAAGAAAAAACAGGATCAATGTCATACTCACTTCAGGCCCGCCTCATTCGGCCCATATCATCGGCCTAATTGCAAAGAGATTGACCAGAGTCTCCTGGGTTGCCGATTTTCGAGATCCTTGGGCGGCACAGTTGCATAATAGAATTTATACGATTAGCCCGCTTGCAATTAAGCTCCACCATCTGCTGGAAAAACAAGTGGTTGATCATGCGGATGCGGTGGTCACAACCACGGGTATGCTTGCCGACCTTTTCAAGGACGTTTACTCGCTGAGTAGCAATAAAAAAATTCAGTTCATCCCGAACGGCTACGATCCTGAGAAGATCCCTGCAGACGATGAGACAGAAAAGTATACAAAATTTACTATAGCGTATACCGGCGTGCTGTACATGGGAAGGTCTCCTGAACCAATATTCGCAGCATTAAAACAGCTTATGGACGAAGGGCACATCAGCCCGGATAAGATAAATCTCAAGCTGGTTGGGCAGTGTGAAACGATACAAGGCAAATCGACCAGTGAGGTCATTTCTCAGTATGGTCTTGAAGATGTTGTTGAGTTGACTGGGCAGGTGACCCATAATGAGGCACTGAAAATCATTAAAAAGAGCCACCTCGCCTTGCTCCTCGCTCCGGATCAAAAGCTCCAGGTACCTGCAAAGGTTTACGATTACATAGGATGTGGGGCCGAGATCCTTGCTATCGCTGAGGACAGTGCAACCTCGCGGCTTGTGAAATCCGCGCATGCCGGCATGGTATTCGATGCTGACGATATTGATGGAATCAAAGAATTTATATACCAATCACTCAAAAACAAAAACCTGGTCAGGTTGAAAGAAAACAAGCCAGAGACGAACTTCAGTCGAAAGAACCTGACCGGTACCCTTTCAGAAATACTAAATGGGATTGCTGAAGGGAAATAATTAATGATCAAATCCCTCGTAAGTTATGTTTACAATAACCTCCTGGGGCGGAGAACTAAACAACTGGCCAAAGCTCAGTATTATAAGCTCTTGAGGCTCCTATCAAATACAATTTTTTCATACGCCCCGGATGATTTAAAGAAGGTGTTGCACCGTATTGGTATCTCATCCGGCGATACAGTTATGGTTCATAGCTCGTTCAATTTTTTCAACGGATTCAGGGGCAAGCCGCATGATTTTATCCAGTGCCTCATCGACATTATTGGTGAAGAGGGGAATATCCTCATGCCCTCAATGCCTTATAATATTTCAACGCTTCATTATTTGCAGAAAGATCCAGTTTTCAACGTGAATAGGACGATGTCCAAAATGGGCATAATATCAGAGGTTTTCAGAAGAAAAAAAGGTGTTATGAGGAGCCTCAGCCCAACTCATCCGGTGCTTGCATATGGGAAGGACGCTTCACGGATTGTTGCAAATCATGAGAAGTGTCTTTACCCTTGTGGAGAAGGATCGCCGTTTCATAAGTTTCGCCTCCTGAACGGCAAGGTGCTTTTTTTTGATGCGCCATTCCGTTCATTCACATTTATTCACTATATTGAAGACCTTATAAAAGCCAGGATGTCGTTCCCCATGTATCACGAGAAACCTTTTGCCGCACGGGTGATTGATCATCAAGGAAACGAGTATAAAGTTCCTGCCTATGTCTTCGGAGAACAGGCCTTTACTACGCGCAATCCAGGAGTGCTGGAAAAAGAACTGATAAGAAGGAATCTGCTGAGGAAGGAAAGAATCGGGAACACTGCACTTATGCTGGTAGCTGCCGAAGATGCTGTGCGATGCACATACGAAATGCTTGATAAAGGTTTGGGTTTTTATAAAACTAAGGGGGAGGAGGTATGATGCAGGGGCTGAGAAGGCGCATCAGATATTATTCTTCATTTTTGAACCAAGAGCTTTTAGCTATCTATTGTGGAACCTGTTTTAAAAAGAACTTGTCTTTATTCGATCATCTTGATGCAGCCGCTCAGTGGATCTGCAGAGCGCAGGATGAGGCAGGAGACGGCGGAGTTGCCCGCAGCTACAGCCTCATATACAATCCGTATTTCAATCTGAAAGGATGGGTATCGTCGTATCCCGAGACAACGGGTTATATCATCCCGACCATGTTTGACTACGCTCATCTAACAGGCAGCCATGAGATCCATGAGCGAGCTGTGCGCATGGCGCAATGGGAATCCGATATCCAGATGCAGAGCGGTGCGGTGCAGGGAGGGGTTATCGGAGATAGACCAACTCCTGCGGTTTTCAACACAGGCCAAGTAATATTCGGGTGGCTCAGGGCATTTGAAGAAACCGGTGATGAACAATTCCTGGATTCGGCTGAAAAGGCAGGTGGGTATCTCCTCTCGTGTCAAGAAAGAGATGGGTCTTGGCGTAGGAGCTTATCCTATTTTGTCAGCGATAAGATGCCTTTTTTTTCATACAATACGAGAACCGCATGGGCCCTCTTTCTCTTAGGAGAACGTCTGGGGAAGAAAACATTTACCGACGCCGCCATCAGAAACGTAGAATTCACGCTCACACATCAACTGGAAAACGGGTGGTTCAAGAACAATTGTCTTACAAACCCCAATGAACCTCTTATGCATACGATCGCATACTGCACTAGGGGCATTCTGGAGGTAGGGACCCTCCTTGGAGAAAAACGCTATATCCTGCATTCGCAAAAAACCGCCGATACCCTGCTTCAGAAGCAGAGAAGAGACGGGAGCTTGCCCGGAAGGTTTAACGCGGAATGGAAGCCTGCTGTCGACTGGTCCTGCCTTACCGGCAATGCGCAGATCTCGATTGTTTGGGGCAGGCTGTATCAGGAGACAAAAGCACCAGGGTACTTGAATGGAATGAAAAGAATGAATGAATACCTACGGAAGCACCAACTCATATGTAAATCGAATAGAAATCTGCATGGAGGGATTCTTGGCTCTTTCCCGGTCCATGGAAGTTATGGCGCATTCGAAATTCTGAACTGGGCGGTGAAATTTTTTATGGATGCTCTGATCATGGAGAATTCCTTGATGGAAAAAATTGGTCAGGAATGAAATGCCCTGCAAGCAAATGCAATACGATTCTTTTTACAGTAGTGTTAGTGAAAAGGGTATTAAAACAGAAGCGAGTGTGTAAAAAATAATATAGATCCTGTGAAGGCGGTAATACATCAGTACTTTATCACTGTAGATATAAATGAGTGTCCATCCGGAAAGTCTAAGTCATTGAGATAATTTACAGAAAGGGAGACCTTTGCACAATTCCGGCAATGGCAGAGCCTGACAGGGAGCTGATTTTC
>Ga0208824_1003244_pt1 | contig 11446 bp, 12 predicted proteins | sample AD_JPNTR3_MetaG_FD_184447 | JGI IMG/M metagenome (GOLD analysis project Ga0208824, IMG submission 184447) | Active sludge microbial communities of municipal wastewater-treating anaerobic digesters from Japan - AD_JPNTR3_MetaG (SPAdes) (version 2) | ecosystem: Engineered > Bioreactor > Anaerobic...
GCTGGATTGCGGGGGTCATCTTCTGGAATTCCGGCTTCTACTTTGCCAACCAAATCTGCTCCGACGTCAGCGGCTTTAGTAAAAATACCACCGCCTACTCGAGCAAACAACGCCTGTAAAGAAGCGCCCATCCCAAATGTCAACATCGTAGTCGTAATCGCCGCCAGACTCATCTGGTCGAATCCCAGACTTGGTACCAACCAGTATAGAATCGCAAACCACATCGAAATATCCAACAATCCCAAACCCACAACTACTAAGCCCATTACGGCACCGGAACGAAAGGCAATTTGAAGTCCGGCGTTCAGTGATTTACGAGCACCCTGGGCAGTACGATTGGATGCCAGCGTTGCCGTACTCATTCCGAAATAACCGGCTAAAGCCGAAAAGAAACCACCCGTCAGGAATGAAAACGGCACCCATTTATTCTGAACATTAAGTCCGAATGACATAATCAGAAATAACACAAAAATAATGAGAAAGAATAATGCCACCACTTTATATTGCTGTTTAAGGTAGGCAAAAGCGCCCTCGCGAACTGCTAAGGCAATTTTCTGCATTTGGTCATTACCCGGATCATTTTTCAACATCAGTTTATAAAAAATCCAGGCGGTAACCAGGGCAATGATCGAACCAATTGGTGCAATTAAAAATAAATAGTTTAGATTCATTCTTAACAAACCTCCTTTAAGTTGTGACTAAAATCGTGCGGACCCAATCCGACCCCAAATTACTTTTACTGAAAATTATCATCATTAAAATAACTCGGAAATATATAACTATTTCAGCTAATTCTCAAAAATTTATCTGAAAAATAAACCATAAAACCAACTCTCATTGGAATATATTTCCAAAATAATCAGAATCTAACTCATTTTTGATTTAAATCTTTTTGTTTACTAGAATTTTCGCTATTTTATATCATATTAAGGAGTTTAATATGAAACGATTTGGTCTTTCTTACAAGTTAATCTTAGCCTCGATAGTTGTGCTCTTTATGATAACTCTTACTTGGGCGGAAAAGCCAACTTTAGTTATTATGGATTTCGAGGCAAATGGAATTCCACCCGAAGAAGCAAAGGTTTTTACCGAACACCTAAAAGTCGAATTATTTAACAGCGAAAACTATTCTATCATTGAAAAGTCCGGGATTAACCAGAAGCTTCAGGAAGAAGGATTCTCCGGCGACAAATGTGCTACAGTTGATTGCCTGGTTCAGGCTGGTAAATTCTGCGGAGCAGAACAGGCAGTTGGTGGTTCAATTACAAAAATCGGCGATACTTATTCGGTTATGGTTCGTTTAGTTGACGTTAACCATAGTCAACTGGTAAAAGCATTTGCTTATGATCATAAGGGCGATATTATTAGCCTCCTCTCCGATGGTACATCAAAAGTTGCGGCGAAAATTAGTGAACCGAAGAAGTTAAACGCTGAACCGGTGGTTGCTGAAAAAGTCGGCACGGTAGTCGAGGATACGGTTATTATTGCTCCCGCACGCGGCAAAGGTGGAATTGTTCCGGCGCTGGCAAGTTGTATGATTGGACCGCGGGTTGGATTAGAGATGAACGAAGGCAATGATACAATTTATCAAAGTGAATGGATCGCATTAGGTGGTTCCGTTGTCGGCAGTGCGTTGACTGGTTATTTCGCACCGTTGGGAAGTGCAATTTCAGTTGGAACACGAGCCTATATGGCTTATGATATGGGCGGTAAAAACAACGGTCTCGAAGGTGCCCTCGCGAGTTATTGCCTCGGGCCTCGAGTCGGTAATGAATTACACTATCGTAAGATTCGGACATTGGAGTGGCTTCAACTGGTTCCCTGTGTCTGCATTTACCCGATGATTGCCCTTCCACTGGAAGCCTACAAAGGCAAAACGATGACCGAAATCGAAATCGAAGAAGGATTGCGTAAATAGCATCCGTTTAAAATACTTTATTCTACTATACCTCGACCGCTACACGAAGAATTTGAAGAATTCATCACAACAGTAAATTCTCGCTAAACTTCATCAGGCATTGGAGATTACCATAATCGCCAAAAAGTTCTTGGGTTTCTTAATTACCTCAGTTATAATAAATAATATAATCTATTTATCGCTAAAAAATACCAATTATTTATGGTCATATTATATTATTTATCAAGCATATATAGTGTTTCGTCTTGAGCATTATTCGGGCACCTTTATTTTCAATTTGTACCCTACTTGAAAATAAAAGCTAGGGCTACTTCTGGTTATCATTATCCCGTATGGTTCTTCCCTTAATTTCAAGTAATCCATTGAACACCGTATTAATAAATTATCCTTAAGGTATTTTTCCAATTCCAGACTAAACACATAACCGGCAATTATTCGCCCTTGCTCTTTAAGTGTAGCTCTTGCGCCGCTACTCTGTTTCGAATCATATAACCCTCTAAAAAAAGGAGAGATACCTGCTCCGATATTAAGATAAGTGCCATCAGAAACTTTCAGCTTACCCTTCAATCCAATAATCACCTGAGTTTTCTTTATTAAATATTCTCCATCTTTATCAACCCATTTTTCTTCCTCAATAGATTCGACATTTAAGTTAGAATCTAAATGGATGGTCGTAGAAATAATATAGGGATGTCCCATTTTCCGGGCGTAGTTATAATTACAATAAACGTGCAGAAAATCAAGCGACGGTATTTCAAAACCGACAGAAATTGTCGGGATAAACGGATTATTATGAGTTATTGAAATATTTTTAGTTGTGGAATATTCTGCGCCTAATTTGCCGATTAAAATGATTGGAGATTGTTTTTCGGCATTGAGAATATTTACTGACAATGCCAATATTATCAATATTTTCAATGTTTTAGTTTTCAATTTACCTCCCGATTGTTTCAATTGATTACCAGACAATTTAGCAATAGGCATGCTTTTGCAATCCATAATTTTTCCGACGTCTAATTCTTTTCTGGGAATATCGCTTCCGCTACTTTCGCATTGAACTATTTTTTAAGATTAAAATGCAATTTTGCTCCCTGTCCAGTTTTATCTTCCACCGCATAGATTGACACATCTATGGCTCCCAACGGTCGAATGAGCAAACCTTTAGTAGTACCGTCGAGTAAACGTTGCATTACCGGTTTTGAAATCGTAATGAAGCTTTTACCGTCGGGAGTTTGGGATAAATCCGCATCATAAATCATTTGAGTATTGAAAACTGCGGGATACGGTTTCCCCTGCATAAAATTATGGTAAGTGACATTCTCCTGATTCCATTCCGGGTCGCCGCTTAAAATTTCAATTACGCGAATTTTGCCAAATTCCATCCCGAAATCCTCACCGTAAACTGCGCTATAATTGCCGCCCTGCGCTACCGAGAAAGTAGTAAGTTCCAATAAACCAGCCTGAGCGACTTCCTTGCCTTTATATTTTCCGAAATCCCACCTTAAAATCGCCCATTGATTGCCGTTCACGGTTAATACCCGCGCATTACCTTCCGCCGTTACTTCCTGCCAGTCATTAAAATTGACGTCGGGAAAATCAAGATTCAACCCGCAATCGTGAGCCACCGGCAGATGAATCGCAAAAGTATTGACATCCGGAATCGGCGGATGATAAGGCACCGCTTCGCCTTTATCGGCACCGGCTTGTTTGACATTAACTACATCGGCGCGGTAATAATCAATATCAACGAAATATTTTTCCCAACCGAAATCAGTAGCCGAAAGCTGGACATAAAGAGTATCACCGGGCACAACGTCTAGATGTTTGGTCGTGTAACTAACTACGTGCCAGCCGGTGGTATCGGGAATATCGAATTCCATTAGATGTTCATGGAAATTGGTCGTGCGCTGAGTATTTATCATAAAATTAATGCGATGCGGCGCCGTACTTAGCCGCACTTTCGCTTCGACCCGCAGTTCGTAGTCCGGCTCCTTCAATTTTCCTAAATCGAGAAAGGGCGTAACGTCACGTTTGATGGTAGCCCACCATACATTATGTTTGTCGCGGGTGGCATCAACTGTAAGACGGGCGTAACCATCCATCTCTACTAAATCCATAGTAATCTCACCATCGCCGGTCAAACAAAACCAGCCTTTAATTCTATCTTGATCAAAATCGTCCAAAAACTGGGCGCGGCAAATTACGGAAACCATAATTATCAGGCAGGATATTTGGGCTGTCTTACGAAAAATTGGTAGTTTCATTATTCTCCTTTACTTCTATTATGAAGTCATTAGCTAAAACATAATTTACATAGTCACTTTTAACAACCTGAATGTTTAATTTTTTACATCGGTATTTTTGTCGGTCTCTAATCTTAGACGAGGCAATTTATCTGGATAGTTTTGCTGGATAAAACCTATCAACTTTTCTCGCACTAGGCACCGCAATTCCCAAGTTTTGGATGAATTCTCCGCACTTACCAATGCCCGTATTTCCATCGTCTTTTCCGTCGCATTAGTGACTTGGATTTTTGCCACACGTTTGTCCCAAAGTGGAGAAGCATTTACAATTTTTCCCAACTCACGTCGCAGTTCATCTACAGGAATACCATAATCAACGTAGATGAATATCGCACCTATCAATTCGGCAGATGACTTGGTCAAATTTTGAAAAGAATGCTCCAGAAAATAGTTGATAGGTACTACTAACCGACGTTGATCCCAAATCTGGACTACAACATACGTTAAAGTTATCTCTTCTATCGTACCCCATTCATTTTCTACAATTACAACATCACCAATACGAATCGGTTGCGTTATAGCAATTTGGATTCCGGCAATCAAATTCGCTAAACTTCGTTGCGCCGCAAACCCGACGACGATTCCAGCGACTCCCGCCGAAGCTAATATACTAACTCCGATTTGTCGGACTTTGTCAAATGTCATCAGGATTGCTGAGATAGTTAAGATAACAATTAATACAATTAAAATTCGCTGAATTATATTTAATTGAGTAGTAATTTGACGAACTTTTAAATTATCTTTAGTCTTTATATTATAGCGACTTAAAATAACGGCCTTCAGAATAGCAATAATACTAATCACCAACCAGGCAACTCCAATAATGAGCCATATTACTAAAATATGATTTATAAACAGTCTTATTTTTGTTGGCATTGTTATAAAAGGTATTATAATTAATAAAATTAGGGAAGGTAATAAAAAACGAATTGGTTTATAAATCATTTCTAAGGGAACTACCGTTTCCTTAATCAAGAACTTAATTTTAGAAATCAATCTTTTTACGAAATATTGAAAAAATACATAAAGAACAAATCCTAATATAACTATCAGAATAACAACTCTAATCGAATACGGAATATTTTGAAAAGTTTCTTTAATTAGGTTCATAAAAGTCTCCTTATATCGTTTTCTAATTGTTCATTTATTTCTTATTAATCACAAATTATTTTAATCATTTATTTTCCGGATGGCAATAGTGCTATTTCCTTTGCCTCTGATAATCTTGTATAATACTCAGGCAATCCTTCATGAAATTCTAAAATGGGAAAACATCGTAACGCTCGCCTATCATTATCGTCATATAATCATCGTTACCCCAACGCTTTTTAATCAATTCTTCATTATCCTGCCTTTCAGTTTTCTGCAATAACGTTTTGTAATAATCAATATTATCAATAATCTCTTGAGAATCGGGAAATTTACCAACTCCCATTTTATAGGGCACATCATAGGCATAAATATTTCCGTTCATATCACATAAAGGAATTAACGGCCCGATGGAAACTTGTCCCCATAAATATAGACCTTCATCCAATGCAATCTCTCTTAAAACTTTAAAATCAATTTCAGTTCCAGTCGAAGAATCGTAATTCAGAGCAACTATATTCGATGCAAATCCCATATTGCCCAATAAAAGAATAATAAACAAAACATGTTAAACTTTACCAAACATTTTCTTACTCAAAATCATCTTAACCTCCTTCATCAATTTAATAGATTGAACTTATTCGTCTCGTGTTGCAATGAACTTAAGACTTCCATAACCTGTTGAGGGTGTTGGGGACATAATAGCTTCAATAAAGTATTCGTTTCCCGATACTAAACTATCTATAATAAATTCGGTATCTATAATAATTTCTGTGCTATCAGGTACGCTCCCAAATTTGATAGGTGAGTAGATTTTATTAGAGTTTCGTGTATAAATATGAAAGATGTTTTTACTAGGATTTTCAGTTATATCATCAATTAATAATTCATGAATAGGACCGCCATCCCAAGAAATCATAGGCTGTAATCCACCTGATATCACAATATTTATTTTCCTTTTAGGACCCACCTCAACTATATCACAGCTTACCATAAATTGTATTAACACAAAAATAATTAGAAATATTTGTCGTTTTTTAATTTTCATAATATATCCCTTCACAATGCCTAACGATCAACGCTCAGCCACGCCGGGTGACTAAGTGATAGCCCTTTGTTTATTCTCAAATCCTCCGAAAATACGTAAAAACTTCATTTTCATCGAATAGCTCCCAGCGATGGCTGAAGCATATGGTTAGACCTTTATTTCTAATCAGTTTTAAAATTATTCTCAATATCCTTTATAAGCTGATCGTGAAATGATTTTCCCCATAAAAAACGATCTTTACCTCGCAATGAATTATCAATACTAACAGCGTTCTTCACAGCTTCAATATATTTCTGATAACCTTCCCAAATAGATTCAAATTTAGTTTTATTTTGAATATCTTTAAAATCTCCAATTATCTCACATACTCTTATATCATAAATCGTAAAATCTTTAGGATATAAAGCTGTTAATATTGCCGACGCCATAGGTAAGCGAAAATTCCAATCGGAAATCAATATTTTTAGTCTTTCTCGATTATTATTGGCTTGATGTATTGATTGAGTTAATATTTTTATTGCTTCCGACATATCATTATAATTTTTCGCTAAAAGTGTAAAGTATCAAGACATGGTATCCACCTTTTAGAAATAAATAGGATTAACGCAGAACAGTTTTTTGAAATTCAAAGGCTTGTTGAGCGTAGCGAAACAAGCCTTTGAACGACTTATAATAAAGGGCTTTCTCTGGTATTTTAGCAGTTGTAAAATACCTGGTTAAAACAAGGAGAAAGCCCTGATGATTGAAATTAACTATTATGAAGCCTACAAGGAAATGAAAAATAGTTACGATATTCGTTTTAAGATGGTTCATTACGCGCTGGATAATGGAGTAAGCAAAGCCGCTAATCAATTTGGTACCACCAGAAAAACAGTTCGCAAATGGCTAAAGCGTTATCAAAGCGAGGGGACATTGGGACTGGTAGATCACAGTCGCCGCCCTCATCATAGTCCCTTTAAAATCACTGTTCAAGAGGAGAAGCAGATTCTAGCTATCCGTAATAGCCAACCGTATTTAGGACCTATCAGGATTAAAGCCGAGCATGGTATTCGCTCCAGTCCGGCTACCATTCACCGAGTTATAAAGAATGCCGGTTTGATCCGTCAGCGTAAGCGCAAGAGTCAGGTCAAGAGGGATTTAAGAAATGTTAAATCCAAGATGAGGCTTTTTGAGAAGATTCAAATTGACCTAAAAGAATTAAGCGATATTCCGCGCTATTATCCCTACCTATGGCATAATTATCCCAAATACCAGATTACAGCCCGAGATGTTCGCACCGGGCTAATTTATATAGGATATGCTTACGAGAAAACAACTACCAATGTAGCCATCTTTACCTACCTGCTAGGCTGCCATTTGCTTAGTTGTGGTGTTGACTTAAATCAAACAGTCTGGCAGAGTGATAACGGCTCAGAGTTTATTGGTCCCTGGAACCAGAGAAATAAACAGACCCTCTATGAGAAAATCGTTGAAGCATTAAATTCCGAATCGATTCAAATCCCAGTTGGCCGTAAAACCTATAACAGCGACGTCGAAGCCGCTCACCGGCTAATTGAAGATGAGTTCTATGATATGGAAGATTACCACAACATCGGCGAATTGCTTAGCAAAGCATTTACCTATTGCGTTTATTTCAACTACCAGCGTAAGTTTCGCTATAAGTATATGAAAACCCCAATCGAAATACTAAATGAATATAATCCGCCAAATATTAATCCTGAAACCATCGGCATCTTCCCACCTATCATCACTGATCATTATCTGAACATTATCACCAAAAGTGGATACCATGTCCCTAGATCAGACAATTTTTCGCTAAAAGACGCTTTGCAATTTTAGATTTCGAACGATTGGCTTTCCAAATAATAATGCAAAAAAAGTCGAAAGAATTTAAATATCCATTCTTTATATATTTTTTTGATACTTCGTCAAAAATATAATTTTCCAGATAGTAGTATTTACTATAATCGCAATTCATATTCTATATATTTTTTATACGATATAACGGACAACGCTCAGCCACGCCGGGTTGACGAGGCGCTAATCTTTTGTTTATTCTCAAATCTTCAGAAAACTCGTAAAACTTCAAATTCATCGAACAGCTCAAGCCGTTGCCTCCAGCCAGTGGTTATGTTTTTAGTTATTATATCCAAAGTCTTTTGTTTTCAAAACATTTATCCAATATCGTTCTCTCTGTTTAATAAAATCATCAGAAGTATGAAAGTCAGCTATCTCAAGTATTGAATATTGGAAATTATTTCTATACTCAACACCATTATTGTTTAGTACTTCCATTAGAGATTTGTTACCACCATGGCCATTATTTATATATTCAGTCCACCTACTCCATATTCCATTAAAACCTGTCGCACTGCCAACATAAAGTTTACCAGTATTTGTATCGGTAATTAAATAAACACCTTTAATATTTGATAATGCTCCCTTCCAAGATTGAATATTCTGATCAATTATTATTTTTAATATTGCATATGATACAGCGACAGAATTATAACCTGGAAATTCTTCAACTTCCATCTTTTTTGCTAATATTTCAGAGATTTCAAATTGGTTACTTTCCGGTTTACCCCATATATATGATGCTCTTCCTTTACGTTTGTAAGAAATAATGGTTCATCACAGATTTGTATGGGTAAGTAGGAGTTGTTTTTGATTTTGCTGCAGGATTTTGAGTTTAAAATATTTCATATTTCGATAGCCATACGCTTTTTTCTTAACTGTAGCTATAAGATTATTTAATCCTTCTGCCAGACCACTAGCGATAGGATGAACAAAGTAATTCAATAACTTCTGTAAATGACGTTTAATAAGACGAGCAAATTTCTTTAACGGTTCAAGATTCGTTGCCATCACTGATTCAATCCATTGAATAATTGCTGTTCGCCCTTCCGATTCTCTGAGTTCATTCATAATCGAACGGAACTCTTCTTTTAACAGATAGGCTTGATAAAGATTTTGGTTAAGATTGGTAATAGTATTTAATCTTTGAGACTGAGATTCATTGAGATTTTCCTGACCATATAAAAATAGCCACCTACTATTTTTAAGAATACGGCGACCTTCTCCTTCCTGAGTCATTTGCTCATCTTTTCTAATGGTATCAATCGCCTTATTTAATTGACCAATCAGATGAAATTTATCGAGCACAATCTGAGCATTGGGAAAGTATTGATGGATAATCTTTAAGTATGGTTTCCATAAATCCACACTAACCCACTTGATTTTTAACCGGGCTTTACGTTTGATCTTCTTCAATACCTTGGCAACATTTTGATATGATCTCCCTTCAATAATCTCAATAATCTGACCGGTCTCACAGTCACTGATGATCGTTAAATAATGATGATGTTTCTTATACGATACCTCATCAATACAAAGGGTCTTTATGTCCTCCCACTTGGAATGATTTAAATGGGTTTCTAAGTATTGCTGGTCTATTCGCTGAACACTATTCCAGTGTAAACCAGTCATTTCCGAGACCTCTTTGACTGTTGAGATCGCACATAAATGATGAATAAAATGTATAAAACGATTCGTGTAACGTTGATAAGGCTGGAGAAATGTCAAGTATTCCGTTAATACCTTCTTGCACGTCGAGCAGTATAAACGAAAAATTGGTAGGTCAAGAAAGACCCGCTTCCCGCTCATAGGCATATCTTCTATCAATCGCCGCATGGAGTCATAACAGGAAAAAGTCTGTTGTTTACAATGTGGGCAGCAATATATCGGCTCTTTCTTCTCACATTCAAATACAACATGTTCTGCAGTAATTGAAACATTTTTAATTGAATAGTTTTGCATTTCCAATATTTGCTCGGTAATTTCCACTGACATCCTTTTCTCCTTTTGTTTTAATTAACATTTACAATCCAAAATTGGAGAAAAAGATGTCTCTTTTTCAAATCATTTCTTTATCTACCCACACTTTTCTGTGATGAACCGAAATAATTATTCTTCCAATTAAATCTTCTAACCCTTCAATTAATTGCATATCATATGAATAATGTTTATCTGATATTTTAGAGTATCCATTAATTTTATATAATCCAGCAAAAAGCCATTTATTAGTTCCTAAATCAATAAGCGAAATTATGTATTCACACTGAAAATTTCTTTTAGTCTGCCACTCTTGCCATTCTTTGAATTTACCTTCAAAAAATGCCTCTAATGGTTTATTAGGTCCAGTCGCTAGATGAACTTTATAATTGTTCAAATTAATTTTACCTTTATAATAAAATCCTAAAAATTCTACTAGATCAATCATTATTCATCCTTAAAACATAACGGTCAAGCCTGAGATACGAGGTGATTCGGAGCAATCATCTTTCAACTTTCAAATTCCTTTTGAAAATCCAAAAATTCAAATTCATCGAACAGCTCAAGCCGTTACCTCCAGCCAATGGTTAGGTGAGATTTAATTAATTTGATCTTAATAATTTATCTCTTAGACCTCTCTCAATTCTAGACTCAAATATTTTGTCAATAGAAGTATATATCTGTATTCTTACAAAATGTAAATCTATCCTTGGATATTTTTTAATAACGTTGAGCTTAAAGTTGTCTATCCAATTTGTCTTATTATTTAAAGGAATAAAATATTTTGCTTCTTCACCATCCTTTAATCTAATAGGCATTGCGCTTGAAATACCATCATTCTGTATTACCATTTGGACAAAACGTCTCTTTCTAACTATTCCGGTTTTCCATCCAATATTGGTAATTTGAACTTCACGATACCATTTATTTACAATACCTATAAATAAATATTCATCAGTATTACCTTTTTTAGATGGTTTTAATAGTAATCTGTACCCTGCTGTTACTTTTAATTTAATTTTTTTATCTTTATTAGCAAGATATAATGAAACAATTACTGCGGAAATAGTACCTATAGCCGAAAGCCAAGGTGCAAAAGTATTAATAAATATCCAAAATTCTTTACCCATTTATTTTACCTTATCTTGATTAATCTTTTATACTTCTGACATATATTTATCCATCACTTCACACTTCCAAACAGGTTTCTCTATTAAGAAACCTAGAACTTTCTCTATAAACAAACACTTTCCT
>Ga0208824_1003246_pt1 | contig 11440 bp, 2 predicted proteins | sample AD_JPNTR3_MetaG_FD_184447 | JGI IMG/M metagenome (GOLD analysis project Ga0208824, IMG submission 184447) | Active sludge microbial communities of municipal wastewater-treating anaerobic digesters from Japan - AD_JPNTR3_MetaG (SPAdes) (version 2) | ecosystem: Engineered > Bioreactor > Anaerobic >...
TGCCAAAATTGAAATCTCATTTAAACGTAATTTATTTAATCCTATGAACTTAGAAGATTTAAAAAAATTATATAGAATAAGAATAAATATTTTGGAAAGATATAGAGATAAACAAAGCCGGTCGATATTGCAGGTTTTCCGCTACCTTCGCTACTTAGTACTACAATTTCACTTAAATGAAGCAACACAGTTTGTTTCTGAAGTAATAAAAGGCAAAAACAGAGATTATGAAGAATGGAACGCATTCGAATAACTATTTTATTAAATAAATCATATAAAATCTCGGAGGAGGTGTAAAAATGGCACAAGCAGGATTGACAGTAGAGTTTCAAACAGCACTTAACCCTGAGGGATTTCAAAAAGGTCTTAATAAAATTCAAGAAAGAATTTTAGATATACCAGCACAAAATATAGCTGCATCTCTTCCAAATGTAGATACAGGCAATTTACAGCGGTCTATAGACTTATTAATGGCTCAAGGAAATCTGTTAGACACCATAACTGTAAAAACAAAAACTTTTACAACAGAATCAGGACAATCTTATACCGCTGTTGTCGGAGCAAGCGCTAGATATTTAGATGCATTAAACAATATTGGTACAGCTCAAATAAAAGTTACTAATCAATTAGATATATATGACAAAAAGAAAAGTAAATATGATGCTTTAACTAAAAAGGCTATAGACTGGGGAACCCGCGCCGAGAACATGAACGCCAAGGAAGGTGGCGCAATAAAAGAATCATCGAGACTCCTTCTTGAAAAAATAGCGCAATATCAAAGACTTGGCAATGAAGGAAACATTGCAGAAGCAAACAAACTAATCCCCGCAATAGAGGATGAAGCGGTAGCTCTAGAAAAAAGTATTGCAGCTTCAAAACGAGCTGGAGAAGGCGCAAGAAGCTTTGGGCAAAGATTGTCCGATGCAATGAAAAATCTTGTTGCATATGCTGGAGCTGCCCAGGTTCTTCGCAAGGCAATAAACGAACTAAATAAAGCAATCAAATTTACTATTGATTTAAATACAGAGATGACAAAAATTCAGGTGCTACAAGCTGAAGGAGCCCAAACATCTGAGGAAATTAGAAATTTAGCTTCGGCATATAATGATTTAGCAAAGGAGCTTGGTGCTACTACCATAGAAATAGCCCAAGGTAGTGTTGAATGGCTTCGCCAAGGTAAAACAATTCAAGAAACGACTAAACTACTAGTTGCTTCTACCCAAATGGCAAAATTAGGTAACTTATCTACTGCAGAATCAACAGAATATTTAACTTCTGTATTAAATGGCTTTAAACTAGAAGCGCAAGATGCCGCCTCTGTTGTGGACAAATTAATAGCTGTAGATAATGTTGCCGCTACTAGCACCGCCGAGCTAGCCACCGCCTTAAGATATTCTTCGGCTGTTGCTAATCAGGTCGGCGTTAGTTTGGAGCAATTAATCTCATATACCGCTGTTGTTTCAGAAACAACAAGACAGAATGCAGAATCAATTGGTCAAGGTTTCAAAACAATGCTTACCCGTATGCAAGATATTAAAGCGGGGGCAATTGACGAAGAAGGTTTAGGAATTAACAATGTTGAAATAGCATTAAGAAGAGTAGATATCCAACTCCGAGAAAGCGAAGACGAGTTTCGAGATTTTGGAGATGTATTAGAAGAGCTTGCTGGAAAATGGGATACTCTTACCGAAGTAGAACAGGCTAATATTTCAAAAGCAATTGCTGGCGTAAGGCAAGCCAATATGTTCAATGTCCTTATGCAAAACATGTCAAGAGCATTGGAGCTACAAGAAGCGCAATATGACGCAACAGGATTAGCCGCGCAACGTTATCAAATTTATTTAAATAGTGTTCAAGCAAAGCAAGACCAATTAAAAGCTTCAGTCGAAAAACTATATCAAAGCTTTTTAAGTAGCGACTTTTTAAAAAGAATGCTTGATTTGGCTAAAAGCGCCGTTGATATAACAGATAAACTTGGCGGGATAAGAACTGTTGTAACGCTAGCTACGTCTGCATTTCTCGCATTTAATACAAAAGCACTTATACCATTAATTGCCTCACTTTTTCATAGCGGAGAAGAAGTTTCTTACTTTAAAACAGTACTTACACAATCTATCCCAGCTTTATTTGGAAATAAAGCGGCCTTAGAAGCATTAACGCGAGCACAAAATACTTATGCTGCTTCTACAGGCACAGCGATTAAAACAACGGAGGCATTAAAAGCTTCCCTTGTGTCTACAGGAATCGGTGCAGGAATCGTAATACTGGGAATAGCGGCTTCTGCTATTATGAAACTTTCTCAAAATGCAAAGGAAGCAGCAGCCAGCCTTGGCGATTTAATGTCAAAAGTTTCTGATACAGAAGCCAATGTCGCCACAGCAATAAGTTTAAGAAACGAATATGTAGAATTAAATAAAACTATACAATCTTCTACTGCTTCAACAGAAGAAAAAGCAAAAGCAGAAGAACGATTATATGAAGTAGAAAGACAATTAAAAGAAATATTTCCCCAGCTTTCTGGATACTACGATGAGCAAGGTAGATTTATTGCTACTTCTGTCGACAATATTAATGCGCTAATAGAATCACTACAAGAATTACAGAAAATACAAGAAGAAACTGCTAAATCAGCAGCAATGTCTACTTTATTTAAAACAGAATATAATACCGGGATATATGACGCAACAGGTCAAGGGGGAATAAGACAAATTGCCAATACGGAATCGATAGAAGATGCGTGGGAAAAATTAGAAGAGAAAAGAGCCGCCGCCCAAAAAGATTATAACGCTACTACTGCAAAAGAAATGCAGGACGCTTTAGATGAATTTAATTTAATTCAAACCCATATAATGCAAGCTATGAGCATAGCAGGACAAGAGTTTTCTCAGGAATTTATTGATTCACTAGAAAATCCTGATTTAAAAGCTTCTTTTCAAAGATTTTTAGATAGTCTAGAAAAAGTTCAACTAGATAGAGCCGCAAAAGCTTATGCTGAAAATTATAAAGCAATTCAAGAAAATTATGAAAAACAGCAGCTTATAGCTCAAGGATACACAGAAAAGCAGATAGAAGGATATAAAAGAGCAGGAGCAGGGGCAGATTTAACTTCCTATTTGCTTGAAGTAGAAATTCCAAAAGCCATTAGGGGATTAGAAGCCGTTAAAGAAGCTTTTGCCGCTGTAAATTCCCAAGAATTAATCACCCAAGAACAAATCGATAAACTTAATGCTTTTGGGATTCAAGTAGAAACAGCAGAGGATGGAACCAGAACATTTATTGCTACTACAGAAGATGGTAGTACAAAAATTTTAACTTCCGCGGAAGATTATATTGATTTACAAGCAATATTGATAGCCGAAGCTTATCATCTAACGGATGCACAAAAAGAGCTATATAGACAATATTTAGAGCAAGCTCAAATTCAAGACGAACTAAAAAATTTAGAGTCTGCCACAAAAGCTGTCGCTGATGCTCAAAAAGAATATGCAGAGCAAGGCTATATATCTGCAGAATCAGCGTATGAGCTTGTAGCTGCAAATGGGGAATTAGCTGATGCTCTAATCGCTTCAGGGGACGGATTTATATTTAATAAAGAAGCTGCAATAAGCACCTTACAGGCGGATGTTTTATTGAAACTAGAACAATTAGGACTTGCGCAAATTGCCTCGTTAGTAGAGCAAGGAATGTATTCTCAAGCAGCTTCGATGCTAGTAGCATCAAATGCATCAGCAACTTTAGCCGCAAACCTTTCTCCTCTGGTATCAACCCTAGCATTACTAGCTCAATTAAGCGGGCAAGTTGCTGGAAAGGTTTCCGGCGGGGGCGGTGGCGGCGGAGCAGCTAGAAAAGAAGACCCAAGAATTAAGGAAACAGAAGAGCTTATAGAAGACCTAGAAGATGAAATAGACCTCTACGAAAAGCAAAAAGATGCAATCAAAGAAGCTCAAGACCAATATCATGATTGGATTGACGCAAAGAAAGAATCCTTAAAGCTCACTAAAGAAGAAAATGATTATCTAAAAGAGCAACAGAAAAAAGCTAACAATTTATCGGATATAAGAACTCAGATAGAGACATTAGCACTTGATAATAGTGAAGAGGCAAGGGCTAAAAGGCTAGAGTTAGAATCTCAAGCAGCTGAACTTGAAGAAGAAATAACTGCCGATTCAGAAGATAGAAAATATGATATGCAAATTCAAGCTCTCGAAGACCTCCAAGATGCCTATGATAAGATGATAGAAAATCAAATTAAAGGCATAGACGAAGTCATAGATAAAATAAAAGAGCAGATAGATGCCTATAGAGAATTAATAGAGCAACTAAGAGAAGCGCAACAAGGAGGAGGCGGTGGCGGAGGTGGAATATCGTCTGTTTTTTCTAATGTTGTAAAAGAGCTCCAAATATTTGCTAAAAATTTAGCGGAAGCAGGGAAAAGTCCAAAACTCTTTAAATTAGCTGTTGAAGATATAGCCAGAATCCTAGATGAAGAAATTGCAGTAGCTCTAGAAAGTGGTAACGAAGACCTTGCTGCAAAATTACAAACACTAAGAGACCAAATAGATGAAGCTACAGCAGATAATGTCCTTACGCAAGAGGAAATAAAAAGTCTAACAACAACATTAACTACCGAGTTTGGAAGTCTTCCTGAAGAAATAAGACAAAAAATAGCGGATAGCTTAAAGACAACTCTAACTATAGATTTAAAAGTATACTTTCGTGTCCCATCAACTGGGTATGCCTCTATCCCTCAGAATCCACCTGTACCCTCATCTAAAATACCACCAGCACTTCCCCCAAAACCTTCAGCCGGTGGAGAAACAGTTAGACACAGTGGCGGGCTTATAGAAGAGCATCATGATGGTAATTTTGCAGGAAGTTTAAAATCAAATGAAGTATTTGCAAAGCTTCTCAAAGGTGAATATGTTGCTACAGAAGGGCAGATGGATAAGTTTTTGAAACAGACAATGCCTGCTATTGCTAATGCTGCAGTTAATAAATCTGCCCAGGGGGCAAGTATAAGTGTAAACATGCCTATAACAGTAGAGGGGAACTTGGATAAAGAGGTTATTCCAGATATAGATAAAATAGCGGATAAAGTAGTTAATACTATAACCAAAACATTAACTAAAAAAGGTTATATACGACCTGCAAATTTGACAGTGTCGTAAAGGAGAAAAAATGTCATTTTACGCATCGGAATTTATATATAATGGGGTACCAAGTAGCAATTTTGGATTAACCATATCAGATACAAATGCTTCTGATGAGCTTTCATTGCCAGGAGCAAACGTAAGCATTATTTCTCAAGAAATATATAGAAAACCAAAAGTGTATCTTTTTGGTGTAAAACAAACTCCTATACTAACAATACCAATTAGTATATTTAAATACCCGGAGATTACTGCTGAAGAAGCATCGGTTGTATCAAAATGGCTATTTGGGCAAATGGATTATAAAAAACTGCAAATAGTTCAACCAGATATGCAAAATATATATTACAATTGTATCCTTACAGACCCACAGATTATAAAAATTGGTAACATTATTAGAGGTTTTAGGGCTACAATTACTTGCGATAGCCCATATGCCTGGGAATTTCCAAAAAAGATTAGATATAATTATCCCTTTAATAATTATTATATTGAGACTGTTGCAAAAATAAATAATTCTTCAGACAGTCCCGACTACATTTATCCAAAAATGAATATTGCCATAAATATATTCGGAGGAAGTGTAAAACTAATAAATCATACAGACAACAATAGAATATTTGAAATAACAAATTTGGAACAAGGCGAGGTATTAGATATAGACAACAACATGCAAACATTAAAATCTTCATTTTACATAAATCATCTTAAAGATTTATATAATTATAATTGGTTCAGATATGTACCAGGATTAAATTACGTTACTATTTCTGGAAACATAGAGTATGTTGAATTCATTAACGAGTTTCCTAGAAAAGTAGTTTAAAGGAAGGCTATCATGATTATACCTTTTGATAAGTTTGGTAAACAAGAGCCTCCAATACTCACCCTATATAATTATAGCGAGCCTATTTACTCTTTAGGAGCAGCATATAATGTAAAAACAACTCTAAGATTTGGAGCAATTAGTGAGTTAGAATTTGATTATCCTCAAAAAATATCTCCTACAGATAGCGAGCTTCCAGCCTATAAAGAGCTTCAGGCAAAAAAGATTATAAAAGCAGAGAACGTAGGATTTTTTATTATCTCAGAGCGCCCAGAGCAAAATACAGGAAGCATACCATCAAAGCATGTTATTTGCCAATCGTTAGAATCTGAATTATCTTACAAAAGAATAGTAGCAAGTGCTGGGACATATAAATTTTACGATTATTCCAATCCAAGAAACACGATTTTAGGCAAAGCCCTAAGACTTGCACCGAATTGGACAATTGGGCATATTGATGAAGAATTGCTAAGCATATATAGAACATTTGATGTAACTAACAATACTTTGTATAATTTCTTAACTCAAGATGTATCCAATGCCTACGGATGTATATTTACTTTTGATACATTTAGCCGTACAATTTCTGCATATTTAATTGAAAACATTAACACGGAATCAAACGTATATATAAGTTTAAATAATTTTGCTAAAGACATCACTATCACAGAATATTCAGATGAACTTTGTACTGCTCTATATTGCTACGGAGGAAATGGGTTAGATATACGCTCTGTAAATCCATTAGGGGGAAATGTTTTATATAATTTTGATTATTTTATAAACCCTGAAAATGGAGAATGGGTTTCTGAAAACTTAAGAGAATCAATCATAGCATGGAGAGATAAAGTAAATTCAAAAAAGGGTGAGTACAAAACACTTGTTTTTGATAGAAATAGTGTTGTACAAAATGCTGTAGATTTAAAAACAGACATATTAAATTCTAGAAACTCTTTAGACGCTGCATTGATTAGACTCGAAGGATTGGTTGCATCAGGAAGTGCTACAGCTGAAGAGCTATCCATAGCCAACGCAGATATAAGAAATTTACGCAGTAAAATTTTGATACTAAATCAAGAATTAGAAGAAGCACAAATATCAATAGAAAATAAAAATTCAGAGCTTAGAAAAATAAGCAATTCTCTTGAATTTACAAGTCAGGATATATGGGATAATTTTTACAATGATATTTCCGTTGTAAAAGATAACTTTGAAAATTTATTAAAGACATGGAACTCGGTGTATTATTCTACCGCTGATGCTATAACATTAAATGTCTCTCAATTAAATGAAGAATATCCGGAAATATCAGAAAAATTTTCATCAACATATAACTTAATTGGAAATCTAAAATCATGGGTATCAATAGTCGATTCAAACGTATATGGTATGATTTCCACAGACTATTGGCAAATAATGAGTTTAATTGAAGATACAACTAAGGCATTAAAGGAATTAAGAACTGCTTTATCAAATCTAATACCTTATACTACTGTTACTACAGAACTTTCTACAGAAATTATTATTTTAGAAAGTTATGCTGAAATTATAACTTATGAAGAAAACTTTACAAAAGAAGAATTTACTGATTTACAAGCATTTATATTTGAAAACACCTACACCAACGATAATTTAATTATTACAGACCAATTTACAGAAGAGCAAAAAATAGAAGAAGCTCAAAAATTATATGACCAAGCAGAAAAAATTATAGAACGAGTATCAAAACCAAGATTTGAAATATCTGGAAATTTTGTTAACGCTTTTTATAAAGAAGAGACCAGAAAAATAATAGAAGAGCTTGATTTAGGGAAAAAAGCGCAAATAGAAATCGGAGATGGGCAAGTTGTTGAATCTATTCTTTTGGAAATAAACTTCTCATATGATAACCCAGAAGAATTTAATATGGTTTTTAGCAACAGAGTAAAACTAAATAACTCTAATTTCAAATTTGCTGATATGTTTATTAGTATTGCTAATGGAAGCTCTGGTTTAGGTGGAATAACTGGCTCGGAGGGAATAAGTTCAGCCGCTCAAGCAAATACAGACATTTCTGGCGAATTTATATTAGATGTAAGTCATGCGCTAATCAGCAAACTCGGATATGTTTCTTTTGGAGCAAACCCGCCACAAAAATATGGGAATAACCAAGGAGTGTGGCTTGGATATGACAATGCCCCTAAGGTCTCTTTATACTCCGATGAAAATAATTATTTTCAATGGGATGGAACAAAATTACTTGTTAAAGCCAGAAATTTCACGCTTGATTCTTTGGGAAATATAACTGCAACTAATGCCACCCTGAGTGGCAATATTAGTGCATTAACTGGAAGTATTGGAGGATGGGAAATTTCTGATACTTCTTTATATGCCGATAGTGGTAGCATGGTGTTAAACAGCGCAATACCAGCCATAGGAATTGGCGAAATGCAATATTACTTGGGGGGGATAGGAATATTTCTCGGCAAAGATAATAATTTATATAAATTCGCCGTTGGAAACCCAGGGGGGGATTATTTCGCCTTTGATGGAGAAAATATTGTTAGTAGAGGAAATTGGCTTGGCGGATGGATTCTCGATGAAAACAGGCTACATAATGGTACTGCTGGAAGCCATGTAGAGTTAAACACAACAGGTGGAGAATACCCGGCAATATCGGCAGGTTCTGAAACCATAGAAACAGCCCCTTTCAGAATATATCATGATGGAAGATTATATGCAGAAAATGCATATATATCTGGAGAAATTAGTGCAGAAATTGGAAACATAGCTGGTTGGGAAATAACCGAAACAAAGATAAAAAAAGATAGAATAGACGGAGTAACAAGTGTTTATTTGGATTCTGCTCCTGGAGACGGAGTCACATCTCCAATAAGAATTTTTGCTGGCTATAACAATCCTGGAGAAGGCAAATTTTTTGAAGTATTTGAAGATGGAACCATGGTATCTTCTGGCGCCGTTATTAGTGGTGAAATTACAGCAATTCTTGGGTCAATTGGCGGATGGAGTATTACAGAAAACGGACTCACTTCAGGAGATGAAAATACCCCGGTTGGGATGTCTTCAACAGGCACGTATGCTTTTTATGCTGGAAACAGCCCTTCGCTTGACTATAATTTTTCGGTTACAAAATCTGGAGCACTAAAGGCATATAATGCGAATATAGAAGGAACAATTACTGCAACATTTGGAAATATTGGTGGATGGGCAATTACTAGCGATGGATTAACCAATTCTAACATAGGATTATTATCGAGTTTTAATTATAACAATATAGGGATATACGCCGGCAATCCAGTCCCAAACCTGGCTCCCTTTCGTGTTACATACGATGGAAGTTTATACTCTTCTAGTGGGGATATTGGTGGTTGGAAAATAACATCTGGTTCATTTGTCTCACCAAATAACATGGCTGGTATAGTTGGTATTCCAGAAAATGAAGGAGACTTCTACTTTTTTGCCGGGCATACTAATCCTGATAACGCTCCTTTTAGAGTAGATACTTTCGGAAAATTATTTGCTACAGAAGCAAAAATATCAGGTGAAATTAATGCAGGTAGTGGTAATATTGGGGGCTGGGTTATAAATGGTGGGAGTTTATTTTCTGAAAATGGAAACATTGAGCTCAATTCTGAAATCCAACAAATCATCATAGAGGGTAGCTCTGGTGGAGGTATATCTATTTCTGGCGGAGAAAACTCTTTTATACGCTCATTAAACTATTCTAATAATGCTAGCGGGTTTAGAATAGAAGGAAGAACTGGGAATGCAGAATTCAATAATATATTAGCCAGAGGAGAAATACGTAGTACAGTATTTACTTATGATGAAATATCTGCAAACTCTGGAACATTAGGAGTATTTAAAGCAGCGGGTATACTAAAAAATGATATTACAGTTCCGCAAATAACCGATTACCCAAATACTTTTTATATTAATATTGGAAATAATAAAAACGTATTGGCATTTCAGTACTTTGATATAAACGATATAATAAGACTTAAAGACGCTCAAAAAGACGCGTGGGCAAAAATATTGTCTGCAGAATTAATTGAAGAAGAGCCTGAAGAAAATCAATATTACAGATATAATTGTCAAACATTATTTGGTGGCGGGCATACATTTACAGAAGGGCAGACAGTAATAGACTATGGGCAAGTCGAAATAATCGAAGAAGAATCATATTACCCCGGGTACTTGCTAATGTCTGCTGATGGACAATATTATTCTGTAAACATTCATAAAGGAGACCCTTGGAATTATCAGAAAACCCCTGTTAGAATGGGAAATTTAGATGGTTTCTGGGGATTTGGAAAAGGGGCATATGGTATTGCGATTGGGGATGAAACAGGCAATCATTTAACTTATGATACTATAACTTCAGTACTTAATATTAACGGCGCCATAACATTGGGTGAAGGAAGTAATGTTCCATGGGATATTGTTACTAATACTCCTGCTGGATTTGATATTATTAAACCCCCAACAAGTGGAAGTGCAGGATTATATATTGATAGTACTCATTTGGGATATTATGATGGTGATAATTGGGCTATTTATATAGATAATAACGGTAACTTTGTTTCTGGAGATGGTACTTCTTTAAGTTCTCCTTCACTATCTTATAGCAGTGGCTCATTAATATTAAGACAAGCAGAAATAAGAATCTATGAAGGAGACACTTCTGTTATTAATATAACCCCAGGGGTAGGGTTTCCAAGCATATCAATTGGAAACGTTATTTCGTCTGGAAGCACTTGGGAAGGGTCTGGCACGTGGATGGGTAAAACAATTAATGGTTATTCCTTCTTTGCTGGCAACTCTCAAAACGGAAATATTGTATATAATGGGCAATATGGTTTAGAGATAAACGGTGCAAACATGTACTTTGGGTTAACAAGCGGTTGCTCTACTATGGAAATAGGCACAAATAACGGCATGCCGTTTATATCTATGGGAGACCCAAAGCCTCAGGCGTGGAACGATAAGTATGCCGATGGTATTTTTATGGGCAGAGACCCAACCACGGCAATAGAATATTTACTTTATGAAAATCCTCAATATACCCAAGGATATATACTTCAAGAAAACCCTGTTGGGGAAATTGGAAAAATAATTGTCGGCTCTCCAAGATATGTGTTTAGAGTTGGAAGTATTAAAGATAATATTTATATGGCGTGGGATGGAACTTCTCTTAAGATTTTTGGAGCAGAAGATATTACTACTGAAAGCATTATTGTCGGAAATCCAACTACTCATAATGGGGAAGCAACTATAAACGGGGATATGACTGTTACAGGAACACTAACAGCAAATATTGCTATGGACCATGGGTCTTTATTGGGTCTAACCGATGATGACCACACACAATACCTGAATACAACCAGACACGATACTACTGATAGACATACACTCGGAACAGTAGTTCCTCATGATGACCACGGTTCTCTTTCTGGCTTGAATG
>Ga0208824_1003249_pt1 | contig 11418 bp, 4 predicted proteins | sample AD_JPNTR3_MetaG_FD_184447 | JGI IMG/M metagenome (GOLD analysis project Ga0208824, IMG submission 184447) | Active sludge microbial communities of municipal wastewater-treating anaerobic digesters from Japan - AD_JPNTR3_MetaG (SPAdes) (version 2) | ecosystem: Engineered > Bioreactor > Anaerobic >...
AATGTAACGGTCGCTTCCGGTAAACTTTCGTTGGATGAAATTGACAGTCAAAATGAACATTTGTTTATGGCCAATAATTTGAATGTTGCTTCGGGAGCAGAACTTTATCTGGACATGCAAGATCCTGATGAACCCTGGAACCAGATAGGCTTAATGGTTGGTGGCGATATTACCAATGCAGGAAACATTTCCATGTCTTCCGATTGTCATCAGGCGCTTTCGTGCGACGATTTTACCAATACGGGACAGACAACACTTTCTTCCTTATCGAATGGCGGAGACTTGTATATCACGGGTAACTTTTCTAACAACGGTTCATCCGCATCTGCAGTGAATATTAACGGACGTGCTTTAATTTTGACGGGAAACAAAGATCAAACCATTGGAGGTTCAGCCACAGGAACGTACGAAATCGATTATCTTATCATCGGAAAATCAGGAGGGACAGTAACCGTTGAGCATGATTTGCTTTGCGATGGCGAAGGAAACGGAAATAGTGGTGGCGGAGCGATCACGGTAGAAGGAGCTATTCTGGATATTAGTGGAAGGACGGTACAGATAGCAAGAAATTCTGCCAATTTTTATTCAACCATTACCACCAAAGAAACCGGCTTTATTCGAACCAATGCCTCAACAAAATTATATATTTTAGGAGATGAATCGACCAAGAATCTGGGAACTATACGTTTTGACCAAACTACGCCGGGCACTACCAATGTCATAGGTGTGTTGCGGTTGAATCGTTCCAATGCACAGGCGGAAGTAGATGTAGCAAATAATTTTATCGTAGCCGATTCACTGAAAATTGAGCAGGGAAAACTAAAGTCTTCAGCCGATATTCAGTTAAAGGCGGGTGCTGTAGGTTTTTTGTCTTCTACCCATTCAACTGCTGCTCTGGAACTGAACCGGATGATATTTGGCAAAACTTCCACTGCTGCGGCTGAATTTTACAAAAACAGTCGTAATTTGACGATAAATAGCGGAGTTAGAACAAAAGTTACGTTCGACCAGACATCAAAATGGCATTTTATGGCATTCCCTTATCAGGTAACCGATGTTAAAAAAAGTGATGGAACAACATCTGCTGTTTTAGGAACCGATTACAGTCTGGGTTGGTATGATGCTGCCACCCGCGCTACGAACAAATCGGGTTGGAAAACCAGCACCGATCATCCTATGACTGCAGGGAAGGGTTATATTATCAACAAAAAATCGACTTTGGAAGATTTGTATTTTGATAATTCATCAATAACCGGTTCAGACAATATGTTTAGCTTGAATGCGAATGTACCCATTACCTATACAACAGGTTCTCCTTATGCTCCTTGTAATTTTGGCTGGAATTTTGTGGCGCATCCGCTGTCAGCAAAAGCCACTCCGAGCCTAACCGATGGAGAATTTGCTTACAATTATAATCCTGCAAATGATACTTACAAGTTATGGTATTATCAATACAATCCGGGCTATACTTATGGTGCCAGTGGCATAAAACCTTTCGAGGCATATTTTATTAAGGCGGCTTCAGCATCTAATTTGAATGTATCTTATTCATTGTCTTCTCCACAAGGAGTACGTCGCAGAGCGGATGCCCAACCCGAAGATGTGGTACAGCTCAATTTGTCTGCCAATGGTACGAATTATGAAACGCTGGTACGCATGTTGCCGCAGGCAACAGCCGGGTACGATGAACTTTACGATGCTCCCTATTCTGAACCAATGAATGCTACTACTCCCCGAATTTATACGTTGAGTAGCGGAAGCAATTATGCACTGACACTGAATACGGTTCCGGAAGAAACAACTGTACCTGTTTACGTAAAAGTGCCGCAAGCAGGAGATTATTCCTTTAACTGGACTACACAACTGATTAATTTGCCGGTAACCCTTACTGACCAGCAAACGGGTGAAATAATTGACTTGACATCGGGAACGGAATACGGTTTTCAGACTTCTACCACCGAAATAAAAAATCGCTTTTACCTGAATGTTCCCAAAAGAGTAATTACCGAAAATGTGAATATTGAGAACACGGATCATTTCCTTAGAATTTATCCACTGGGAGGTAATATTGAAATTAATGGGTTAAAAGGAACTTCGCAAATTTATTTAGCCGACATGGCCGGTCATATTTTGCAGGCAAAAACAACGGGTGATGTTCACTGTATGCTGAATGTTCCGGTGGCAGGCATCTATATCCTGATCATAAAAGACGAACAACATCCCTATTTCCGCACAAAAATGATGGTTTGGTAAGAAAAACAGGTTGTTTTGAAGTTTAAAAGCATTTGATAAAGTTTTCGGTATTTATATTATTGACGAATTATGAAAGGGCGCAGATTTCCGTCTGTGCCTTGTTTTTTATGGTCTTGTATTTGTCTTGTTTCAATCTGAGTTCGGTATATGAATATTTTTTAAGCAATTGTAAATAAGCTAATAAGGTTGTTAAGAAGTATGTATTTACAGGTTATTAAGGTTAGTCGTTTCTAAATGAGTTTTTTAATTCCAAAAACGAACCTCTTTTTAAAATAAAACCTTAGTAACGTTAATCAACAATAGGAATAGACTTTATTAACATATTAATTATCAACAATTTATATAGTAAAAAATGCAATCGTTATATCGAACTCACGTTTGTTTTAAAATTTCATATTGGTTTTTTTGTCAAAATGAAGTGTAAAACAAACACTTACTTTCGGTGGTTTCAAACGTTTGCGTAATTTTTTCTTTACTTTTTCGGGAAAAATGTTTTTTCCCATTTGAACGTTGATTAAATTTGGCTGTAAATAAGATTTTATTAATATCCATAACAAAACAAACAAACCATGAAAAAATCGTTTTATTTTCTTGCTACTTTTTTTGTTTTATCTGCATTTTCTGTAAAGTCTCAGGCTCCATCTCAATGTACGGATGTGATGTTGCAGGCTTTTTATTGGAATTCCTATGCCGACTCGAAATGGACTAACTTGACTTTACAGGCCAATGAATTAGCCGAAAGTTTTGATCTTATCTGGTTACCTCCAAGTGGTAATGCGGGTCCTAGTAGTACAATGGGTTACTTACCCATTTATTATTTTAATCAAAATAGTAGTTTTGGAACTCAATCGGAATTGAAAACATTAATTTCTACTTTGAAGAATGCTGGTGCGCGTTGTGTAGCAGATGTTGTCATTAATCATCGCAATGGCGTAACTAACTGGACTGATTTTCCTTCTGAAACTTATAATGGTGTTACCTATGCCTGGGGAAGTTGGGCAATTTGTTGCACAGATGAATGTGTATCACGTGGTTATGAGGCTACTGGTGGTCCAGACGAAGGAGATAACTATGAGGCGGCTAGAGATATTGATCATCGAAATCAGACGGTTCAAAATACTATTAAAGCATACCTGCAATTTCTGAAAAATGATATGGGTTATGCCGGCTGGCGTTATGACATGACAAAGGGATTTCCCGGTTCGTATATTGCCATGTATAATGATGCTGCTGGAGCAGATTTTTCTGTTGGTGAATATTGGGACGGGAATAATAATACATTATGGAATTGGGTTAAAGCTGCTAATTATAAATCTACGACATTTGATTTTGCTTTTAAATATGCTTTAAATAATTTTGCTAATAGTGGTGGCGATTTCACTAAACTGGTATGGCTTTATAATGGGGCAAATCAACCTGCAGGATTAATTTATAATCCTGATTCAAGACGTTATGCCACTACTTTTATAGATAATCATGATACCTATCGTGACAACAACAAATATCAAGGGAATGTACTGGTAGCCAATGCTTTTATGTTGTGTTCACCAGGAGTTCCTTGTGTCTTTTTACCTCACTGGCAACAATATAAAAATGAAATTAAAGCGATGATTGCTGCCCGTCATTCGGTGGGTGTTAATAGCGAGAGTAGTGTGACGGTTAACCAAGTAACTTCCAATTCGTATGTAGCTACGGTGACAGGTAAAACTGGTTCATTAATGGTAAAATTAGGTAGCGGAAGTTATTCTATCCCGGCTGATTATAACTTAGCTACATCAGGTACCAATTATGCAATTTATACAAAAAGCAATTCTACCACTACGCTTAGTGTGACACCTACAGGTGGTTATTATGAAGGTGATGTGACCGTAACATTAACAGCCACGGGCGAAAATGAACCGGTTTATATTTATTATACATTGGATGGGAGTACTCCTACGATTAATTCCACTAGAGTTTCTTCAGGAAGTACTATAACCATCACACAAAACAAAACAACGTTAAAAGCAATTGCTATTGACAGTGAAGGGATTGAATCATCCATAGTTTCGTATGTATATTATACGGAGGCACCGACAGGGATTACGGTAAAATTTAAGAAGCCAGATGAATGGAACACCGTTTATTTTTATGCATGGAATGCCAATTCAACGACTTTACTAGGAGCATGGCCAGGTACACAAGTAACCACAGGAACCGATAATTGGTGTTCTTATGTTTTCCCAGACGAAATTACAACACTAAATCTTGTTTTTAGTAATGGAAGTGGCAATCAGACAGTAGATGTGAACAATGTAACAGACGATACTTGTTTTGAGACGAATGGAACAAATTCAGATGGGAAATACATTGTTGCTACTGTAGATTGTACAAATGGAGGCGAGAATCCACCTTCATCAGGAGATATTGTGTTGCAAGCAGGCGAGCAGGCTATTTTCTTTGAAAAACCTGCAGATTGGGGGAGCAATATTCATGTTTATATTTATGGAACATCAGGTGAAATCACAAGTGGATGGCCGGGTGATGCCGCCACAGCTTTAACAGACAATGTGTTTAAGCTTAATTTAACGGGTGAAATTAATAATTGGAAGGTTTTATTTAACGATGGGGGAAGTCATCAAACCCCTGGAGCAGGTCAGCCAGGTTTTGACGTTGTAAATGGAGGTTATTATAAAGCCACAGGATTAAATCATGTAGTTTCAGTAAGCAGTGCTACACCTACAATTGCTAAAGAGTTGCCTTTGAAATTTTACAGTAAGGATAATGCTTTATATGTTTATAGCGAAATCGAAGGTAATTATCCTCTGTATAGTATTAATGGGGTATTAATTTGTAATCTTAACATAAAACAAGGACAAAATGCTTTTTGTAACATTCCAAAAGGAGTATATGTAATTAATCACCAAAAAGTGGTAATATACTAAATCATCAGTTCAAATAATAATGTATAATTTAAAATTAGATTTCATGAAAGACATCAATTTAAGAAAAAGGAATTTTTTTAAAAAATTTCTTTTAAAAAGAAGGGAATGGTTTTTATTTTTCTCGTTCTTAACGTGTTTTTTGGTTCCTTTTACCTTAAGAAGTGGAAATAATTTTGTTCGCACAGATTTCCGTGATGAGACCATTTATTTTGTTATCACCACTCGATTTTATGATGGCGATCCAAGTAATAATGTACAATGCTGGGATGGACAAAGTTTAAATCAGGGCGATCCTGCCTGGCGAGGGGATTTCAAGGGTTTAATCGAAAAACTGGATTATATCAAAGCGCTTGGCTTCACGGCAATATGGATTACGCCGGTTGTAGAAAACGCCAGTGGTTACGATTATCACGGATACCATGCTTTCAATTTCAAAAAAGTAGATCCGCGATATGAATCGCAGGATGTAAGTTTTCAAACACTAATTGATGCTGTTCATGCGAAGGGTATGAAAATTATTTTGGATATTGTGTTGAATCATACCGGTAATTTTGGAGAGGCAACTTTGTGTCCCATGTTTGAAAAGGATTATTCTGCTGATTTATCAGACATAAATGCTTCTATGAAACGTATTAAAAATGGAATTTTACCTGATAACTATGAAAATTTATTACCAGGTGATCAATATCAGGCTCGGTTGGCACGTATGAAAAATACAGATGGACAAAATCATGATGTTAATAACTACTGGCATCATTTTGGAAATTTCAACTGGGATGATATTACCTGTCAATGGGCACAAATAGCAGGTGATTGCGTGGACTTGAATACCGAAAATCCACTGGTTTACAACTATCTGATTGATGCTTATGGACAATTTATTCGTATGGGCGTTGATGGTTTCCGTATCGATACAGGTCGACATATCAACAGGCTTGTTTTTAATAAGGTTTTTATTCCGGCTTTTCAACGAATTGCGAATGAATGCGGAAACGACAATTTTTTTATTTTCAGTGAGATATGCACGCGCGATAGAAATTATTGGTACCGAAACACGGCTGCCATGTCAACACCTTTCTATACATGGAAAGATTCCAGAAATTATGACTGGACAGAGGATGCTTCCTATTTTCAAACCACATGGATTAAAGGAACTAGTGATGAATTTTTGAACAACACCAATCAACGTTCTTGTGTACAAAATTATAATGACAATGTTGATACTTCTATTCAGCCATCATCCAATAATGCTTTTTTGAATGGAAATGATTATCACACTCCTGATCATTCGATGCATTCAGGAATGAATGTAATTGATTTTCCGATGCACTGGAATTTTGAAAGTGCTAAGAGTGCTTTTCGTATAGCTTGTGAAGGTGACCATGCTTACAATGATCCTACTTATAATGTAGTTTATGTTGATTCACATGATTATGCACCTGATGGTGCACCTGAAAGTCAACGTTTTGCTAAGCCACAAGATGTTTGGGCGGAAAATTTATGTTTGATGTACACTTTCCGAGGAATACCGTGTGTTTATTATGGTAGTGAAATTGAATTTAAAAAGGGATGCCCTATTGATAAAGGTCCAACTATTCCTTTAAAGGAATCGGGTCGTGCTTACTACGGCGGATATATCTCTGGGACACTTCATGTAAATGATTTTGCAAGTTATACCAATGCCACAGGTAATGTAGCAGTTACCCTAAAACATCCACTGGCTCGTCATATTCAGCGATTGAGTCAAATCAGGATGGCTATTCCTGCTCTGCGTAAGGGAGAATATTCTACAGAAGGACAGCAAAATAACCTCGCATTTAAACGTCGCTATGTGGATGCCACTACTGACAGTTATGTGTGCGTAGCTATTTCCGAAAGTTTTACGTTTAACAATGTATTGAATGGCACTTATGTCGATGCCATAACAGGAGACACAAAAGTGGTATCCAACAATAAACTTACGGTGAATGTTTCAGGCAAAGGCAATATGCGGGTATATGTTTTGAATACTGATAAAACTCCGGCTCCCGGAAAGATTGGCGTTGATGGCAAATATTTGTATGGAACTACACCTGTAATAGAAGATCAGGGAACTTATCCCGACGAGACTGAACCATTGATAGGTTCGTCTGAAGAGCCTGAAACTCCTCAGGAACCGGTTTTGAATATCGGAGAAAAGGCTATATTTTTTGAAAAACCGTCGAATTGGGGCAGTAACATTAATGTATATATTTATTATGACAACAACGGTACGGTCGTAAAGATTACTAAAAGTTGGCCGGGTGATGCTGCAACAAAGCTTGGAAACAACGTTTATAAATATAATTTTGAAGGTGAGATTACCAATTGGAAGGTACTTTTCAACGATGGGAGCAATCAGGCACCATCAAGTATAGGTTTTGATGTAGTCAATGGTGGATATTATACAGTAAATGGATTGCATCACGTTATTCAACCATCTGCAAACGCTGTGGACAATATATTTTCAAGGGGAAAATTTACTGTTTCGAGTGGTCAAAATATGTTGAATATAAACAGTACAGTAGAAGGCGTTTATCCTCTCTATTCTGTCAGTGGAACAGTTATCAAAATGCTCGACATCAAACGGGGTCAAAATGCTTATTATGATATTCCGAAAGGAATTTATCTGATTGATCATCAAAAAGTGATAATATATTAAAAAATATTTTATAACTTATTAACAATTGAAGAGGATACAAATCAATTTTCAAATTTTAATTTTAACTTATGTAATCATGAAAAAATCATTTTTAGTTGTTCTTTTTTTCACCATCGTACAGGCCGGTTTATTGGCTGTTAATCCACCTATTTACATTGCATTTCAGTGGCATATGCATCAACCCATTTATCAACCAGGAGAAACAGTAATTGAAACCCAGAATTCTGGAGTGTTATCGTATAATTTATATGATGTTTTTACTTCCAGAACAGGACCTTACACTACGTGGCCTTCTAATGCAGTTAATAAAATGTTGTCATTTGATCATGCAGGGGCTCAGGTGAGTTTTTCAGGTTCGTTGGTGGAAAATCTGAATGTATTGGAAGCAAATGGTATTGGTTTTTCTAATTGGAAATCAGCATGGCAAAGTATGATTCCTAAAAAAACGAGTTTAGGGAATCAGAGGATGGATATGGTTGGCTTTGGTTATCATCATCCCATTATGCCATTAATTGATAGAGAAGATATTGAAAAACAAATTCAGAAACATAAAGAGGCTTTTGCAGCAAATTTTCCTGGTTTACCCTATTCAAAAGGTATATTTCCTCCAGAAAATGCTTTTGAAGAGCATATCATACCTGCTTTAAAAAATTCTGGATTGGATTGGGTAATGGTAGATAATATTCATTTTGATCGAACTTGTAACAGTTATCCTTGGGGGAATGGAGGTTCTATTGTTGAGGTAAACAAAGCAGATATAGTTAATCCAAATCCTAATGACTGGCAAAAATTAAATGGATTATGGGCTCCACTTCCAGTTTCAGCAGCATGGGGACATCGTCCGCATTGGATGAAATATGTTGATCCGGCTACAGGAACGGAGTACAAAATGATAGTTGTGCCAACTTCTACTTTTTTTGGAAATGAAGATGGTCGTGGCGGTTTTGGCGCTTTGAATTATGAAGCTACAATGAGCCAAATAGAAAGTTATAATACAGATTCTGAACATCCTATTTTGATTGTTTTACATCATGATGGTGACAACCATGGAGGGGGTAGTGAGAGTTACTATGGGTCTAATTTTGATAACTTTGTTAGTTGGTTACAAGCAAATCCAGATCGTTTTGTTTGTACCACTATTCAGGATTACTTACAACAATTTCCACCAGCCGCTGATGATATCATTCATGTTGAATCAGGTAGCTGGTATGGTGCAGGTGCTGATCCAGAATTTTTGAAATGGAATGGTGATCCTGTAAATGGTTATAGTCCTGATCGGAATAGCTGGTCAGTCATAACAGCAGCGTCCAATATTGTAAAAACAGCAGAGCAAATTAATCCTTCTTCACCGGATACAAAAGCAGCATGGGATTATTTATTAGTTGGGGAAACCAGTTGTTACTGGTACTGGGATGGCACCGAAGATTGGGATAATAAACCTACCCGAGCTGCCAATCTGGCTACAACAGCCGCTATGAAAGTAGTAAATACAAGCTCGGACCTTACTCCTCCTTCTATTTATCATCCTCAACGTGACCCTTATAATCCTGGTGAAACAGAATGGGGAGTTGTTCAATCTTCAGATTTTACGGTTTGGTCTTATGTTTATGATGTGAGCGGACTTTCTTCTGTAAAATTGAAGTATCGGCTCGATAAGGATGGAAAAAATCCTCTTTCAAGCAATCAAAATGAAACTTATGCAGGTGGTGATGAAGTGGGACAATGGATAGAAATTCCTATGAACTCAAAAAGTATTGCTTCAAAAGGTTTAACACCAAATTACAAAGCAGATGAATATTCAGCTCAAATTACCGGCATTCGCAACAAGCTGGTGGATTATTATATCGAAGCTACAGACAGCAAAGGAAATGTAGCACGTTCCATGATTTTGCATACATGGGTAGGCTCAGGAGGAGGAGCATCTACCACTACTCTTTCTGTTTCACCGGCAGGCGGTTACTACGAAGGAGGAACAACCGTAACATTAACAGCTACTGGCGAAAATGAACCGGTTTATATTTATTATACATTAGATGGAACGACTCCTACGATTAATTCCACCAGAGTTTCTTCAGGAAGTACTATAACCATCACACAAAATAAAACAACGTTAAAAGCAATTGCTATTGACAGTGAAGGGATTGAATCATCCATAGTTTCGTATGTATATTATACGGAGGCACCGACGGGGATTACGGTAAGATTTAAGAAGCCAGATGAATGGAATGCAGTTTATTTTTATGCTTGGAATGATGTTTCGACTACTATATTAGGTCCCTGGCCAGGGACACAAATTACATCTGATGCCAGTGGTTGGTATTCTTATCTTTTTGAAGGTATGCAGAGTGTTAATTTAGTATTTAATAATGGTAGTGGCAGTCAGACGGTAGATGTAACCGGTATCAGTTCTGATATTTGTTATAAAACCAATGGCACATCCAATGGAAAATATCTTGTTGTTTCGACCGATTGTTCTTCTACAGGTGTAGAAAATATTGAAAAATACTCGTTAATTCTTTCTCCTAATCCTGTAAAAAATCAACTAACTGTGCTGTCAGAAAAACCTTTTTCGAAAGTTGAGTTAATATCGGTAAGCGGAAATGTAATAAAAATTTTTGAAAACGAGCAAACGTTGGAAATGTCAAATGTTCCGGCGGGTATGTATTTCATAAAAGTTCATTTTTTGGATCATACTTTTTTGGTTGAAAAAATCATGAAATTATAAACCTGATAACCTTAACTATAGCAAAGGCTTGCCGGTGTATCTCACTGGCAGGCCTTTTTCAATTTTTCTTAAAAACAAATTAATCCTGAAGTACAAAATTAGTTCTGAAAAATTTTGCGCAGTTGATTCAAATTAACAGAAGGATAAACAGTGAAATCGAGTGGAGATCTTAACAGTTTTCTTTTACTTCACATTACTCGCTAGCAGGTATTTTTTGTAAAAAAGTTTAGTACATGACAAAAATTGAGACACTTATTTCAAGAAAAAAAAGTAAGTGGGGTTTGGGGCAAAGCCCTGTTATTAAATATATGAAAACACTACTATCCGAAACTTTAGAAATTAAAAATGCCTGAGAATTTCATATTTTTGTAGTGAAACAAAACATACAGAAATAATGAAACTCCACAGGCGCAGTAAAAATAACAAAAAACCGGTTATCCGACAAATTTTAGACTTAATTCCAAGATCTATACTTCGTAATTCTATACAAAAATATCAAAGCGACAAAGGTTGCCATAAATACAAGACATACGACCAATTGGTGGCATTAAGTTTCGGACAGCTTGGTAAATGCTATACTTTGTCAGACATAAGTTGCGGATTATCAATCAGTAGCACCTTTATGATTGATTTGGGATTAAAGCAGAATCCGGTTAAATCAACAATGAGCGATGGCAACAAGAATAGAGATTATCGGGTATTTGAAGACATTTATTACCAGCTGATTAAGCATTATGGACGCACATTGACTGACAAACGGGAAAGAACAGTAATTGAAGAAGTAAAAAACAAAACCATAAAACTGATTGACAGTTCTACTGTGAGCTTGTGTTTGA
>Ga0208824_1003259_pt1 | contig 11385 bp, 12 predicted proteins | sample AD_JPNTR3_MetaG_FD_184447 | JGI IMG/M metagenome (GOLD analysis project Ga0208824, IMG submission 184447) | Active sludge microbial communities of municipal wastewater-treating anaerobic digesters from Japan - AD_JPNTR3_MetaG (SPAdes) (version 2) | ecosystem: Engineered > Bioreactor > Anaerobic...
AAAGGCGACCAGGGCGAAAAAGGCGAGAAAGGTGACCAGGGCGATCCTTCTGCGCACGAATGGGAGGGTACCGCCCTCCGTTTTGAAAATCCTGATGGATCATGGGGGCAGTTCGTTGACTTAAAAGGCGAGCAAGGCGAGAAAGGTGACCAGGGACCGAAAGGCGAAAAAGGTGACCAAGGCGACCAGGGGCTGAAAGGTGACAAAGGTGAGAAAGGCGACAAAGGCGAGAAAGGTGACAAGGGAGACACAGGCCCCATGCCAGGGCATGAGTGGCAGGGCACTGCCCTCCGTTTTCAAAAACCGGACGGATCATGGCCCAGCACATGGGTGGATCTCAAGGGGGATCCTGGTGTTGTAGGTGAACACGGGAACGAAAACCATACTGAGGAATTCGCCACTGTTCAAGCAGTAGACGCTCACGCAGAGACACGAGCGGCACTTGATGCACTGGGGCACGTTTATCATGCTACGCTGACCGCAACATTGGATACCGATGACTGGACGGGGACAGAGACTCCATTTGAGCAGAGTCAAGAAGTTTCTGGTATTCTTGATACTGATGTGCCCATTGTTGATGTTGTTTTAAGCGGTGACTGGGGGGTAGATGAGGCTAGGCTAGAAGCATGGGGGTATATTTATCGCATAGTAACAAGCGACGATTCTATTACTGCATATGCAGGAGAAAAACCTGACGTGGCACTTCCACTCCAGCTAAAGGTGGTGAGGTAATGGGCGAAGCAATAATTACAAGGCGTGGCGGTTCAGGAGAAGTCATAGTAGAGTTCGACAACTTTATACCGTCTGACCTTTCAGATGAGGAGCTTATACACTCAACCCCTACTGCCTTGTCTGTGGCAAGGAGTGCTCTAGCAGGAGCCAGCGTAGGTGACTACGCCCTGTTTGCTGGGGGGGCTGATAATTCTGATGACTACGGCACTGTAGATGCCTACAACACTTCTCTCACCCGCTCAACCCCTACTGCCTTGTCTGTGGCAAGACGTGAGCTAGCAGGAGCCAGCGTGGGTGACTACGCTTTGTTTGCTGGGGGGTATGGCTCTTCACCTGCTTTTAAAGACACAGTAGATGCCTATGACACTTCCCTTACCCGTTCAACCCCTACTGCTTTGTCTGTGGCAAGGCATTTGCTAGCAGGAGCCAGCATCGGTGACTACGCTTTGTTTGCTGGGGGGTATGGCTCTTCACCTGCTTATAAAGACACAGTAGATGCCTATGACACTTCCCTTACCCGCTCAACCCCTACTGCCTTGTCTGCGGCAAGGAGTGCTCTAGCAGGAGCCAGCATCGGTGACTACGCTTTGTTTGCTGGGGGGTATGGCTCTTCACCTGCTTATAAAGACACAGTAGATGCCTATGACACTTCCCTTACCCGTTCAACCCCTACTGCCTTGTCTGTGGCAAGGAGTGCTCTAGCAGGAGCCAGCGTGGGTGACTACGCTTTGTTTGCTGGGGGGGCTGATAATTCTGATGACTACGGCACTGTAGATGCCTACAACACTTCTCTCACCCGCTCAACCCCTACTGCCTTGTCTGTGGCAAGGAGTGCTCTAGCAGGAGCCAGCGTGGGTGACTACGCTTTGTTTGCCGGGGGGGCTGATGGTTCTGATTCCCGCGACACCGTAGATTCCTATGACACTTCCCTTACCCGTTCAACCCCTACTGCTTTGTCTGTGGGAAGGTGTTTGCTAGCAGGAGCCAGCGTAGGCAATTACGCTTTGTTTGCTGGGGGGTATGATGGTTCTGATTCCCGCGACACCGTAGATGCCTATGACACTTCTGTACCGGAGGCTACATTATACATGCCCATTGGTACCAAATACAAATTTGGGGAAAGCGAAGAAACGGCAACAACAAATGAAATAACAGTCCCTGTGCCGTTAACTGGTTATATCAAATTCAAGAATGGAGTGATTAGTAATGGCTAAGTACAAAATTTGGGATAGGGAAACCGATTTGGTCACGCCCATTGGAGAAGTCCTGACTCCGGAGCAGGTTTTCGCACGCTATCCCGCTTCCAGTCTGCCAAACATAAAGTACATCATCTGTGATGCACCAATTTCTATGGGAGTGTTCATGGAGTTTGAAGCGACGAAAGAACACTATAAGCGCCTTGGCGCGCCCATCACAGATGACATGACTGACCAGGAAGTGCTGGATGCTATTTCATACTGGGAAGAACATCCGCCTGCGCCAGAACCAACGGCAGAAGAACGAATTGCGACAATGCTGGAATTCCAGTCTATGATGATGTTACCTGATGATGAATAAGGAGGGTGAACCATGTCTTTTGAGATCATCAAGAAAAATTACGAGCGTGGCTTGTGGACAAAACAAATGGTAGCAATGGCAGTGAGAAAGGGTGTTATTACACCTGAACAGTACAACATGATAACAGGCGAAGATTATTCTGAATAACGAGGCAGCAGCTTTCGCAGAGCTAACCTTGGAGGAGGCTTCTGATGGAGCGTAAATTGAGGAGGAATAGAGCAAGATAGTGTAACTCGTTTACCTGAAGAGTCTCTAGGATTCCGGAGACTCTTTTTTATTGAGCAGAACAAATATGCAAATGGAGTGACAACATGAACGTACAGATGTTTGATGGTAGAAAGAGAGCAAAGGTGACAAAGAACGGGAACCAAACTATCTTAATCCATGGCAAGAATGGCACTAGCGAAGTTCCTATCAAAGTTGACGCTGACGGTAACATTCTAATATCGCTGGACGCTGTTACAGTGCACCAGGGCAACCCCGGCGTGAAGGCATGGCCCACAAACGACGCTAATGTAAAGACAGCATTAGACGCAATAGCAGCTAACCTGGTAGACGCTGCTGATGCCACATTGCATGACAAGCTAGATGCACTATTAGCCTACTACAAAGATGCAGAGGACAATACCATACATGACAAGCTAGACGCTATGACAACTCTACTAACTACAATGTCAGCTACGCTCACCAGTATGTTAGGGGTATTAGAAACAGCGCCTTAAGGAGGCGGTACTTGAGGATAGCAACGCTGCTATGCTTGTGAGGTGATAGCATGACCGCAGTGGAGATAAAACGCGCTGCTGAAAACTACGTAGACGAAGCAATCGACGACCCGGAAGCGGTAGACGCCATCAATGCAGCCCTGTCCAAGATAGGCGACATAGCAATCATCTACGATACAGTCTCTATCACTGACGATGTGGGTAAACAGTGGATGGACTTGCCTGCTACAACCACCTATGTCGTGGAAGTGCTGGACTCGCAAGGAGAGCCATATCACGCATGGCGTATACGCGATAGTATGATCCAGCTAAGAGATCCTGGCATGTATACGATTCACTATAGGCGGTTGCCTGAGCCTATCGACGGTATCCTTGACACGCCAGAAGTGCACCCTGCGTATCACAACTGTCTGGTTACCTATGTTATCGGATGGTGGAAGCTGAAGGACGACGATGAAAGCCCTGACGGATTGCGCCATATGCAGCAGTTTGACGCTGAAGTCATGCGTGTGTTCAACACACTTAGGCGCAGACAAGGGCCTAGTGAAATCGTGGTGATTAGGTAATGGCAAAGCTACTGAAACCGTACTATGACTTCCGGGGCGGTTGGAACTGTGATGCTGCCCCGGACAATCTTGCCGACAACGAACTCGCCTTGGCAGACAACATCGACCTCGCCGAGCGCGGAGGCTTGTCGAAGCGACGTGGGACTGTTGCGCTTAATGAGGAATCTTATGGCGCACAAGTAGAACAGTTGTTCGAGTGGTCGCGCGATTCCGGCGAGAATATCCTCATGGCTGTCATTGGGAAAACGCTATGCACTATTGCAGATGACGGCATTAAGACTGATGTGCAGGAGCTTGATTCGTCTCGTATAGGCTGGTTCTTCCTCAAGGATGCGCTGTATTTCGTGGATGGTGCTGAGTATCGCGTCTATGACGGGACTACTGTACAGGCTGTGCAAGCAGCTTCTCCGCCATCTGCGCCTACTCTAACCGGCAAAGCTGCTGACCCTGAGACGGAGCTGAAAGCTGGCACGTATAAGGGTTGCGTAGTGTTTGTTGATGAATTTGGTGTAGAGTCTGAAGCGTCGCAAGAATCCAGCGTGACTATCACCAAGGGGCAGAAGATTACCTGGAGCAGCATACCAAAAGGGCCTGAAGGCACTATGTACCGCAGGTTATACCGGACTATGGTAGGCGGAACAGTCCTACGCAGGCTTGCGACTATCGAGAACAATACTTCCACGTCTTACGACGACACAACCGCAGACTACGACCTTGGTTCTGCCATACGTAGCGAAAATGATCTTGCTCCTATTAAGAGATGCAAGTTCATAGTACGTCACCCGAAGTCATTTAGAATCTTTGCAGCAGGGGATTCTGAAAACCCCACTGCTCTTTATTTTAGTGAACCTAACGAGCCTGCATACTTCCCGAAAACATCAATGCTAGTCCCGACTACCGGCGACGGCCCAATCACTGGGCTTGCCCTATTCGGCGATGCGGTAATGGTGTTCTACCGGCACAGTATATGGATATGGCGCGGATTAGACCCTGACGAGGACGCGATATGGGAGAAGCTCCCGACCGGGCAAGGGACAGTAGCAGAACGCAGCATAGCACTGACGCAGAACTCGCTGACCTTCTTAGGCATAGGTGGAATATATGCTATCTCCCCTGCAATCCTTGCATATACAGTCACGTTGGCACCTGGTGAAGAGTTGATAGCAAACCTGGCGGCTAATCGTGTGACTAACGCTATTAGAGGCATTGTTCATCCTGAGAAGTGTTGTGCTGTCTACGACCCGTATAATGAACGGTATCTCCTTGCATACTGTGATGACCCTGCAATAGATCGGAATAACCGTGTGCTTGTCTATGACTGGGGGCTACACGCCTTCACCAGATATACCGACTTGTATATCAACGACTTCTGCTACCGTCAGAACGGAGACCTGCTTGCAGCCACTGATGGGTATATCGTCAAGATGGGTGAAGGGTATCGTGATTACGGCGATAGACCAATTCGTATGTTAGCTGCTACAAAGCCTTATACGCTGGACTATCCATTCCACAAGAAGCGCATGACAAGGTTGTTTGTAGCGTTCAGACAGTCAGAAACAGACATATGCCGAGTTGATAGCAGGATTAAGGTTGATGACGTGGCGGTGCTGGAACTGACAGATGCAACCGTGTATGACTCTTTTATATGGGGCGATGAATGGGGCCAGATGTGGGGCTGGAGAAACCTGGTGACATCCCGTATGAAAATATCACAAAGCGGTCACAGGGTGCAGGTAGAGATCACAAATAGCCAGATTGACATGCCGACCACTATATACGGTATTGCCTTTGAGTATCGACCTATAAGGGCGAAGGGCACACGGCTTGAGAATTAAGGTGGTGAGAATCTATGGCTAAACCAAAGCGCACGTTCAGTGCTGATGTAGGTCAGTATTCGGTAGGAACCGCCGGGCCTGACCAGATAGAATATGATCTCGATAACCTGTTCCATATGCTAGATCCAAGCACGCTGCTAAAGGACGGTTCCCCCGGAGGGATAGGCCCGGATAACATGTCAGACCGCTTTACCGTAGACCAGAGCCAATCTCCGGTATCGAACCAGGGTGCGCTCCATGTGCTGGTGGGGCGTATTGCTAATAGGATAAGGGCTGTCCTGGGGCTTGACGACTGGAAGAAAGACCCGCCGATAACGCTGAAAGCAGCGAAAGAGCATGTGGATGATGCGATAAAGCATTCCGGCATTGCTAAGATTAACAACCTTGGTACGCCTGGTGGAACAGTAAACATAAGTGCTGGTACTGGTATTACAGTATCTACAAACCCTGCTACTCAGACGCTGACGCTTACCGCAACCGGAGAGACAGTTGCTGCCGCACACGCCGCAACACACGCAACAGGCGGGGCAGACCCTATAACTCCCCAAGATATTGGCGCTGCTACGGCAGGGGATGTTGGAGCTTTTATCAGCGCACATACTGCAAACGCATCGGCCCACCACGCGCGGTATACAAATGCGGAAGCTATTGCAGCAGTGTGGGGAGCAGCTGGTGCAGGCAGCGGTCTAGATGCTGACAAGTTGCGCGGTCTCATACCTGGCAACGGTGCAAATAATCTCTTAAAACTTGGTGCAGATGGCAATGTTCCACTGGCTAATCTTCCTCCTAATCTCTTAAAACTTGATGCAGATGGCAAGGTTCCACTGGCTAATCTTCCTCCTATTCAAACTAGATTTCTGTATGCAGGCGATGAAACCGAATGCTCAGTCAAGGGCACAACACAAGTAGCGGTTAAGACATTGCGCGTAGTGAAGAGTGCAAGTGCAGGCATGGATATTAAGAAGCTATCATTTGTTGCAACCTTGAAAACAAACGGGGGAACCGGATACTTGCGGGTATATGTCGATGGCACTAGTAGAGCAACCTTATCAACAGCAAGTACCGGGTATGTAGTAGTCACAGGTGAGTATGCGCCGGAATGGGAAGACAATACCGTTCACACTCTTGAGGTCAGGCTAAATAATTCGAGCACCTCGTACACCACATACAATCAGGTGTTTGAGGTCTACGTGGAATGAGGTGGTCTTTGTGGCTCTGATTAACATACGGGCGGGAGGCAGGACGGCTAATATCAGAGACATCGAGTGCGTTGCTTGCCAGGAGTGCGATAGCTGCTATTCGTGCTACACATGCCAGGTGCAGGTGACGTGCGCTAAGTGCGATACATGTCAAAAGTGTGTTTCGTTGTATAAGGTATGCACTTCGTGCCAGTCTTGCAACTCTTGTAAGACGTGCGATTCGTGCCAAAAGTGCTATGCCGCACAGGCTCCGTAGGGGGTATTTATATGGCTTTGATAAACATGCGTGCCTGTAGATCGTGTCTGACATGCGACACATGCCAAATCTGCGTATCTTGTTTTAAGTGTAATAAGGCACAGGACTGCACTTCGTGCGATGTATGCAACATCGCCCAGGGGGAAGAAGACTGTCGTGTATGTAATTCGTGTGAAGACTGTAACTTCTGTCAGAATTGTTATACGTGCTATTTTTGCAATAAGTGCAATCAATACGTGATATAGGGAGGGGATTTGGTGGCGATTTCTCATGCGACGTGGTTCATAACATCGAAATGTAATTTAGCATGTGACTATTGTTTTACACGTTTTGATGATAGATTCCCTCAAGAAGACTCCAGCAAAGACGTTGGTCTGGCAATAGTAGACCTGCTGTTGATGTGTTCGACTGACGAACATGTTGGCCTTGGGTTCTTCGGCGGGGAACCTCTTCTGCAGTTTAACGCAATGCAAGACGTTGTGGAATATGCCGAAAACGAGGCGAAGCGTGCTCGCAAGGCGTTCAATTATAGCGTTACGACGAACGCCACATTGCTCGACAAGGAAAAGCTTCGATGGCTGAAACAGAATCGGGTGCAGCCCCTAATCAGCATAGATGGGATGCCGCGGCCTCATAATAGGCGCAGGTATCATGATGGCGCTCACAGCGCAGATGTGGCATTGAACAGGGCCGTACTCGCATTGGAAGTCGGGTGTAATCCTACTATTAGGTGGTCCTTGCACCCGGACTTAATCCCATTCATGGCAGATGACCTCAAGAGCCTTGTAAGAATGGGATTCAATACTATTGCATTGGAGGCAGTCTATGAAGCAGATTGGACGAATGAAGTATTAGCTGCTTACGAAGAGCAAATGAGAGATATTGCGAGGTTCTACATAAGCGAGTTGCGTAGAGGGAACCGCCTTACTATAAAGCCTATTGACGATGGTTTCGCGAACTTCACAATGGAAAAGAAGCAGACGTCTCGCTGTGGCACCGCCACACATGGAATCGGTGTTGACCCAAAGGGCGACATATACCCATGCCATAGATACGTAACCAGAATGGGGCCTGTGATAGGCAATGTGTTCCACGGGTGGAACGAGGAGGCATTGAAACAAGCGCAAGATTGGAATGTCTTCAAGGTCAGGTCGGAGTTGGGGGAATGTCGGAATTGCCCTGTGAATCTCAGGTGTCCCGGTAGCGGGTGTCTATGTGTGAATTTGGACATGACAGGCGATATGTACGTAGCGCCGGCGAATTACTGCAACATCCAGCGCATTAACCAGAGAGTGGCAAACGATGTCGTGTTCATCCTGTACGCAGATGGCAACGAGATACTTAAAAGCAAGCTCAAGCAGCCGGATCTGAGGACGTGATACTATGCCGCGTAGACTAGCACACTTCTCCGACCCGCGTCTTGACGCGCAGGTCGAAGAACTGATAAAGCATAGCAACGCCACGCGGGACGCCGCCGACAGGCACGCGGCAAGGCGCGATAACCCGCACAACGTGACGGCGGCGCAGGTAGGGGCGGTCAGCAAGGCCGGGGACACGATGACGGGCGAGCTGCGGTTGGCCGGTCGGTCTATAAATATAAGTCGTCCTGATAACACAGGCGGCTGGGCAAGAGGAGTGTATCAATATAGCAAGGATGGAGCGACCAGGGAAGCCGGCATAGGCTTTCTGGGAAGTGGTGATAACCCTGCACATACGCTATACATGGGCTTTGGCAGTACCCCGTGGACTGATTCTTCGGGCTTTACAGTTAAGAGCGATAATCCATACTTCAAGGGTAATAAGGTCTGGCACGCGGGCAACGACGGCGCAGGTTCCGGTCTCGACGCTGATATGCTCGATGGCTATCATGCCTCATATTTCCAGCCGGCCTCTGACGAACGCTTGAAAACCGATATACAGCCTCTCGCCGATGCACTATCTAAAGTTCTCTCCCTGCGCGGCGTTAGCTTCGTCTGGAACAACAAGGCGCGGGAAGTCAGCGCGAATAGACAGACTATGGCAGGCCGCGAAATCGGGCTTCTTGCGGGTGAAGTGGCGCAGGTGGTGCCGGAGGTTGTGCTGGACTGGGTGGAGACTCCGGACGGCGTGACGTACAAGACCGTGGATTCCGCGCGGCTTGTGGCGCTACTCGTAGAGGCTATCAAGGAGCTCAACGCCAAGGTGGAGGTTTTGCAGGCGCGGGTTGCTGCGCTGGAGGGCAGTACGCCATGAAGCTCACGCCGCCGACACCGGAAGATGTGCCTGTGCTGGAAAAGTGGCTGTCTGACAAAGAGCTTCTCGACCTGATACGCATTGACCCTCCGCGTCCTGACATGCCGGTATTAACTACTATCATACGCCTTGACGATGAGACGCCTGTCGGGTGGATTGACCTATTCAATATAGACCATGTGAACATGAAGGCAGAAGCCGGTATAGCGATACCAGATGAGCGAGGCAGAGGGCTTGCAGGTGTTGCAGGGAAGCAATATCTTGCTCTTGTGTTTGAGGCATGGGGCTTCAACCGTATAACCTGTCGCATTCTCGCATCTAACCAGTATGCTATCAAGTGCGCTGAATTGTTTGGGTTTATCAGAGAAGGGGTAGAAAGGCAGGCTATATATAGAGACGGAAAGTTTGAAGATGTTATTGTATTTGCGATGTTAAGGGACGACTTCAGAAAGAAGGTGATGGGACATGGCAGAAGCTCTACCGTTCATCCAAGGAGCGCTGGGACTTGCACAACTGGCACAGACAGTAGCGGGGCCTCCTGCTCCGCCTCCTGCTCCGCCTCCTGCTCCTAAGGCGCCGCCAACACTGGGCTGGGACGAGGCGATGAGGCAGGCGACAGAGACGCTGAACCCGATCTACGATGAGAGAATGCAGCAGACCCTTGGTAATGTGGACAAGGAACTGATTCAAAGGGGCTTCTTCGGTCAACTGCCAGGGGCTGCTTTGGCAGGCTCAAGGGCTGCTGACGTGGAACGCGCGAAGGCTGCTGCAATAGCAAGCCTCGGCGGTCAGATGCAAACTCAGAGCCAAGAGCAGGCGTTAGCGCAACAGAGGCTGGCTGCTGAGTGGGCGATCAATCAAAGCAATCTGTGGAACCAGATGCAGCAACAGAAGATACAAGGCTTGGGCAACCTGCTGAATACGAGCTTGTACTACCCGCTAGATTATGCGGAAGCTACGGGAACATATTTAGGTGGCGGGCTTACGCCCAAAACTCAGGTAGAGTTAGCTAAGCAGGGCACACAGTATTTTAACCCGGCTGAAGCAGTGTCTATACCAAATCAAGTGGCTAGTGTATTTGGTAGTCCGCTACGGCTTAACCAGTATACAAATCCCTGGAGTTACTAACAGGAGGTGAGTAAAGATGGCAATGAATAACCCGTATGTAAATGAATACCTCAAGAACATGTCTGAAATGATGAGGCAAGCTATTCAGAATGTTATAACCGGCAATATCTTTGGTCCGCGTTCTCAGCCTACTCCGAAGTTTGCAGCCGGAATTCTCGATATTGCACCCGGTATTTACGACTTGTATGGCACACAGTTGGGAGAAAAGTGGCTTGAGCAGTACCTGCCTGCTGCCGGAAGCATGGTAACCTACCCGATGAGACAAGCCATGCAGAAGTATGAGGAAGCAATGGCACCTAAGAGGGGAGTCATGATACCTGGGCAAGAGCTATATTCCCGTTATACTACTCCTCAAGGACAAAAGACATTGCCGACACAGATGCAAGAAGCCTCACATGCTGCGTGGAAGCTAGGACAGACGGGGCAGTGGTGGAACCCGATGGAGGGCAGAATTGAAATGATGCCAAGCACAATGCGAGCTCTTGCCGGAATGGGATCGCAATACTTTGGCAGCGCTGAAGCAGCGCAAGCATTAAGCGACATATTGTCAGGTGCAAGCGACTGGTCTCAGTTAATAGAAATGCTCCCCGAAGACGACCCGTCACGAGTGGCATTTGAGTCCCAATACAGCGCAACAACACAGCCGACGATGAAAGCCATAACAGATGTGGTATCAAGCGTGTTAAGACAACATGCAAGCCAGGAGCCGGAGACAGTGGAATTAAAGAACGCACTTGCAGGACTGGCTCCAGCATATCACACCAGGGAGGACTACCTTGCAGACCTGCAAAAACATGCTTCTGAAATTATAACCTTAATAGGGCTTGATGAGTACAGAAAACTAGAACTTGAAGCTGTCCGGTATGTGCAAGGAGGCCCTGCGCCTGCTGGTGCACCTGGGATACCACAACAAGCACGACGAACAGTGACTGAACTATTCGGCAAGAAACCACCGCAAACAGAACCAGGGATAGACCATATCGAAAATCTCCTTATAAAAATAAGGGGCACGACAAGATAAGTGGTGGTATGAATGAAAATACCCGTTGACGTATTCTATAGCGTCATAGACGATGCCAATAAGGCAAAGCAAAAACATCAAGAAGAGCTAAGGCAATACGAAGCGGAGCTACAAAAATTCTGGCAGCAGTATCAACA
>Ga0208824_1003266_pt1 | contig 11371 bp, 13 predicted proteins | sample AD_JPNTR3_MetaG_FD_184447 | JGI IMG/M metagenome (GOLD analysis project Ga0208824, IMG submission 184447) | Active sludge microbial communities of municipal wastewater-treating anaerobic digesters from Japan - AD_JPNTR3_MetaG (SPAdes) (version 2) | ecosystem: Engineered > Bioreactor > Anaerobic...
TGAGTGGGCGCGATGGGGGCAGCAAACGACTAAGAAGCGAAACCCTGGCACAATGTCATGGGTGCCAGACAAGACGAAAGAAGAACTTGCGGAACGTGCCACTCGCAACAAGCGCGACGTGTGGACAGTGGCGACAGCTTCATTCGACGGCGCACACTTCGCGGTGTTTCCTCCGAAGCTTGTGGAGCCGATGATTCTGGCAGGCACATCGGGTGGTGGCTGCTGCTCGCAATGCGGAACGCCGTATAAGCGGATTGTGGAAAAGGGCGAGCCGGATTGGGAGTGGATGCGAGCTTGCGGAGCTGACAATAGCGGTGAATACAAGGGTCACGCCACGAAGGACTATGCTTCTGCGGGTGCCCAGGACGCGAGTGCCACGAAGGCCAGGATTCTGGCCAGCATGAGGAAGTGGGTCACCGTGGGTTGGCAGCCGACATGCGATTGTGACGCTGGCGAGCCTGTGCCCTGCACGGTATTAGACCCGTTCGGTGGCTCGGGCACGGTCTCATTGGTAGCTCAAAGGTTAGGCAGGCACAGCGTTTATATCGATATCAACCGAGACTACATGGACATGGCTGTAGAAAGATGCGGGTTCCACGAACATCGTTTGCTGGAGGTTGCTACATACGAACTCATCGCAGTCTAGCTTCATCTGTGGCGAACGAGTGTGCGTGAGACAATCACAATTGCGCCCGATTCTGGAGCCAAGGCGGCTGCTGACTAATACGAAAGATGAGGATATGTAACATGCCTATCGACGAAAAGCTCAAGAAGGTGCGTCAAGACGCCGCAGAGACTCAGACCGAGTGGTCTATGTACGCCCTTATCGACGCCGTGCGCGACCTAGAGGAACGCTGCGATGGCCTGGAGAAGTATGCTGCCCATATCGCGGCCATCATTGGGCCGACATTGACCGTCATCGAGGGTGGAAAGGGTAAGGGCGATGAAAGTTCTTAGGACTGTCCTAACAACCCTGAACCGTTGGTGGGAGCGGTTCATGGACATTCTCGTGCCGCGCTGGGTGTAGTCACTCCTCGCGCGCGCGGGCGAGACGGCGTTAGAGGATCGCGCCTGTCTAGAGCTATGGTCACCCCTACGCGCGCGCGGGCGAGACCCATGCCGGCAAAGATAGCGAACAGCATTTGGCGTCACCCCTACGCGCGCGCGGGCGAGACGAATTGTAGACTCGTTCAACACGGCGATGGGTGGATATACGGGCGCGTCGGCTAGGGTTAGCGTGTTGGGTTAACTCGTTGGAATTCAGGTTTGACGCTTCATTCGCGCCCGGTTTTGCAAGGTTGGGCGCATTTTCTGAGCGTAGCGCAACTTGGCAGCGCACTTGCCTTGGGAGCAAGGGGTTGCACGTTCAAATCGTGCCGCTCAGACCAGTGTGTCGCAGGGTAGAGTAACGGCAACTCACGAGGCCCATAACCTCGCGATACGGGTTCGATTCCCGTCCCTGCCACCAGTTTCGCGTATGGGTAACTCAGCGGCTGAGTGACCGCCCGTTAAGCGGTTCGACGCAGGTTCGAATCCTGCCCCATACGCCATTCGTTGCGCGATAGCTCAAGTGTGCCATCACCCTAAAACTGGCTAGGCAGACGGTTGATGCTTTGGCGATTTCAGCATACCGGAGCCGAGAGACAAGCAAGTAGAAATCGTCACCTTGCCCCGCTCGTCGCAGGCGGGAGGGCATGGTGGTGATGAGCCGCTACATACCATGCCCGTGAATAATAGCGGCTGCGACACCAGCATTGGGCGGGGCGGGAGAAGCCGTTCTCGCCCTTACGCTGGTTGAAGGAGGATGACGCTTTATGCGCTTCTGCCCTGAGTGCGGCGGTTTGGTGCATGTCTATTATGCGTTCCGGGCCGCTCAATGCCAGCACTGTGGGCGCGAGTGGCCGCTAGACAGGTACGCACTGGCGATTGAGGCTTGCCAGACAATGGAGGATTACTGCGCGGCTCAGACATCGGTGATGAAGGCGGTGGGCGCACATGCCTAGAATCGCGGTGCTGATCATCGGCCTCCTATTCGTGTTCGTCGCCATACTCAACGCATGTCGCAATATCTGCGCTTATCTGGAAGCCCGTAATTCCAAAGGGTCGATGAAGCTGCGGATACGGCAAGCCCGCTGGACATGGCGAGTGTGACGCGCCCCGAGCGCTTGCGCGATAAACCAGAGCTGCTAGCTATCTACGAGCCATCCGCGCTGGAGCTGGTTAGGCGCGTGAAGGAACAAATCAAGTTACTGGAAGGCATGCCGGGATAGTTCAGTGGCAGAACGGGTGTTTTGTAAGCACCTTGTCAGGGGTTCAAGTCCTCTTCCCGGCTCCATGCTGCCGTAGCTCAGTCAGCAGAGCGGCTGATTCGTACTCAGCAGGTCGTGTGTGCAAATCCTACCGGCAGCTCCATCAAACAATCATTGGAGTGGTTCGATGTCACGTAAGCGCCCTCGCAACGATCCCGAATACAGCATCGACTGTCCGACATTCAACCGCCGCGACCTCGGATCGGAGGTTCTGACCGCTCAAATCGCGTTCTTGGATGACGCGCATACCGACAACGAGTGTTCCGACCTCGACGGACTAATTGAAACCCGCGACACCATCCTCGAAACGCCCAATTTCTACTCTTTCATCGGCGGTGACGTGCTGGAAAACGCCCTCCATACCTCAAAATCAGCGTCATATCGCACGAAAATGGGGCCGGAAGCGGAGCAGGAGTGGGTTTTTAATGAGGTCCTCCTACCCTTGGGCCGTGCGGGGCGCATTTTAGGCGTTACGAACTCGAATCACTCCATCCGAAGCGACAAAGCGACCGGAATTGACCCGATTCAACAACTTGTGATGCGAACAAACCTCGAACTCAAAGGGATTGCGCCTCTGATTCCGTATGAACGCGGCGGTATTTGGGTCGGAGTGACGCTTGGGAAGCGCAAAAACAACGGAAAACCCTTCTGCTACGGCGTTTTCTATCATCACGGGTGGGCAGCGGGGCGAAGCGAAGGCGCTGCGCTCAATGCCGTGTCAAGCATCCCGAAGTGGCTGCACGGCACCGATGTTGTGGTGGTCGGCCACGCCCATGCGAAAACCGGCACCAAACTAGCGGCGTTCGAGCCGGATTGGACGTGCGGGCAGTTCCGAAAACGCAGGATTGCCGCCGGAATCACGGGTTCCTACATGCTGTGGGGCAGTTATGGGCGAGAAAGGGGTTATGCGCCGAAAGAGGAGGGCGCAACCGTCGTGAAGTTGTCCGGGAAGAGGAAAGAAGCAAAGATCGTGCTGTAACGGAGGTTCTGTGATGGCGGGGGTTAACATATCCGGCGTCGGTCCGGACACTCCAATAGAAACCAACGCGAACGGCGGCAAACAGTCAACAACACCCTATCGTTTCGACCTTCTAGACGCGCCGGCCATGTTCCAATTAGCCGCAATCGCCGGAAAAGGCGCAGCGAAGTACGGTGTGAACAACTGGCGCAAGATCGACACGCGCAGTCACCTGAACCATGCGCTCATTCACGTATTCGCATACCTGGCTGGCGACAAATCGGAAGACCACCTGGAGCACGCTTTCTGTCGCATGATGTTCGCCGTAGCAATGGAAGGAGGCTAGCCTTGTCGCCGTGACCCTACAAACAGATGACCCGCGCCTTCTGAGTCTCGACACTGAGATGATTCAGGAGGCATGGGCAGGAATAAGGCGAGACTGCGCAGGGTTTATCAAGGCGTTTGTGAAGATTCACAACGAAGACACGGGAGAACCAATGCTATTCGCCTTGTGGCCCGAGCAAGAGAGAGTTCTGAAGGAAATACACGAGCACCGACTCAATGTCATATTGAAAGCCAGGCAGCTAGGATTCACATGGCTGTGCCTGGCTTATTGTTTGTGGCGAATGCTGTGTCGCGCCGGCCTGCGAACGGCGGCTGTGTCGCGCACGGAGTCGGAGGCAAAAGAACTAGTCGATAGGGTTGTGCTCATGCTGCGCCATCTGCCGCAGTGGATGGTCACGTACGGCAAACCATCCGACAAAGGCGTCACGTGGGAAAGCACGTCCCTGGAAGTGAAGGTTCACCATCCCAACGGCGAGGATTCGAGGTTCCAGGCATATCCCGCCGGGCCTGAAAGCGCACGTTCATACACCGCATCGGTCCTGCTCCTTGATGAGTGGGCGGCGCAGGAATATGCGAAAGCCATCTGGACTGCTGCGTTCCCCACCATCAACCGTCCGACAGGCGGCAAGGTTATTGGGTTATCGACGGCGAAGCGCGGCACCTTCCATGAAGAAGTGTGGAACGGAGCCGTCACAGGGGATAACGGGTTTCACCCTATATTCGTGCCGTGGCATGCAGACCCAAGACGCGATAGCGGGTGGTATGAAGCCACCAAGAAGGCGCTTCCTCACGCATACCGGTCAGAGTATCCCGCTACGCCCGAAGAAGCATTCTCCGTGGGCGAGGGTGCCGCGTTCTCGGAATGGGATGAGAGAATCCACGTCCCGTTCGATAGGGACTGGTATCCGCCGTCTGGGTGGAAGATATATCGCGCCTATGACTCAGGATACGCAACTCGCGCAGCCTGTCTGTGGATTGCGGTTGACAACGATGGCAGGGCCATTGTCTACCGCGAATACTACCCAACGCAAGTGACCGACCCTGAGCAAGCCAAGAAGATCAAGGAACTTTCCAAAGCGCCCGATGGTTCGGATGAGGTCATTGCCTACACGGTCTGCGATCCGGCTTGTAAACAAAAGAAGAGCGCGACAGGCATTGACACAATCGAGACATTCGCGAAACTCGGAGTGCCGATGATACCGGGAGACAACTCGCGACAACTCGGCTGGCGCAAGATGCACGAATGGCTGAAACCATATCAGGGCGCAGACGGGCAGACAACGGCCCGTCTTTTGTTTACCAAGGCGTGTGTCAACTCAAGGCGCACTATTCCTTCGTTGCTGGTGGACAAGTCGAATCCCGAAGACGTGGATTCCGATGGCGAAGACCACTGCGCTGACGCCTTACGCTACTTCCTTATGTCCCGCCCTTCTGCCCCCATATCCGAAGCGGAGAAGAATCGACGTAGACGCAGGCAGCAGCAGGCCAGCAGACCTATCAACAAATGGACCGGATATTAGACGAAAGGGGGTGTCTGATGATTGGGAATTGACCCTAGTTTGATGGCGGCAATGACGGGGCAACCAGGCATGGGGATGCCAGGAATGCCTATGCTGCCGCAACCGATGGCTGAAGAGGAATACGTCGTCACCCCCGATGGCGCAGAGGAGGATGAACCGAAATACGCCGACCCGGAAGCGCGATTAAGCGAACTGTTGTCCCTCTTCAAAGCGTCCGAGGATTTCCGCAGGCAGTATGACGAACAGGCGCTTGACTGGTACAAGCTGTTTGTCGGGCATGTGGAAGAGCTTGGAGAGGACAGGGCCGGGCGGTCGAACCTTCACATTCCCGCAACGTACGAAATGCTCGACACTCTCAGGGCAAGGCTGTTCAAGGCGTTCTTCGGTGCGCGTCCATATATCGACTTCAAACCGCGTCCGCAGAGCACGCAAGACTTGCAGTCAATCGAGATGGACGCGAAGAAAGCCAAACTCGCCGCCGCATTGCTGGACGAGCAGCTCGAGAAGAACGGTATTCAGGTGAAGTGGTACAACTGGATAACCTCACTGCTGAACTTCCCTGCCGCAGTGTTCGGCGTTGGCTGGCGGTATGAGACACGGAAGGTCAGGCGTAGGAAACAGGTCAAGCGCACGGTGGTTGAACGGCAACTCAGTCCCGACGGCGCAGGCGTGACAATGGTTCCGGTCGAGCAGTTGGTGGACGGACAGTTCCAAGAGGTTGTCGAAGACGCGATTGTGTGGGATGACAACGAGATCGTTCACATCGACTACTTCGACTTCTGGCCCGACCCGATGGGGCACGACATTGATTCTTGCCGGTATGTGTGGCACCGCGTCTATAAGACGAAACCAGACATCGAGAGGGAGCTTGCTGTCCTCGAAAACGCAGGCGGCGGGAAGGTTTACAACATCGACTGGGAGGAGCTTCGCGGCGTCTCCGGCGACATCATGTCGGCGCAATCGGAGCGAATGAGTTCCATTGGTTACATGCAGCCGACCTCCGACCCCGACTTCGGGGATGAGCATACCGACAGGTTGGCATACCACGAAGTGCTCCACTACTGGGAGGATAACCGGCACGCCATCGTTATTGACAGGAAAACCGTCGCCTATGACGGTCCGAACCCCTACTGGCGGCACGGCAAGAAACCCTTCGCGGTCAAGTCGTTCGACCCGCTGCCGGGACAGTTCTACGGCATGTCGGCAGTACAGGTAATTGAACACCTCCAGGCCGAATTGAACACCCTGCGAAACCAGAGGGTGGACAACGTGGCATTCGTGCTGAACCGCATGTGGGGAGTGCTGCGGAGTTCGACCCTGGAACCGGCGGACCTTGTATCGCGCCCCGGAGCTATCATCCCCATGGATAGACCGGAAGAGGCGTGGGCGATTCCAACTCCCGATGTGACGCAATCCAGCTACCAGGAGGAAGCCATCCTCCGCTCCAACATGGAGAACGCTTTGGGCGTTCCCGCGATTGTCAGGGGCGCGACGCCTGCCAGAAAAGAGACGGCGACCGAAGTCATTACGAAGAACACCAATGCTTCGATTCGATTCGATTCAAAGATAATGATCGTCGAAGAGGTGTTCAAGCGACTTGCCTACCTGATGGACTGCAATAATCAGCAGTTCATCGACAAAACCAAGGTGGCGCGTCAATACGGTCCCGATGGAGCCGAACAATGGGCAGAAATTACCCCCGACTCGGTTATCGGCGAGTGGGACTACATTCCCGCAGGTTCTTCCATCGACCCTGCCGCAAACCGCGACATTCGCAGAGAACAATTGGCCCAACTGGTTATGACCGCGATTCAGACGCAGAACCCGTATCTGGACGTGTACGAACTTACGAAGCAGTGGGTAGATTCGTTCGAGATTCGCGGGTTGGCGACTGCGCTGAAGACCAAAGAACAGATACAGCAGGAGCAGATGCAGATGCAGTATCAGCAGATGCTCATGATGGCTCAAGCGCAGCAGCAGGCGCAGATGCAGGCCCAACAGCAGCAGATGGCGCAGCAGGCGCAGATGGCTGTAAGCCAAGGGCAGCAAATCCCCCCCGAACTCCTACAGCAAGCCATGGCAGAACAGCAAGCTATGCAGCAGGCAGAGCAGGAAGCCCAGGCAATGGCTCTACCGCAGGGCATTCCCCCGCAGGCGATGGCTCGCTACATCGCTTCCGACTTCTGATCCCGACTGAGGATGAGGTGAATATGGCAGCATCCCAAAACACCCTCGGCTTAACGCCGGAGGGTAAACAGCGCATGATTGCGGAACTGGCGATGACTCTAGGCTGGCAGACTCTCGCCGAACACATCGCCAAGAAGATAGACTCCGCATCCACGCAGCTCACAGGCGGCACGAAATTGAGTTTGGAAGAGGTGCGCCTCCTCCAAGGGGAGATACGGGCGCATTCCGAGCTTGTGTCCTACGTGAACACCTGCGTGCAGAAAACGAGAGCAAAAGGAGAATAGCGAATGACAGTTGGCATTTTCGATGATGTGTTCGCCGTAGACGACTCCCCGGAAGAAACCGGACACGAGCTTGAGGCGGCGGACGACGGCCCCGACGAGCAAGAGGGATACCCGTCACAGACAGAGGGAGAAGCGCAGGAATCAACCGGCACCGATACGCAACCTCCGAAACTCTACGCTGGCAAGTACAGGACCGTAGACGAGATGGAGAGAGCGTATCAGGAAGCGCAATCTGCAATGACTCAGCGTTCGCAAGAGGCAGCGGAGTATAGGCGGCAGGTGGAGGAATATAACCAATACCTGCAAGCGCTCAGTTTCCAGCTTGCCCAACAGCAAGTCCTTGCGGCGCAGCAAGCGCAGCAGCAGGCGCAACCTCCGCAACCGGCGATCCCGCAGAAGACGGCAGAAGAGTGGATGACGGAAATGTATGCCGATCCCGTCGCCACCGTCGCCCAGCTTGTCGAACACAGGGCGCAAGAGATTGCGGCTCAGAAAGCGGAGGAGTTGTACAAGCAGAAACTGCCGGAACTCGGAGCCTTCCTGGGTCAGACCATTGGCCCGATTCTACAACAGAACAAGCTGCAGTTGCTCCAGCAGCAGAAGTTCTCCGAGGTCGCAGAGGTGCGCCAGAAGTACCCAGACTTCGATTCCCTGCGCGAAGACATCAAAGCCATCATCGAACAAGACCCGCGTCTGGCTCAGATGCCGGGCGGGGTCGAATTCGCGTACAAGCAAGCCAAGTACGACAAGTTCATGTCTCAAGCGCAGAACCAGCAAATGGTCGCCAACAAACAGGCGGCTGGGATGGCCGGTTCTGTGCGTGTACCGCAAAAAACAAAAACCCCCGAAGAGGCGATGGCAGACGCGATATTCGGTCTGGATCGCCGGAAAAGGGGGTAACAGTCAGGAGTGACGCATAGATGGCATACGTAAATGGCGTAACCACCGCTAATGTAGCGGAAGCTAGACAAGTAATTGATGTCTCGAAGCAGATTGGGGAGTACGTCAAAGAGGCGGCTCCTTTTTCTGTTATCCTCCAGCGGGCCAAGAAAGACCCGGTGACTTCGTGGAAGTTCCAATGGTACGATGACGAGCCTATCGGGATGAGGACGCAGGTGAAGGTAGCCAACAACAATGTGACCGGAGATGACTCGCTCTCGATTGATGTCAACGACGCGACCATCTTCAATGTCGCAGACCTCGTGAAGGTTGGACGCACCGGTGAGGTGATGAGAGTCACCGCGATTACCGACACGGATACCATCAAGGTAACCCGTGCGTTCGGAACTACGGCGATAGCGGCCTTAAAGAAAGACGACTGGCTCTACAACCTCGGCGGGGCGTTCGCTGAGATGACCGGCGCGCCCGACGCGATTATGGACCAGCCGACCATGCGCGAGAACGTTACGCAGATCACCAAGACCACCATCAAAGGGTCCGGCACATTGGAAGCCATCCGGCTCCAGACGGCTGGGAACGAGCGCAATCGTCAGCGCAGGAAGAAGTCGCTGGAGCACATGCTCAAGATCGAACGCGCTCTACTCTACGGCGAGAAGAACGACGGTTCGACCGGCGGCGTGAGGGCGACCGGCGGCGCTCTCTCGTTCATCAAGACTAACGTGATGGACGTAAACGGTATCCTCACCGAGGCCGGAATGAACGACTTCGCGCGCCTGGCATGGTCCAGCACGGCGTCTTCGCCCACAAAGCTGCTCTGCTTCTCGCCCGAAGTTGGCGCAATCATCAACCAGTTCGCTGCGAACAAGATTGAGACGGCGACCGGCGATGAAGCGTATGGTCTGCGCCTGAAGAAGTACAACACCTTCTTCGGCACGTTCCTGCTGGCTCCCACAAGGGTTCTGGAACTGGACTATGCCGACATGATGCTGGCGCTCGATATCGAGAACATCTTCTACCGTCCGCTGAAAGGGCGCGACACGCAACTCAGGGTCGATATTCACAACCCCGACCTTGACGGCTGGATGGATGAGTATCTGACCGAGTTCGGCCTTCAGGTGGAGATGGAGAAGACCCACGCATACGCCTACGGGATCACCGGGTAGGCGACAGTAAACGACTGCGGGAGCGTCCTTGGCGGATGCTCCCGCTTCTGATGGAGGTTTGCAGGACCAATGGGTCACAAGGTTTACGTTTCACAACACCCCAACCTGCGCATTACGCTGCTCTACGCCCAGATGTACGGCCCGAAGGGCAAGGCTGCCCAGTTCATCAACGGGACCTACGCCACGAGCGATGAGGACGAGCAGGAGGGGATTGAGAGGAGTCCGTCCTTCATAAAAGGGCGCGTCGTAATCGCAAGCGAGACGAAAGGCAAGGCAGATGAAGTTGTCGCCCCTGAACCAACCCCGGTTACTCCTCAACCGGAACCCCAGCCGAGAGCTGGAGGCAAGTTCGTCTCAAAGTCGGGCGGCGCGAAGAAGTAGGAGGTAGGCATATATGGCGACAAACATGACTGTCGCGTTCGATACGCCAGGAGGCGGGACGTGCCCCGCGTATTCGTATATTCAGGACATGAAAACCATCAGTGGACGCATGACTTTTCCAAACGCGTACGAGGCAGGCGGACACGTCCTGAAGACCGAGAAACCGTTTTTCAGGAAACTGATGGGCGTGCTCTTTGAGAACAAGGATGGATACTCATTCGAGTACGACCACAGCACGGGCAAAGTCAAGGCGTTCTACATTCTCTGCGACACGAGCGTGACGATCACCCCCGGCGAAGTTCCCGCAGGGGAAGCGGTCGACATTGTAGTGGAGCACAGTGCGTACAAGGTCGGCGACTACCTGGCGATGCAACCGCCCATCAACCTTGAAGCAGGGCTTGTTCCGATTGCTGCATCGGTGACGGAGGCTGGCAAGGCGAAGGTGAGAATCTATAATCCCACCGCTGCCGCTGTTACAGGTGCCGGGCGATCCTGGAACCTGCTCACGCTCACCCCCTCAAAGCGCGAGGTTTTCGCGAACAAGGACCTGTCCGGTCTTGGCGGCATTCGTTTCATCGCGTGGGGCATCTAGCCCCGCCTTTCCCGCACCCACCCAACACAAGGAGGGGCGCAATGCCCCTCCGCATTCTTTTGACAGGTGGTGAGCGGCAATGGGGTGGCGGTCGACTGTTTCGCCGCAATCGACATGGAGCGCGAAAGCAAACGGCTTAGAAAACTGGGAGGTGAAGCCCATGCCAATAGTGACTGTGCAGGGTTATTCCAGCGGGAATCATCTAGAGGTCACGGCTGAAGGCAAGATACCCGTCGAAATGACGGCAAACGTAGAGGTCGGCACGCTTACAGCCACAGACGTTACGATACATGACGCGGTAACGACCGACAACAAACTGAAGATCAACGCGGACGGTTCTATCCCCGCCCAGCTCGCGGCGACATACGCGCTTGTGACCACGCATCACAACGGGGCTGGTGCCAACGCGAACGGCAATACCGCCGATGTGGAAGGGTATGGTTCGGCAAGCATTCAGATCAGCGGGACATTCGAGGGAACCATTTCATTCGAGGGCAGCGTAGACGGCGTGAACTACGTGCCTATCAGGGCGCTGGACGGCGCGGGAACACCCGTGACGAGCGCGACTGCCGCCGGGATATTCAAAGCGGATTGCGCGGGACTGAAATACCTGCGCTGCCCGTTGTCGGGTTACGCAAGCGGCAGCGTGACGGTCAAGAGCAGGGCAGTGCTGATGGCTAGACCCACGGCGCAGACAGTTCAACTATCTGGGAGTTTTGTTGTAGAAGAGAA
>Ga0208824_1003291_pt1 | contig 11308 bp, 12 predicted proteins | sample AD_JPNTR3_MetaG_FD_184447 | JGI IMG/M metagenome (GOLD analysis project Ga0208824, IMG submission 184447) | Active sludge microbial communities of municipal wastewater-treating anaerobic digesters from Japan - AD_JPNTR3_MetaG (SPAdes) (version 2) | ecosystem: Engineered > Bioreactor > Anaerobic...
TCATTACGTTATAGTATAAAGAAAGAATTTGTTCCTGTGTTTTTAGGTGGCGTATTTACATGTTATATAGTGAACATATCATTATTGTCAATTCTTTCAGTTATTACCAAATGTGTTATTGAAGGATTTGGACTTCCTAACAACTCTGATGATATTATAGCAAGAAGAATTAAACATGCTTCATCATATGATTCTGTTATGGAAGAGTTGATTGAATCACATAATATGCTACGTGATGTATTAGGATTTATATCATTAGCAAGGAAACAATAATATTAAAAAGTAAAAAGGAGATTATTATGAAAAAGGTTATGTTTATGATTACACTTATTATATTTTTTGGAATTTCATCATATTTAAAAGGTGAAGAAACACTTTCTGATACAAAACACAATTATGATTCAAAAATGACACAAGATTATAATGATAATTCTGATTATTTTTTTGAAATTGAAATGACCCCGCAAAATAAGAAATTAATAGAAGAAGCAAAAAGGAGAGATCCAAATGGTAAACTACTTTTTCTTGGTTATGAGTATAGTTTTTCAGAGTATACTACAAAAATAATTTTTAAACTATATAATAATACTAATAAAACAATTTCTTCATACTTAGTTACTTCAAAATTAACGAACTCGTTAAATAAACCATTAATTTTTATTTACAATGGGCGCGGTTATAGACAAAATTTTAATATGGTTTTTGAATTAAATATAAAACCAAAAACAATCGTTGGGATTTGTCATACTTTTATTACTAATGGGGCGCTCGGAATCGATATTAAAGAATTTAAGGTTGATGCAATTTGGTTTGAAGATGGTAGCAAATGGTTTAGAAATAAAAATACACCTCGATGAGGTGTATTTTTTAAAAACGTATACAAAATATTTTTAAATATTTCCTAATTTTTCTTTAATTAAAATTATTCCTTTTTTTGACAATATATAGCGTAACCATTTTTTTACAACATAAAGGGCTGTTTTGTCAAAATATGGAATAAGATCTGGGTTGGCTTTAGTTGGTAATTTTCTGTTTGTTGTATTTGGACCATATAACAAACCATACCATGCAAGTAATGCTTCAAGCTTAAAAAAGAAATCAAGTTGTCTTCCATTTTTTATATTTGCATTATTAATTCGTAATCTTTCCTGTGGTGATGCTCCTTTCCTTGCAAATAAAACTTTTTTTGTTGTGCCAGTTCTCCACCTAAAAGGTGAATGCAACCCTAAATTCAAATCATAAAATACAAATACTACAGGATAGACATGTGTTTTTATTGTATCATTTCTTTTATATGATACTGGTTGTGACTTTACTTTAAATTCAAATTTGATGTGCCTTTTTCCTTCTTCAACTTGTTTCCATGCTTTAACACTCGGATCATATTTAAAATTTTTTCTTGCAGTAATTTTGGCACCTATGACATCAAGCTTCATTCTTTTTTCTTTATTATCATATTCTTTATAGTACCATTTTTTACTTATGTAATAAATTTCAGAAAATGGAATATCACCTTTTTTAAGTTTTGGTCTTTTCATATATTATTTTTATGTAACTGCTTTTATTTCTTTATTTATTGTTTCTTCGCTTTCTTTTCCTTTTAATAAATGTTGTTTGAAAAATTTTGCTATAGTCGTAATAACAGCTACGGAAAATTTTATTATATTATTGCCAGGCCATGGAAACGATAAACCAAAAAGAGCGCCTGTTGCAAATAATGTAAGCATCTTCATGCCAGACGGTGTTCCAAAAATTTGAGATAAAGTTGTTTTTCCTGTCAGTGATAAAAATACTAATGATATGTCAAAGTCGTCTAAAAAATCACCTGTAAAAGTCATCGTTAGCCAAATATATACTAATAATCCTGCTACAACTATTCCTGAAATTTGTTTTACTTTAGGATGTTTTTCTAAATATTTATCTAATTTTTCCAACTCTTTTTTTGTCCATTCTCCGACTTTTGTATTTGAAATATATTCTGATATGACTGATTGGAGTGTTTGATATGCTTTGTATCCTTTTTTTAATAAATCAAAAAGGTTAGTCATACTCCAACCAATAAGTTTAAAAAATTTAAATACAACTTTATTCATGAATAATTTAAATAAGTCTTTTATTTTAAAGCCAGTTTGAATTGCAAGTTCTTTTATAAATTCAATTTTTTCTTTTAAGTCTGGAAATAATTTCCATTCAATTAAAAGTTCACCATAATTAGATGCAATAACATACTCACAAAATCTTAAATACTCTTTTTCATCTGAGTAAGTCTATTCAAATAATTGTTGTTTTTCAAATAATGGTTTGTATCGTTCCATATTATCCTCTTGTAGTAAAAGAAAAAATATAATCTTTTTCGATAGGAATTTCGTCGCCACTTAATGCAGTATTTTCGATTGTAACATTATATGTAGTACCACTAGTCATATTTTCATATAAATCAACAACGATTTGTGTTGATGTAGAATTCCATAATAAATCTGCGTTAACTGGAGGATTAATATGTAATGAATTTTCTATAGTAACTTCTTTCATTGGTATATTAAAATTAATAATAATTGACGAAGATACATCGACGTCAACTTCTTTATCAACTGGACTAGTTGATGTAATTATTGGTATTTCAGGAATAAAAGGATTTTTTGTTACATATGTTTTTGAAATTTTATTTAAAGAGTCTAACGTATACATTGCCATAACAATATCATCAACAAGATTTATTTTTATATCTAACTCAAGAGAATGATAGAAAACTTGAGTTGTATGTACTAAGTCATAAATATTACCAGCAGTTAACTGTTGTTCAAATTCTCCTGCATAAGAGCCTCTTGTCACTTCGACATCAGTTAAAATTACAAAACTCGTTAAAACATTATTTACAATAATAGGGACTTCTAATTTGTTAAGTAAAGACTTATCTTTTAGTAAAACAATTTTTGCTCTATCATAATCTTTTGCAGTAGTAAAAAAAGTAATCATCGGAAAAGTTTGCATGATAGGTGTAGCGTGAATTCTTGCATTATGAATTGTAGAAAAATAATTTTGTGTCTTAGCATAAGTATTTAATCTTGTTGTATCTTCTTCAAAATCTCCAATCGAATAAGCAGTAAACGGAAATTTAGCATTACTTAATTTAAATACATTTATAGAACTTCTTAAAGCCATATTAGGTGTAATGTCAGTGAGAATAAATCTATTTTTTGCAATCTCATATTCTTCATCAGGATAGAGCATAGTACAATAATATAGTCGAAGTCTTTCTAAAATAGCAAGTGTAATTTCAGGATATCGAGTATCAGGATGTGTGTAATATGGTTGTGGGCTCATAATTTAATACTTATTTTCCGTTTCTCCAGAGATAAATGCATTAATAATATTTTGAATATCAGGTGATTCTTCACCTCTAACTAATGTAAGTTCGTATCTTTTATTAGTTTGATTTCTTCCAAAAAATCCACCATAAATTCTTGATACTTTATGAACAAGAGGAATTGCATTATTTTTAGCGTCATAAAGAACGTTAACAATTAAATCATTTTCATCAATATCAGTAGGATTTTGAACGTATTCACCTGTTTCTGCTGTACCAGATATATATGTATCGAAAGGTATGACCATTGTTATTGGTAATAATTCAAAAAGGTCTATAGCAGTATTGTCTAAGCTTCCTGTATCTTTTGAAGCGAATAATTCAATATTCGAAAATGGATATCTGATGATAACATTGTGAATTACTTGGCCACTACACACGGTCGTTACATCACCCATCAAGTCGACTGATGTTTGTACGACTCTAATAACATTTGCTCTTGTCCCTACTACAGAAACGTGAATATCTTTTAACTGTCTAATTGTGGGTGCAATTTTATCAGATAATTGATCAAAAGTTGATTTTTTATATGACATTTTTTAGATATCTTTTTAGTATTTATTATATTTTTTATTAATCTGAAATTTTTTAATATTTTATTATTTTTAAAAATAAAAACTTTGTATATCAAATTATTATCATCGTCCAAATAAATACTTAGTGCAATATTTATAGTTGCACCATTATTAAATAATTTATTTTTTACTTCAGATTGAAGTTTCAACATATCTATTATATTAGTAATAATATAAATAAAATGAAAAATAATTTTAATTTTTATAAAAAAGTATTTGAATTTTAAATATATTTTATTATTTTTTTTAAATATTATAAAACAATACTAATAATTATGAAAGCAAAAAAGTTTTAAATAAATTAAAAAAAGAATTAGAAAATGAAAACAATTAAATTACCTATAACTTTATCTGAAGAAATTAAAAATATTATTTTAGATTTACAACGTCAGCAAAATAATGTAATTAAATATACGTACAATAGAATAAAAGATAATGAAAAAATTACACAAAAAGAATTAACTAAACTTGTTAATTCAATGAATAATATTACAATTGGTAGTTGGTTAAAACAGTCCGCAATTACAAAAGCAAAATATATTTTTAAATCTAACAAAGAAAGTAACATTATATTTGGTGGTAAATATTTATTTCTGCAAAGAATAAAAAACAAAATTTCAAAAGAAGAATTTAAACAAAAACGTTTGCTACCTTTATATATAGAAGGAGAAACACTACAAAAAGGTAATAGATTATTTAAATTAAATATTATAGAAAATAATTCTATGATATTTAAAGCTAGTAGAAATTTTCATATTCATATTCAATTGCCAAAATTAAAAAAGAATATTAAATCCGAACTATATACTTTGCAAGAATTATCTGAATTAAAACAAATATGTTATACTATTGCTTTGACTACTGATTATATTTGCATAACATTTGATGAAGCAAAGTTGTATTCGATAATTACTCGTAATTTCATTAAAAATAGAATTATTGCTTTAGATTTAAATCCTAATTATATCGGTTATAGTGTTATTGATTGGAAAGATAATGATATACATAAAGTAGTAACGTCGGGTGTAATTAATATTAAACAAATAAATGATAAAGAATTTTCATTTAAAAAAGAAAGATTAGATTCTTCACATCCTAAAAGAATAAAAATTAATAATCAAAGAAAGCATGAAATTTGCGAAATAGCAAATTATTTGATAAAACTTGCTATTCATTTTAAATGCGAAGTATTTGCTATTGAAGATTTAGTAATGGAATCAAAAGATAGCAAAAATGGAAAAAAATTTAATAAATTAGTTAACAACAATTGGAATAGAAATTTATTGTATAATGTCGTAAAGAAAAGATGTAATATTCACAAAATTAATTTTGTGACTATCAAGCCAGATTATTCATCTTTTATTGGTAATTTAGTATATTCTGATTATCCTGATATGGTAGCAGCTTCTATTGAAATTAATAGAAGGGCATATCAATTTTATCATCAATATATCGTAAGAGACTTTTCTACATCAAAGAATATAATCTTTCCTGAATTTTCTTGGAAAATAATTAAAAAGCCGTTGGAAGGATTTTTTAATGAAGATACAAGAAAGTATAGTTCATGGATAGATTTATATAAGTATGTAAAAAAATCTAAAGTGAGATATAGATTTTCTTTTTCTGATTATTTACAACAATGTACAGAAAAAGTTTTTCAGACAAAAACAATAAAATATAAGGTAGTATTTTATACTATTTTATAAGTTTTTATTGTTTTTGGTATTTTAGTAATAGCTTCTATTTTACTAATAATTAATAAAACATAAATGATATGAGCCAACAAATACATAATCAACAAAGTTATAATTTATTATTAGAGTCAAAACCTAAAATACTTGACTTGACTAATAGTTCTATAAGAGGATTTCAGAAAATACTATTTACTGATAGTATATTTAACTTTTTTCCTGTAGTGGATATTTTCATATCTGATGCTGAAGGTGTTATTCCTGATGTTGTAAATTTTATTGAAGGACTAGACATATTAGTTGAGTATGGTAATAAAGATAATGGTTACATTGGTGGAAATTATTTTTGGTCAAGAAATGATTTTAATGATACAATGACAGCAGATAATTTATCTGGTTCAAATGGATTTTTATTTGGATATCATTTAATAAAATATAATCAACCAAAAAGTCGTTCGTGGTATGATACAATTTCAAATGTAGTAAATGATATTCTTGTAAAAGATTATAATATGTCAGATCCTACTAAAAAATTTATTAGCTCAACTACTGGAGCTGATTATTGGTATCAAGTAATTACAAAAAATTCGACATGGTTACAAGATTTGGCAGATGCGGCTTTTAATATTGCATATGATAAAAGTCCTTTTTATACATTTTTTAATTTGCAAAATGAATTTTATTTTATGCATTTGTATGATTTATTTAGCCAAAAACCAATAAATTCGATTCCATATAAAATTGAAGTTGTAGAAGATATGATGACAAATCCTTATATTATTCAACAGTATGATATACAATACACAGGCACTTTTACTAATTTTAAAAATTATAAAGTTGATTCTTACTATGTAGATTCTGATGGAACTTATAAAAAAACAAACCATGAATTAAAAAATCATGTATATAAAGAACAAAACAGTAAATTAACAATAAAAAAAGATTTTGTTAACACAAATAGTATAATATTTTTAGGAAATTATGAATCATTAATAGATCAATATACATATCAAGCTATGATCAATAATAAATTTAGAGATAGTGTATTATCGTATCGAATGAATATCGTAATACCCTTTAATCCAAAAGCTGTATCTGGTAAAATAATAGAACTTAAAGTAAATAGTGCTTTTGAAAGCAAAAAAGTTTGTAAAGAATTTTCAGGAAAATGGCTTATTTTAAAATCTACTCATTATGATGATAAAGAGTCACTTCCTTATACACAGTTGTTAATTGCAAAATCTTCTGTTTATGTTGATAGTGATCACATATTATACAATGAATTTTTATTATAAAAAATAAAGAGGAACAAAAATGAATGATACAACTCCAACATTAGCACCAAAGAAAGACAATGAGTCTGTAACTAAAAAATTAATGAAATTTTTTAAAATAGGAATAAATAAAGATTATCAAAAAGTTACTGTTTCTGATAGAATTAGACCATTGATACAAGATGGTGATAAATTTAGTCCAGAAGATTTTCCACCATCTGTGAAAAAATTTTGGGATTATTGGCTTGACAGATGTCATGGGTCTGCTGAAGATTATAAAAATTTGGTTGCAGTATGGGAGGATATGGATCTTCTTTATTATAATAATCCTTTAATTAAAAGAGCAATTGATTTGATGACCGACGAAGTTGTACAAGCTGATTTGGACCCAGAGTGTATTGGTGTTGAAGCTTCAAAAGAAGTTAAAAATTTTATTACTGATTTTCATGAAAAAATTTCACTTTACTCACTTATACGACCTATAGCAGAAGAAGTAATTCATTATGGAAATACTGGTTTAATTTTATCTCAAAATGAGACTTCAATTGAAGAAGTTTTTCAAATTGATATTTATGATTTTAAAGCTGTTTTGAAATTTACTCCATATGAAGTTAGAAAATTTATTCAACAAAAAGATAAATTTTGGATTGAATATAGCGCAAAAGAAAGAATTGATAAGTTAATTCAGTCTATCGTGAATAAGGATAATTATTCAAGTTATTTTAAATCGTATGTTCTTGGATATCAAATTGCTGACTTCGTACTTCCGCCATGGAAATTTTTGCATTTTAAAAATTCAACAAGTAAGTCACCATTTAATCCTTTTGGTATTCCTATGTTTATCCATAGTGTAGCACCATATAGACAATATGATGCAGCTATGACATTGCAAATGACAATGAGAGCGGCAAAATTACCAATTGAAAAATATGAAATAACTGCTTCGAACGTTGTAGACCCTGTAAGTAAATTGCAATTTGTAATTGACTTTTTACATAACTTACAAAATTCAGGATTTTCTGATGTAAGAAAAGAAGAAAAAGGTATTGGTGAAGCTATATTTACAATTAAAGAACTTTTTGATTATTCAATGATTGCTCCTGATATTGATATAGGAAAAATAGATGATTTAGAAATGCTATACAATGAACAAATTATATCAACAGGATTGCCAAGAAACTTAATTGATCCGAATGATACAGGTTTTGGCGATTCAGGTATAGCATTAATACAAAAATTTAAACCTTTTGCAAGACAAGTACAAAGAATTCAATCAGCTATACTAGAACAAATTGTACAGTTAGACAAAATTCAAATGATTATGTCAGGAAAATTTTCTGAAGATGATATGAATTTTCTTTTAACGATGCCATATCCTGAAAGTCAAACAAATTCTGATATTATTACAAGTCAAAAAGATTTAATGGATTTAGTAGATAGAATTTTAGAACTATTAAGTAATAGATTTCTTAATGGTGAACCTGTTCCTCATGAATTAGTTAGAGTTGTTATGAACGAAGTACTACCTTATAATCAAGATAAATTAGATAGATGGTTTAAAATTATTTTAAATTCAAAAGAAAAAGATTTGAGCACTAATGCACAATACATAAGTAACGAAATGAATGAAGCTTTTAGAAAACATCCTAAAAAGAAAGAAATAATGGAAACTATTATTAATGAGAAAACAAAAACATTTAAAGAATGTTGCATAGGTGGAAAACATTATTTTTCATCAGCGAATAAAAATAGTGTATTCAGAGCTGAACTACTAAATGAATGGAGCATTGAAGATGTAAAAAATCTATTACATGAAGAAGTTAAATTTAAATAATATAATTTTATTTTTATTTTAAAAATAAAGGAGTATAATTATTATGGATACACAAATATCTGATGATAAACAAGAAGAATTAACTTTTATAGTTGATGGAAAAAAAGTTTCTTTACTTGAATTTCAAACATTATTGAAAGATCCAAAAATTAAGTTAATTGAGTTGTCAAAACATAATTTTAAAACATTAGAGAGGTTATACGGGTGATATATGGATGAAAAACATTTTTTAAAATTATCAAGTGAAGAAAAAGATTTTCTTGATAAAATAGTTAGCATTTCATATGTTGACAAATCAACAGTTAAAGAAGTGCTACAAGCTATCCTTAAAGTAATAACAGTTGAACTATATGCAGACTCAGACACAATTTATATTCCGTATATTTGTAGTTTAAAAATTTCTTCATGCGATAGTATCACTCAAAAAGGTCTCGAAACCATTGTTAAGTTAGAAGCTATTCCATCAAAGAATTTAATTGAGGAAGTAAAAGCTGTTAATGATGGTGAAATAACACCTACACAAGAATATACTCGACAAAAAATATTAAAGTCACTAGAGGATAAAATTGAAGAATGAAATGGTTACTCGGTTATTTAAATCCTAATGATTATGTAACATTTAGAACCGACTTATCAGAGCATAATGAGTTTATTCATTATTCTAAATTTATTCAATTTGTTTTGCCTATCGTAAAAAAAGACTCAGCTAAATTTCTTGAATGTTTGAACAGTCACTATACTTTTTTTATTAATTTAGAAAATGGTTTTTGGGAGATTTATAAGAAAGAATATCGACATGCAACTTTTGACGAATTAGTTGAATTAAATCAAAAAAGAGAAGAAAGAAAAAAATTAGAAAAAGAAAATGAAAAATTTAATAATATTAGTATGTATAAAACAATGATTAATAATATAAGTGAAAGAAAGTGGAGAAATGGATACTATAATAGAGATAAGCAAAAATCCAGAGAGACTATATCATCTTTCTTCAATAGGGCTAGAAGGGGTTCTTATAATAAATGATGAACGCAAGTATATTGAAACAGAATTTTCTGAATTCGATATAAAAGATTTAGAAAGTTTTACTATTGAAGATGGAAAAGTAGTTCTTAAAAATGAAGAAGGAGAAGTATTTTACTTCTCCTCTGAACAATTTGAATGTATAAAAGAATTTTTACTCTAATGATGATCCAGAACATGTGATGGTAACTGAATCACCTGAAGCGTACCATGGTTCATACGATCGAACAATATAAGGCGAATAAGGAACATAGGTAATCTTCTCTTTTTCGCCATACACTTCATGTAACTTCTCATATAACTTCTTCGCATCCTCGTAGGAAAGAAGAAGTTCGTTTCCATTTTCTAACTTGATTTTAATTTGTACTGTTGTGACCATTGTTACCTCTCTTTTCAACGTTTTTTAATTATAGTATACTGTACTATAATTCTTAATTAAACGAAAGACCAACCCGCAGTGATTCTTCTTTCTGGTTGTAATTTACTAACCATTCACCGTAGCCATTATAGTATTGTATGAAGAGGCGGGGCTGTATAATACTGGTAACCAGCCGCACACTTGCTTCAATACAGTACCAGCCTTTTGTATTGTCTTCACCGTAACCACCAAACCTGACGTGTAGTTCTTCTTTATCCAGAAAAAAGGTTGATGCTGATTTGAGTTTGAAAAAGCAATCAGCTTCGTAGTGGCCAATGTAGTTATCAATATCCTTATTCTCTTTCGCTGTGTTGTAGTACCCAAATACTTTACCGGCGGCACCGATGTTGTATACCTTTCCGATTGATAGTTGTATTTCACCGTAGTAGGTATTCATACTTCTATTATCAATCCCCTCTTGACCATTGGAGCAATGGTAAATGGGAGCAACCTGAATATAGTCTATGATACCCAGATTGAGATTGCCTAACATATTATTCTTCGATTCAAAACGGACAAAGGCTTCCGGCTGATAGTTCGACTCGTAGAAGGGCGATGACTTATCGTGAGTCTTCCACCAGCTCTTCTGGGTATATGCCGCAAAAATACCCAGGCGAGACGGATAAAAAATTGAATATTTTAGCGATAATTGAAATTTTGTTTGGTCGCTATCATCACCCGTTATAAAGTAATTATCCCTGTAGAGTGAGAGTGGTGATTCATACTCTGCATATACAGACACGATACTAAGTACGATGATACATACAACATAGAAAAATAGTTTTCTCATGGTGGTTACTCCTCTGATAAGTAGTATTGTAATAATTCTTCATCCGACATATTCAGTAAAGCTGTTTTCATAGTCTTATACTGAATAGTTGCTTCTTTATATTGTTGTAGAGCATTCTCATAGTCGAGTTCGTCCTCTGGAAAGAGAATATCCAACTGTTGTCGCTTATTGTATTTATTAATTTCAGCATCAGTTGTGTTGCATATTGTTACATACGTAGATAAATTTTTTTCAATAGCTTTTTGTAAAAGATCATCATGATCAACGATCCAACCTGTGTCTGTATAGTGATAAATGATATCACCATCAGGTGGAATATTATCAGTATAACCATCTTCT
>Ga0208824_1003294_pt1 | contig 11293 bp, 7 predicted proteins | sample AD_JPNTR3_MetaG_FD_184447 | JGI IMG/M metagenome (GOLD analysis project Ga0208824, IMG submission 184447) | Active sludge microbial communities of municipal wastewater-treating anaerobic digesters from Japan - AD_JPNTR3_MetaG (SPAdes) (version 2) | ecosystem: Engineered > Bioreactor > Anaerobic >...
ATTGCATCCCTCGAACTGCTTGTTCAGGAAGGACAAACGGATGTGGTTGATACTTTAATTCATCGGTATAAGGCCTACCTCGAACGTTGGCCCGATAACCGAAGGATCCGCAGGGAATTTGCCCTCTTCCTGGTAAAGCAGCAGCAATACGAAGCAGCACAAAGTGAATTAGAAGATCTCCTCACCTGGGAAACAGATAATAGAACCTTGAGACGGCTACTGGCCTATGTTTATCGGAAAAACCGCCGATACCGGGATGCGGCAATTCTTCTCAAGGGTGTCCTTAAGGAGGATCCCCAAAACATCGGTCTTCTGCTCGAGTTCATAGGCTGTATGGATAGATCCAATTTAAAAAAGTATTCCTATCCGATACTGGAGAAGGCGGTGAAACATTTTAAAAATTCTGTGGAAGTAGCCCTGGCACTTGGAGATGCGGCCTATCGGGATAAAAAAATTGAGCAGGCTTTAGATGCCTATCGGGAAGCCGCTGCTCGAAACGGAGAGGATCCCCGACCTTATCAACGGATGGCCCTAGTATATAAGAGACAGGGTATATTAGAAATGGCCGATCGATACGAAAAGGAAGCAAATATTCGGCAAAATAGAAAAAATAAGTTGCCGAATTCACAAAAAAAACTATAATTAAGAACTGGAGGGAACAATGCCAAGCAAAGCGATGGATCTTTTTGAAGCTTACGCCCAGGATAAGCTGCCAAAAGATGAGGGATATATCATTTCCTCTTTTTTCAGCAATACATCAGCCTATTCACGGTATGAAATTGTATCCTATTCGGGAGTCAAATCGATCTATTTAACCGAAGAAGGACTCACCTTTCAAACCAACGGTAAAAAACTGCATGTCCTTATTGAACCACCGAATTATCCCCATAAGGCCATAGAGCCCTATGTGCGCTCGTCCAGCGAGCAAATTCCGCTGCGGTTCAGCGAACTGGAACAGATGGTCGCTAAAAATCAGACCCGTATTATGATCGCAAAAAAGCCGATAATCTCCTTCTCATCCTTTACTATCTTAAAACCAACGGGTATCAACTTTGCACTAGCTTTTTACAGCCTGCCGGACCTCTATGACACCCTGTCTATCTTCTTTGAGAAAACCTATAATAAAGAGGCTGGAGTCCCCATGGCGGATGCTAAAAAAGCAGCTGGTAAAACCGTGGATATTATTAAAAATACAATGAATTTTACAGGAGATTTCAACCAGGAATAATATATTGATGAAATAAGCGGCTATTTCATAAAACCTAAAGTTTTTATAAATACTTTTTTGGCTGATATACCCCTGCGGAATAAAACTGTTCCGCAGGGTTTTTTGGTTTATTCTACAGGTTCTTTGTATCAAGCTCTGCCTGGGCGACAGCAAGCAAGGCTATCGGGACCGAATAGGAAGAACAGGACACATAATTTAACCCAGCATCCATACAGAACCTTACATTTGCAGGGTTTGCACCATGTTCACCACAGAGCCCGCATACAAGATCGGGCCTCGTCATCCTACCCCGATCCACCGCCATGGCTATCAATTCTTTTACCCTCGGATCCAAGGTGCTGAACGGATTTCCCTCCAGAAGATCAAAGAGGGTATAATCGGGCATAAAGGAAGTAAAATCGTCTCTGGAGATACCAAGGGTTGTTTGTGTTAAGTCATTGGTTCCAAAACTGAAGAACTGCCCGTATTTGGCAATTTCTCCAGCCCCAAGCGCAGCGGCCGGTAATTCTATCATGGTACCAATGCGATAGGGGATAGGTTTTTTCTGTAGTTCGTTCCGTATTTCTTCTTCTACATCCACGATGCCATGGTAATTTTTACCCTCGATCTTTTTACCAAATGCTATAAGTTTTAGTTCATTCGCATTCATGACGATGGGTACCATGATTTCGGGGAACACCTCAATCTTTTCTTCCCGTAATTTAAAGGCCGCTTCAAATATGGCTTTCACCTGCATCGCATAGATTTCTGGATAGGAAACCGCAATACGGCAGCCCCGATGTCCAAGCATGGGGTTAAATTCCGCAAGGGCTTCAATCCGGGCGAGCAGCTCACCCTTATTAGGCTTCTTTCCCCGGGTCTTTTCCAGATAGCTCATAAATGCTGCAAGCTCATCATCATTGTGGGGAAGGAATTCATGGAGCGGTGCATCTAAAAGGCGGATTGTTACTTCCTTCCCCGCCATGGCTTTAAATATTCCATAAAAATCATCCCGCTGCATGGGCCGCAGCCGTTCAAGAACCGCAGAACGTTCTTCCAGGGAATCGGAAAGTATCATTTCTCTAAATACATTGATCCGATCCTTATGAAAGAACATATGTTCAGTACGACAAAGCCCTATACCTTCTGCCCCAAAGGATAGGGCAAGATTTGCATCCCGCGGACTATCTGCATTTGCCCGTACATGGAAACCTGTTACAAATTTCTTCGCAATAGAAATAAATTCAAGAAGACCCGACTCAGTGGGATCCGGTTCTATCAATTTGGCTTGCCCCAGATATACGGTTGGATCTCCATAGTAAGGGACATTTAAGGTGATATAATCACCTTCGGAGAAACTGATATCACCGATAGTTGCCTTCTTGCCGCGGATCTTCATTGCAGGAATAACTACCGATACCTTGCCATATTGCCGGGCCACAACCGACGCATGGGCAGAGTAGCCCCCTTCACAGGAAAGCACTCCGGTCGCTACCTCTATGGCTTTCACATCATCTGCAAAGGTTGCGGGCATTACTAAAATAAAACGATGATCCTCATTTTTTTGCAAAGCTGTTTTATGGGCTTCAAGAAGCGCATCGGTATTAAAAAACACTCTACCGATGGCTGCACCTGGAGCACCCGCAATACCCCCGCTCCATTTCGGAAGACCCTTAATAGCCGTAGGATCAATAATTGGATGGAGAATTTCATTCAGCCTTGGAGGCTGAATAGCCTTTATAGCAAAAGCATCGTCAACAATTTTCCGTTTCACCAGATCAAGTAACAGCTTAATATCCGCCTGGGTTGACTTTTGCTCTACCGGACGTTGTTCAATAAGCCACAACTTACCCTTTTCTACAGTAAACCGGATCTGCCGTATTTCTTTAAATTTATCTTCTAAGGTCCAGGCAATATTTTGCAGCTGTTTTAAGTGTTCATTTCCAATCTTTTCAATATCCTGACCAGTTGCGCCAATTTCATTAAATTTTTCACGATAAAATTCACCCTGCAATTTTTTTTCACCGGTTACAATATTTCTACTGAAAAAGGCACCGGAACAGGAGTCTTTACCGTAATTCCCATATACCATGGGCTGTATCATAAGAGCAGTATCATTATCATTCTGACTATCCAGTGCCAGCAATTTGGAAAGTTCCCGCAGGGTAATCATCAACTGCCCTTCTGCGGAATCAAAGAACTCCACCGGGACATAGGGGGCATAAAAATCCATATATTCCAGAGCTGATTTAGCGGGATGATCCGAATCAATTTCCTTTGCCAGTTTAGAAAGTAAATCTTTATAAAGGGATATCTTTTCTTTGTCTTCCTGGATGGAGGCAATTTGTTCTTCAATTTTAAGGATGCCTCTGACCATAAATAACACTTCATGGGCAGCAAAATTGTCCCCTACCCATTTTGCAAAACCAGGTATTACCGAACGAACCAGACCGAAATTATGCAGGGTTGGATAGTTTGAAACAGCAAGGTTTGTCGATACAACGATTTTTAACAGCATTGGATTTTCTGGATCGCCAAACCGTTTTCCCACAATAGAAGCGCATTTATCCAGAAGAGTTTTTACATCCTTTTTAATATCTACTTTATCAAGCTGGGACGCCAATTGGGTATTAATGATAAACCCAGGGAGAATAGGAAAACCTAATTCAGCAAATTCATTTGCCTGCCGTCCCCTGATGCCAAGCAATTCACCATCAACTTTTTTAGGTATCACATCGATAGAACTGAAAAAATGTATACGGTTATCCATCTGATCCTCCTGGACTTAGAACAGCTTGAGAACAGTACTTACAGGCCCTTTTAGAAAGGCTTCGAACTGCGGGCTGGCACCCTGCATTAAATAACGTTGCAGCTTAGCCACGTCCTTAATATCCTTTCCGGCAACCGCAAACTGAATAGTGCTGCCATGCTTCACCTTACCCCATTTAAAGAGGGAGTTTATATTGATGATACGCTCACCTTCATAATAAATATAGACCTCTAAATCGGGATACTTTGTTTTATAGCTTTCGATAATTCGCTTCCAGGCTTCTACGTTTCCATTATGAAAGAGTTCATTCTGCACAACCACTGAATACATTGGAGTCATACGCATGGCAGATTTTTGCACCGGGGTCTGAGTTGCGGCGGGAACTGCTTTTGCTGGAGTCTGCGCAGTTTTCGTCTTTTCAGACTTTTTGGCTTTAGTAAGCTTTTCCGTTTTTTGCTTTGTTTCAGCTTTTTTAGGAGCCTTAGCTGTCTTTACTGAAAATTCACCCTTATAAAGATCTTCGCTTACCTTAACTTTGCTGCCCTGGAAAAGAGCCAAGGCTATATTTGCAGCCTTCTCACAAAGCTCATCAGCGGGTTTTCCCATTTTTCCAGCAAAAACAACTAACAATTCATGTTTCTTTAAGGCTCCTAAAGATGCAAGACTTTCTTTTCTTTTTGGATTTGCAATCAAAACGCCCATATCAGGATGATAATAGGTAACAATAAGATCCACCGCTTTCCAACGTTCGAATTCATCTGCAAGTACAGTTATATCTTCAATCACATCATTAAGATTTACTGATGCGGTTTTATATCCTAATTTATCAACAAGGAGCATTCTTAAAAGTACCGGACGCTGCTCGTTGGTTAATTCTTCTCCTTCTGCTTCAAGAATATCAGCAAGGTTTGTATTTGCAGAGAGAGTATCAATAAAAGATAAGGTTTTTTTTATGTGTCTGACCGCATTGTTAAAACCAGTTCTCGTAGACAAAATATCTAAGGATCCCGTAACTTGTGCCATACCATCCTCCTAGAAAAAACGCCCCCGTTTTTCGGGGGCGTCACTAACGAGCCTTACAAGTTTAAACTTCCTTTAGTCCGTCACTTCCGCGGGATCGAGGTTTGCGTCCCCGGCTTGCCGGTTTTGCATCAACCACACCTTTAGGAGTCCGGCCTCTAGGTTTAGAAGCCTTGGGAGCAGCTTCCACAGTATCGGGCACCATATTCCTGCTTTCTTCAGCATTCAGCATATCCAGATATGCCTTGCCGGGATCTAAAGCAGCTGGACCTTCAGAGGGAGTTTCAGCAAAGGACTGGGCGATATCCTGACGTACGGTGGATCTGCGTCGGCTGAAGGATGCAAAGGCCGCATCCTGGAAGCCCTTTGATACACCATGCAGAAATTCATTCAGTACATTTGCCATACCATCGAGGGTGGCCTTCTTCCGCTTAATAGAAGTAATATCTACGTCTAAAAGCAGACCAGGCTGGATATGGTAGGGGTTAATCATATAATCGAAACGGTTAAATTCCTTCTCCAGGAAGTTAAGCCGTTCTTCCATAACCCGGCGCTCGATAGGATACTGATAACCATACATGGACTTCATCTTTTCGCGCATCAGAATGAGTTTGTGCCGCAGCTTATCCTTCTCATACAGATAGGTACGGTTCATCCGTTCCACTTCTGTTTCAGCAGGTTTAATGAAGGAAATCTCATCCCATACCTTGGCAATGTCTTCATACAGGGGGTCGCCGGTCCGTTCTTTTATATTCTTCCGAATCTTTTTCTTATAAATCTTGGCCAGATCAGCAAAATCGGTTACACGAGTCAAGAACTTAGAATCTTCATAGATCATATCCAGAACATCCCAGAGATGCTGAACCTCTGTTTCGAAGCTCTTGACCTGAACATCATAGGCTTTGCGCTCTTCGATAAGCTGAGCATTATCATAATAACGCATGCGAATCTGATACCGTTCATCGGGGAGGTTAGCCACATCGGTGTCCTCATATTCCCGGATAATCAGTTCCCGGGCATTCTTGAGGTTTTCGATGTACTGATACCCCATCTTGGAGGTATCCAGAATAGAGGTGATCGAGTTAATTGCGGTGTTAAAACCACGGTTGCGGATATTTTCCATATCCACAATCTTCTTAATATTTTCGCGGATATTAAGCTGATCGAAGGTGGCAGGGTCAATTTCTGCACGAAGATCATTGATCCGTTCCATTAGAGCCTTGGCAATGATGCTGTACCGTTTGGACTTGGGATCATCAACCTTGTCATCAGTATAGTTTTCAACCTTGTTGATCTTTGCGAAAATGATCTCACTGTCCGAGAGTTCATCCAAGCCCTGGTCTATCCGTTCATCCTTCAGTTTCTCAATTTCCTTATCGATGGTATCGATGATATGCTTGGAAATGAGATCCTTAATAAGGTATTCAACGGTTACCTGATAATGGAAAATCGGGCTGATCAGTTCCGAATCCAGAATATTAACCGAAAGCTTTACATCGGTTACTGTCTTCGGTTTTACAATATTGTCTTTGAAGGCGCACTTTACCACAGAATAGGCATTCTCACCCCGGATAAAGGCACCCACATCGGTTTTCTGACGAAGCAGACTATTGGTAAGGTTTTCCAGATCATTGATACCCCGCTGGATATGACCCTGCAGGTGTCCATACATATTAACGATGGATTTTTCAATTTCACCGGTATTGAACTTATCAGCACCACCGACCTGGTCGAGAAGATCCGCAATCTCCTTGGGGGTATACCGGGCAAGGACCTTTGTTTCTTCCTTGTCGATATAGTTACGGATTTTTTTAACCATTTCATCTTCAGCGGTAACCATATACCGGTTGAACATGTTCTGGTAATTCTGGTTGAAGTAGTTATACAGCTTCTCCTTCAAACCACCCATAACATCCAACCGTTCCAGAACTTCCTTAGGAAGTTTTGCCTGGAGATGGTGGAGTACTTTATTCGTTTCCTCTTCGAGGAGTTGGTTCACTTCCTTCTGCTGGTCCCTGTATTCCTGGGCTAACGAGTTCCGTGAACCTACAGCACTCGGTTTCTCGGGGTGAAATACGTTTGGGCTCTTGGGCAGGTCAATGGCTCCCATAATCCTGACTCCTTATTAACGGTGATTCCGTTTGAATATCATTCCTTACTCTATTAGATTATCAACATTGCGGTAAAAATGTAAAGCGTTTTTTATTTTTTTGTGCCATCTTTACGCAATTATGTGTTAAAGTAAGGATATATGAGAAGTATAACATACCTTAAGCTATTTTGGATATCAATTTTTATCCTCATTTCTATCAATTTCCCAGTCTTTGCTGAGGATCTAAGAAAGGGCCCCATCGATTTATATCTTCTTATAGATACAAGCACCAGCCTTGCTAGTCATTATAATGAAGCACTTTCCTGGATACGCAGCACTATATTCCAGGAAATATTGCAAAAGGATGACTATGTTACCCTTATCGGTGCTGGCGAATCGGTCCAAATTCTCAGCGAAAGTCGTTTTGAGGGACCAGAAAGCTCCCAGGGGCTTGTAAAATTATTACAAAGTATTAGGCTTCAGGATACGTATGCGGACCTTGCGGGAGCTATAAGGGAGACAAAACGGAGGGACGCTTCAAAATCCTCTACCAATACACTTGGAGTTGCCCTTATGATTACCGGTACAGACGAGAGGGGCTCTATTTTGAACGGGGGACAAACAAAGGATCTGGAAATACTGCTTAAGTATTCAAAAGTTGAGGATTTCCCAGGCTGGAAACTTATTGTGATAGGGCTAAATCTGGACGGAAAAATAAAGGCTGCAGCAGCGGAGTACCAGTCTTTTTTAAAGACCCTGGAACAGAAGACACCATAGACTGTTAAAGAAGGATAGTGCATTGAAGACAGTGCAGGATATTCTGGCATTTATTAATACCTATGATTCATTCATCATCACAACCCATACAGGGCCTGATGCTGATGGTATTGGTGCGGAAATTATCCTTTATCTGTTACTAAAGGATCTTAAAAAACAGGTCCATGTATTAAATGCAGACTCAATACCGGGACGGTTTTTATTTCTAGACACCGATAGGATCATTGAACGGTGGGATAACAACCGGCATTTTCACCTTCCTGAACAGGGAGGACTTTTTATTGTTGATACTTCTGATGAATTCAACCTGGGTTGTATGCTCGATGAAGCCCTGCCCCATGCCCAGGGGGTATATATCATCGACCACCATGAGCAAAGTCCTTTTACCCATCTTGATGGATTTATAGATGTGACTGCGGCATCCACAACACAGATACTCATCGATCTTGTCATCGCTGCGGGGCTTTCTGTCACAAAAAAGATTGCTATCCCGGCCTACGCAGGTTTAATCTATGATACAGGGTCGTTTATCTATTCCAAAACTACCGCAAAAACCTTTGAAACTGCACTTTTACTGGTGAAATCTGGTGCTGTACCCCATGAAATTTATCGAGATCTGTTTGAAAGTAATAATCTTTCAGTGCTTTTATTGCAAAAGCGGGTACTATCCAGTCTGGAAATTGTTGGTAATGGAAGTGTGGCCATACAGGTTATGACAAAAAGGGATCTTGAAGAAACCGGTGCGGTTTATGAAGATGCTGAACATTTTATCAATATTCCTTTGCAAATAAAAGAAATAGAAGTTTCTATTCTTATAAAACAAACTTTGGAAGGATTAGTGCGATGTTCGCTTCGTTCAAAAGGGAAGGTAAATGTCTCACTTTTGGCACAGCAATTTGGCGGCGGAGGGCACAGGACGGCCGCCGGTTTTAAAAGCAATCTGGGACTTGAAGAAACTCGTGCAAAGGTGATACAACAGGTCTTGACAGCTTTAGGAATGGCATGAAACATCGACATATCAATATATTCGTACCGCTCTTTTTTATAGTTACTATCGGCATAATCATTTATTTTTTTATAAACCAGCATCAATTCTCAAATCAGGCATCCCAAACACGACAGGCACGGGTCATTACACCCCAGTCGAACACGTCCAAGGCGGATAATGTGGGCGAATCTGTTGCAGAACGGATGGCCTATGAAGATTTAAATATGTCTAAGATTGCATTAGCCAGCGATGAGCAGGTAGTCGCAATCATTACTCAGAACCTTGATACAGATCCACAGGATGAGCAGATCATTGCATATCGTAAAAATTCTGATACAAGTCAGCAAATAATGGTTTCCTATGTTGACTTCGATGAAACTGCTGGGATTTATAAAAAGGTATGGGAACAGGCCACTTTAGCAACAAAACCGCGTACAGTAAGGCTCCTCATTAAGGATCTGCTGGGAAACAGAAGCAATTGTATTGTTTTAGAGGGACTGAATGATTCGGGTGAACAGACCCTTACAGCCTTTCTGATACCATCCTCCGGGTATGATATTAAAAAAATTGCTGAATTAAAGGTTGATGGGAGCATAGTGATTGCAGAAACCGATCGGAGCCAGGCCTATGAATTAGGTATTGCTTCAGGGGTAGCCTACACCATCTCTACCTTTGGAAGGGATACGGAATCGTCTAATCTACTGGATCAGATTGAGGTTAAATATGCATATAATCCCGATTCTGGAAGCTATGAACGAATCGGGACCGCAAGGATACCCGGCAGTCAGATTGAACAGCGCCAAATACGAGAACTGCTCGATGGAACCGCAGGCAAATTTGAACAGTTTCTGAATGGTCTTTGGTACTTTACCGGTTCGGCAGGGGACACAAAACAGTACATTTATTTTAATCCAGAGAAACGAGAAATAATCTTTTATGAGGATAAAACCCAGGAAGTGTATCGATGGCAAAATTCCAGTCCGACCCGATATGGTATCTACATAAGCAGCCAAAATCTTTCGGTTACAACCCTTCGTCGTTTGATTGATATAAGCCTTGAATCACGGGATAGTATCTCGGTTCGAATATTTGAAGATGTGCAGCTAAAAATTGGTATCACCGGTCATTGGGATGGAGTATATCAAAAGGTTGCACAGACAAATACTGTAAACAAGGACACGAGAACAGTAAATTCCTGGGTTGCTGCCCAATACGAAGGCAGCAGCGGCAGTCTCAGCTTCGATTCCAGTGGTACGTTTGAAAAAACAAGTCAGGGTAAGTCTGTAAAGGGTAATTATTCTTTCTTTTTACAGGATGGTATAGAAATACTGGAACTGCGTTATCCTAATACTATTGCATCGATGACCCGTGAAGTATACAAGGTCGAACGGCGGCAGGTAAGCAAGGGATCTATTCCTCAGCAAATTTTGGAACTTACTAAGGTTCGTCTTGGTGTTAAGGGGATTGAAAATAGTAACGAAGGGACCTTGCAATATACTTTAATACGATAAGGCTTACACCCCCCCCCGTAATGTTAAACAGCATCTGATAGAACCTATTTTTCAGGAAAGAGCGGAAAAGCTTCGAATCCCGCATCCTTTAACTGCATAATGGTATCATTGTATTTTTCACCGCCGGGTATTGTTATGATCCAGTATTGAGTATTGTTTACCATCCGCTGACCCAGGGTCCCCTTAAAGCCCCTTTTCTGCAGGCGTTCAAGCATTTGCTGTGCATTGCTCTGTTGGCTAAAGAGTCCTACCTGCAGTTGTACCTCTTGTGATGGAGCCTTCTCCTCAGGTGTTAAAGCAGGTTCTGGCTTTAATTGAGCTTTCGGTTCAGAGACGCCGAACAACCAAAGAGGAGAAGGCTTAAAAGTTGCGGACTTGCCTTCCAACATAAGGGCTGCTAAACTGGCACTATAGTCTTTTATAATCCTATCACGATATATTTCTTTACCAGTAAGTGTATACATTATATATAATAAGTTTGATATATCTCCAGATTGTGAAGGGGCTTTCACCAATTGCTCCAGATTTTGTTCTGCGGAACTATCGCCCCGGAATAGATCGATCAATAGGCCTATTTGTTGTGCCGCTTCTATTACATGGTTATCTCTTGAAGTTAAGAGCAGGGTTTTAGAATGGGTTAAGGCATGCTCAACATCCCCCCCATACAGGTAGCAAAGTGCGGCCCTTAGGAGGGCCTGATCATCCCGATTTGCTTGAACTGAAAAGGCTGCTTCGGTAAAACTCCCAGCGGCGGCGTTAAAATCGCCACTCAGGAGCTGCAATTCAGCCAGGGACAGCCAGGCTGCTTTCTTTGAGTCTCCTGTACGGTTTTTATCCTGCACCTGTTTCTGGTATTTTTCGATTTCCTGGGAAAGATTCTGAATTGTACCGCCTGTTTGGGACTGTGCGAACTCTAAGGGGGCAAGGA
>Ga0208824_1003297_pt1 | contig 11286 bp, 11 predicted proteins | sample AD_JPNTR3_MetaG_FD_184447 | JGI IMG/M metagenome (GOLD analysis project Ga0208824, IMG submission 184447) | Active sludge microbial communities of municipal wastewater-treating anaerobic digesters from Japan - AD_JPNTR3_MetaG (SPAdes) (version 2) | ecosystem: Engineered > Bioreactor > Anaerobic...
TTTATCAAGGTGACCCCATCCATCCCTTTGCCGTTTACCGCCACAGGAATACCCTTTTCGAACTCCACCTCCACATATTCGGCCCTGTCGGGGGCCTTTTCTGGAGGAAGGGTCATCTTAAGCATCCCTTCCAGGTTAGGCTCATTGGCGGGGTCTTCCAGTTCCAGACCCTCATGGGAAATGTGCCACAGGTTGTCATCCCGGCTGTAGGAGTCGCTCTTTTTCATGGGAACCGGTATACCCCGCTTTTCAAGGTATTCTATTTCCTCTTCACGGCTTTTAATGTCCCAGGTCCGCCAGGGGGCAATGATTTCCAGGTCCGGCGCAAAGGCCATAATGCCCAGGTCAAAGCGGACCTGGTCATTGCCTTTTCCGGTTGCACCGTGGGCGATGGCGACAGCCCCCTCTTTCCGGGCATAGTCCACAAGGACCTTTGCAATGAGGGGCCGGGCGGTGCTGGTTCCTAAGAGATACTTATCTTCATAGACCGCACCAGCCTTGAGGGCGGGCCAGACATAGTCTTCCACATATTCCTTTTTAACATCCGCCACATAACAGGCAGAGGCACCGGTGGTAAGGGCCCGCTGCCGGATACTTTCCCAGTCCGCCTCCTGTCCCACATCCACACAGACTGCGATGATGTCGCACTCATAGTTTTCTTTTAACCAGGGGATGATGACCGTGGTATCAAGACCGCCGGAATAGGCCAATACAATCTTCTTTTTCATAGCATGCTCCTTATAATACTTCATCTAACACAGATTTCAGAATTGCGAGTCCCCGGACTATTTCTTCGTCCCTGATGATGTAGGGCGGGAGGAGCCGCAGGGTTTTCTGGCCCGCCGAAAGAAGCAGCAGTCCCCGCGAAAGGGCCGCCTCCAGCACGGGCCATGCATCGGTACTGATATCGATACCGATCATGAGACCCCGGCCCCGCACTTCCCGGATTGCAGGATGCTGCCAGCGGCGGACCGTCTCCATGATACGTTCACCTTTCCGGCTGATATCCGCCAGCATGTCCGGGGTATCAACCAGGTTGAGCACCGCAAGCCCCGCCGCCGCAGCCAGGGGGTTCCCCCCGAAGGTACTGCCATGGTCCCCCACACCGAGGACGTCCGCGGTCTTCTTGCCCGCCAGTACCGCTCCGACAGGCACCCCCCCTGCAAGGCCCTTCGCGAGGGTTACTACATCAACCGGTACCCCATAGTGCTCCGACGCAAGGAAGGTGCCGGTCCTGCCCATGCCAGACTGGACTTCATCGAACATAAGAAGCACGTCCCGTTCTGTACAGAGCCGGGCCACTTCCCGGACATAGGTCGGGTCCAAAGGCCGGATGCCGCTTTCACCCTGCACGGGTTCCATGAGCACCGCTGCCACCGTACCGTCCAGAGCCTTGTCCATGGCAGCCAGATCGTGGGGCTCCACATAAAGGAAGCCCTCCACAAAGGGGGCAAAACAGTCGGGATGAAAGCGGTCCTGGCCCGTGGCGGTAAGGGTTGCCAGGGTCCGGCCATGGAAACTCCCCTTGAGGGTGACAATCCGGTGCCTCCCATTCCCATACTTAGTCTGGGAATACTTGCGGGCAATCTTTATGGCCCCCTCATTGGCTTCGGCGCCGGAGTTGCTCAGGAAAACCCGTTCCATGCCGACCTTTCGGCAGGCCTGGACGAGCCGTTCCGCAAAGGCAAGGGACGTATCGCTTAAAAAATAGTTTGATGTATGGATAAGCCGTGCGGCCTGGCCGCTGATGGCTTCCACCAGGGCCGGGTGGTTGTGGCCCAGGCAGTTCACCGCGATACCGGAGGTGAAATCCAGGTAGCTTTTACCATCCCTGTCGGTGAGCTGGGCCCCGGACCCCTTTGTAAAAACCACCGGGAGCCGGTGGTAGGTATTCATGAATGCATTAGAGACGGTTTGGTTCATAGTATATCCTCTTGGGTTCCCTCTGGGGGGGCCAGCATATCAGTTACCATCGGCCACCACCTGGGTGCCGATGCCTTCGTCGGTAAAGAGTTCCAGGAGCAAGGCATGGGGGATTCTGCCATCTATAATGTGGGCCTTCTTAACCCCCGCATCCAGGGCTACCCTGCAGCAGTCCACCTTGGGAATCATCCCCTTGCTCACAATACCCTCTTTGATAAGCCCATCAAGCTCTGACCGTTTTATTTCCTGAAGCAGCGAATCGGGGTCGTTCACATCCCGGAGTATGCCCCGGACATCGGTCATAAGCATGAGTTTTTCCGCTCCCAGGGCTGCGGCAATCTGGGCTGCCGCGGTATCCGCATTTATGTTCAAGGCCTGGCCTGCGGCATTATCTACTCCCTGGGCAACGGTTGAAACCACCGGTATATACCCCCGGGAAAGGACATCATCCAGGACCGCCGTTTTAACCGCGCTGATTTCACCCACAAGCCCCAGGTCTCCCGCCGGAGACTGGAGCTTTCTGGCCTGCAGGAGGCTCCCATCAAGACCGCAAAGCCCCAGGGCCTGACCACCGGCCTGCTGAATGAGGGAGACTATATCCTTATTTACCTTACCCGCCAGAACCATCTGGACAATTTCCATGGTTTCTTCATCGGTATAACGAAGGCCGTTTACAAAGCGGCTTTCCTTGCCTATTTTTTTAAGCATGTGTTCAATCTCAGGGCCCCCGCCATGGACCAGCACCGTACGGATGCCGACACAGGCCATGAGCACCACGTCCTGGATGACTGCAGCTTTAAGTTCTTCGTTAATCATGGCATTGCCGCCGTATTTTACAACGATGGTCTTGCCCATGAACTTCTGGATATAGGGCAGGGCTTGCATCAGCACCCGGGCCCGGTCTTCGTTTCCGATGGTAAACTCCTTCAAACTGGCACTCCTTCTCGTAAATTATGGCTGGTAATTCCCACCTCGGCAGATGGCAGCCTCAGGAACGGTAATCACCGTTAATTTTCACATAGTCATAGGTAAGGTCGCAGCCCCAGCAGGTGGCGCTGGCTTTTCCAGAGTCTTTCAGGTCGATGAGAATTTCGATTTCTTCCTGGGAAAGGACCGATTTGGCCAGATCCTCAGAAAAGGGGATTGATGCACCGTTCTTGCAGACCGGAACTTCCCCTGCCCCGCTGCGGAACCGGACCGAAACCGTTTCCGGATCAAAGTCTGCCCCGGAGTATCCCATCGCACAGAGAATACGGCCCCAGTTTGCATCGGCACCGAAACAGGCAGCCTTTACCAGGCTTGAACTCACCACGGCCTTTGCAAGGGTTTCGGCGGTCTCTTCGTCCCTGGCACCACTCACCGTACACGTAACAAGCCGTGTCGCCCCCTCCCCATCACGGGCAATGGCTCGGGCCAGGTTGATGCACACCTGCTCGAGGGCGGCGCAGAAACGGAGATAATTGGCATCGTCCTTTTCGATCGGGGGATTCCCCGCCTTGCCGTTCGCGAGGATCAGCACCATGTCGTTGGTACTGGTATCCCCGTCCACCGTGACACGGTTAAAGGAACGCCGTACCGCAAGGCGGAGGGCGCTGTCGAGGAGGGGCCGTGCAATGGCCGCATCGGTGGTAATAAAGCTCAGCATGGTGGCCATATTGGGATGTATCATGCCAGCCCCCTTAGCGGCGGCTCCTATCCGGACTGGCTTGCCGTCCAGTTCAAACTCAATAGCTGTTTCTTTTTTCCGGGTATCGGTGGTCATCATAGCCTCCAGGGCCGCCGAATGGCCCTGGTAGTCTGCGGAAAGGGATTTGATAAGTTCCGGCATGGCGGATTCAACCCTTTCTACCGGCAGGGGAACCCCGATAACACCGGTGGAACCCACCGCAACGAGGATTGGCTCTATACCCAGAGCGGTGGCAGCTGCACGGGCCATTCGGCGGGCAGCGTCGAGCCCCGCTTCACCGGTACAGGCATTGGCGTTTCCTGAATTGCAGATAATTGCCTGGCACCGGCCTGCAGCCAGGTGTTCCCGGCTTACAAGCACACTGGCAGCTTTAACCTTGTTAGTAGTATACATTCCCGCGGCGGTACACGGCCTGTCGGAAACGATTAATGCCAGATCCCGTTTATCATTTTTTTTGCGGATACCGCACCATACACCTCCGGCTTTAAATCCCTGGGGAGCACAAAGGCCGCCATCAATCTGTTTCATATCCGCTCCTTTTCATTCTATTGATTCATTATAAACCTGCTTATGAGGTTGGGGAACATGGGTAATGAAGACCTGCTTGGAGGCCTTTAAAGGTGGGTTAGGGTCTACGGAGGCGTCGATAATGCAGCTTCATAGGAATAAATATGCATATTTATAAATTTATGTCAACGCATTAAAATGAAAACAAAAATAAGATAAGAATAGAGAAAATTAATATTTTTTTACTTTATATCACTTTATATAAAACGGATGTGAGAGTTTTAACACAATTTTTATCGTTCTGAAGGTACTAACCCCTTGACCATTAATCATTTTTAGCATATTTATACATCAACTTTAACCGGACAACAGCAACTAAAATTTGACTGTTTCGTTAAAGCGGGGTTATACTTCCAACATTAATAAAAGGGGGAAAGCTATGCTGGACACCATTGAATCGGAAGTTGAAGTTGAACCTCACGGTGTGGACTTTGACAATGACACGGTTCTGAGCGGTAAAATTTACTGCGCCAACTGCATTCACTGCAAGGTGGTACCTTCCAGCCCCGATGGGGATGAGCGGTACTTCCTGCGGGTACGCTGTGATGCAGGCAAATGGCGTAAGAAGCTCGGTGAAGAAAAGGTATACAAATACTGCACCGTATCCCGCCGCAGTCTTGATTATTGTGATGCCTATGAGGAGATGGGTGACCCCAAAGAGTTTCTAAGGGAATTAAAGAAGACTCTGCCCGTCAGGGATGAGTTATACGTACGGTAAGCATACAGGCTGCTGACAGGAAACCGCCTCCTGTCAGCAGCTTTTTTTATTACATATAAAAATACTGCAAAAGGTTTTTGTAAGAGTAAGACTTTTGTAAAAACCTCCAACGAGGCTCCTTGTAATTCACCATAAATCGTGATATATCCTTTATTATGCGTAGAACAACTGTTTGGCTATTTCTTGGTGCTGTTCTGCTGGTGGCGAGCCAGCTTGTTTCCTGTGCATCTGCCCCTGTGGTGATTCCCGATGGGATTACTCCTATGGAACTGGTACAACGGGCCCAGGATGCCACCGATAAAAACCAGTACGATGTGGCCATACAATACTATCAGGCCATTCTGGATAGGTACCCCGATGATATCGAGATGGTCTGTACCGCCGAATACGAAATTGCCTTTATTAAGTATAAACAGCATAAATATACGGAAGCAAAGGCGGGCTTTACTGCTCTATTGGAACGGTATAAAGAGGCCGATGCGGAGTTCCTGCCAGCCCAGTATAAAATCCTTTCCGAAAAGGTCCTGGGAAAAATGGAACTTGAAAAAAAATAACGGGGTTAAACCTTACTGGGGCAGAATCATCACATTAATTTTAAGCTCCCGTTCAATGGCAGCCTGGTCGACCATATCCTTGGTGATATTTCCCCGGGGCCGAGGATGGGGCGGTGCGTCCCCAATCAATATGATGAGCTTTTCTTCCGCTGCCCAGGGGAATTTAGTACAGGCCGCATAGAGGGCCTCATAGACTGCTTCTGGGATATCCCTGCCGCCCCCAACCCTGATGGCATTCAGGGTCCGCTGAAAGCTGGCAAAGTCACTGGTAAAGGCTATCGGCTTGTTCAAGTATTCTTCGAAATAGTCCTTATACAGTACCATCCCGATTCTAAATGACGAAAATTGTGCAATGATATCCTTAAGCATGGGAATCAGCATGGTCCTGACCGAATCGATATCATCCCGCATGCTGTCGGTGGTATCCAGACACAGGACCAGGTCTACCGATTTGCCCTTAAGGGTTTCCAGTATCTTTTTCATTTTAGGGACTATGTCATCCACCCCGGTCGAATAGACCACTTTCCCCTTTCCCGCTGCGGCAATCTCTGTAAAGGCTTCTACCGTATCTTTCATAAAGTTCCCTTCAGGGGGTCCTTCCAGAGGTTTCTGCACCACCCGAAGTACAAAGGGATTATCCTTAAAGGAGCCCTGGTAATCCCCATAGGGTTTTTCAAAGGCTCTGATGTTAAGGTAAGTCCCATCGACCACATAGATTTCTCCATGCCGGGTCCAGGGGTATCCATAATTAAGAATATAGGGGATATAAATATGAAAGGCTTCACCAAACTGGCTGTCCGGTTCGGGACTAGAATCGATAAGGGACCAGATCTTACTTTCCTTGGGGATGGGTTTCCCGTCCAGCAGACGCATTTCGTCTCCATTGATGGGGTTCCATTCCGGCGCCCTATAGGCATAGTTATCGGCCTTCATAGCCGGATCCCTGGTAGATTCGGTAAGCAGCACCGAAGCTATATCCGGCTTTTTGCGTATATAAAGATGATAGCCCCCATCAATCCGCTGCTCAATCCGCAGATCCTGCACCGAAATAGATAAATCTATCCCGTTGAGACGAAACAGGGAACTCCATAAAAAGACAAAAAGGAAAACACCGCCTTTCTTTCCCATACTGTCATTATCGGTATGAATTTAGATTGTATAAAAGTGGAATGTTCGGTAGAGTAGAATCATGTGGAATTTTATTGCCTTTTGTTTTGTGCTGGCCCATGCGCCTGCGGTGTAGTATCTTTAATACATGAAATCACCAAAAGAACTGGCCATGGACCGTAAGCTCCTGGCCACCATAGAAGAACTAAGCGGCAAGGGAACACCGCTCCAGGCAGCCCAGCTTCTCTTAGAGGATGAAGAAATACACGCCATGCAGGAGTATGCCAACACGGTATCGATAAAGCGGCTTGGCTATAATGACCATGGCCCAGTCCATATGCGAACCGTAGCTTTGAATGCCACCATCATGATGGGGCTTTTAAAGCAGGCGGGGATTCACACGAGCCTGGAACAGGAAGAGGCTGGCAGTTTTGATGAAAGCCTCGTGGCGGTGCTACTTGCATCCTTTCTGCATGACCTGGGCATGACAATCGGCAGACAGGACCACGAATTACACAGCTCTTACCTGGCCTACCCCATCATCGACAGGCTGCTTAAGGAATTGTATCCTCTGGATATACAAAAACGGGTGGTCACCCGGTCCCTGGCCATAGAAGGAATTATCGGCCACATGGCAGGGAGAAAGATCCATTCCCTGGAAGCGGGTATTATTCTCATTGCCGATGGCTGTGATATGGAAAAGGGCCGGGCCCGGATACCCATGGCCTTAGCCCATGAACCACGGGTGGGGGACATCCACAAGTATTCGGCCAATTCAATCGAAACTGTTAAACTTTCTGCGGGAACCGAGAAGCCCATCCGCATCGATGTTGTCATGTCTGCGGAGGTAGGCTTCTTCCAGGTGGAGGAGGTGCTCCTGGGCAAAATTGCATCGAGCACCGCCAAGGGTTATGTGGAACTCTACGCCTCAGTTATCGGCGGTGAACCCAAGCGGTACCTCTAGGCCCCAGTCCGGCGTTCCAGGTTCTGCATGGCCAGCATTATAGCATGAAACCATCGCAGAACCAGCATGTTTATGCTAAGGCTTTAATATCCTTATAGGCCTTCAGGTCTACATAGAGTTCGCCCAGGTAGGGGTTCCGTTTTGTTTTAATCACCTTGTAGATCATATAGATAAGAACCGCCACATTGCTTGCCAGCGACAGGGCGCCCCAGAAGGTATAGATGGCCGGATTATAGGTCGATTTAACCATGGTAAATCCCTGATCAAGAAATTTGGGGAACGTTTGTGCAAACATGCACCAGATACCCAGGGTTGCAGCCCTATGCTGCAGCCAGGCGCCCTTGCCCAGAGTAAAAGCTGCCAAGGTCGCAGAAAGGAGCAGCGCAAACCCGGCATACCAGGAATGGGTCGGCAGGCAGTTATAGACATAATCAAAGTTCCACAGGTCATAGGCGATGATCCAGAACCAGAGCATATCGGGCCAGAGCATATCCCGGCTCTTGTCATGTTTTGTTTCCTTTCGGATGACAATGCCGAACCAGCCTGTTATGGTGATGATATTGAGGATACCTGCGATACCATTCATGAAATTCCAGGGGCCGCCAAGAACACCCGTAACCTCTCCTTCGATAGGTCCTGAATTGGTTCCAAAGAAGGTCATACCAACCTGAAAGTCTCTAGTAACTGCTTCGAGAATGTTTATAGCGAGAATAAGCGCGGGAAGGGTAAGGGCCCATTTCTGATCCCTGAGGCGCCACACCACATTCCCGGAAGCATCCTTCCTTTCAACATAACGAATTAGCCAGAAAATGATAAAACCCGCAGCGGACGAGTAAACCTTGGCGAGATGGAACCAGTCAGTATAGGTTTCTTCGGGTATTACGAAGAACCATACCAATGTAAGCAGCACGGGAAGAATAAAATAGCTGAAAAACCCGAACCACTTAAATCGCCTTGCAAGCTCATTGAATCCAAAGAGAGCAGCCAGTACTAAAAACCAGATGCCCCATGCCGAAAAAACCGTTGCTCCAGCGGCAGTGTTAAAACTCCACATAGAATACTCCTGTCCTTTTACATCCTTAAACCATTACCTGGCCTGCGGATTTTATATAAATCTATAGTATTTTATAGATTTAATTTTTTAAGTCAAGTTCTGCACTTCCATAAACCTGTATGCTATACTGAATCTATGAAACTAACTAAATGTATAAATAGTATATTGATAAGCCTTTCAGCCGTCATGGTACTTTTGTCCTGCACCACAGCGCCGGTACCGCCCCCCACCCTGCCGCCCCCTGCTCTCACAGCCCATGATCTCATAACTACGACACCCGCAGCCCCTGCTCTCCCGCCTAAGGCGTCACAGGAGAATCCCCCTGTTGAGTCACTGCCGGTAAAGCTGATTATCGAAGAAAGCCCCCTTTCTGGAAAACCCGAACCTATTACCTTTACCGAAATATGGGGCTATATACAGGCTGGGGAAGAATCGGCCCTGAATCCTGCCTGGCCGGTTTCGGATGTGGTGCTCTTTAATGCGGGCATAAGCAGTACGGGAAAATTAAGGGGCGTTCCGAATAGAAACAAGCTTTCAGGCTACGGGGGTAAGGTTCACCTCGCCATTGCAGAACTATCAAACTATGCGCTGACTCACTTCTGTCTTTCTCCTGACTATCCCATCCGTACACAGCTTATTGCTCAGATTGCCGAAGCCGCAAAACCCTTTGATGGGATAAATATCGACTTTGAAGCCGTTTTAACTGAAGATACGGAGCATTTTATCAGCTTCCTGAGAGCCTTAAAAACGCAGATCGGGAAACGGACCCTCAGTGTGGCCCTCCCCGCACGGACACGGAAAGTCCAGGAAGCCTATGATTATGAACGAATTGCCAGGGTAGCAGACCGTGTTATCGTGATGGCCTATGATGAACACTGGAGCGGCAGCAAGCCTGGCTCGGTAGCCTCTCTCCAGTGGTGTGAAAAGGTAGCTGACTATGGGCTAAAAACAATAGGAGCAAAGAAACTTGTCATGGGACTCCCCTTCTATGGCAGAGCCTGGGGGGAGATAAACCCGTCCCGGGCCTACCGGTTTTCCAGCCTATCAAAATTGATGGAAGAAAAGGGTATTCAGCAGATTGATCGAATCGATGGGAGCGTCTATTTTGAATACAGTGAATTGATTAAGGTTAAAGTCTTTTACGAGGACCATCGCTCAGTACACCAGCGAGCCCAGTTGTACTATACCCAGGGTGTTAGCCATATCGGCTTCTGGCGGATTGGCCAGGAAGATACTGCAATCTGGAATTTTTTATTTCTTCAATAAAAATTTCAGAAATATACTATAATTAAAAAACTATATGAGCAAAGGAGTGCAGATCGATGAAATTCTCTATTGAACAACAGCCAGTTTTCAGTGTCTTGCGGCTTATTTTTGATGCAGGCGAACAGATTCGGGCAGAAGCAGGGGCCATGATCAGCATGAGCGGTACCATGGAACTGCAGGCGAAAACGAGCGGCAAGGGCGTTTTCGGGGCTATCGGCGCCATGATGGGTGGAGAAAGCCTCTTCGCTTCGGAATATACCGCGGGTACATCCGGTGATGAACTCATCCTGGCTCCAGCCTATCCTGGTGATATCCTCCACCTTTCCCTGCGGGGGGAAACAATCTTTGCCCAGAGCGGCGCCTATTTAGCAGGCTCGACAGGGCTGCAGTTGACCAGTCAGGGATCACTCAAAGCCCTTGTTTCCGGGGAAGGGCTCTTCCTGCAGAAAATCAGTGGTACAGGAGACCTCTGGCTCTCATCCTATGGGGCAATAATCGAAAAAAGGCTTTCATCGGAAGATGAATACGTGGTTGATACGGGTAATATGGTCGCCTTTGAATCGAGCCTTACCTATACCATCAAGACAGCGTCACGGGGACTCTTTTCATCCATGGCATCTGGGGAAGGTCTGGTCTGTCGCTTCCGCGGCCCCGGCCGCCTCTGGCTGCAGACAAGAAGTATTTCGGCCCTCGCCCAGACCCTGAAGCCCTATTTCCCGAGTAATTCGAATAGTTAACCGTTGGGGAGTACAGCTTATTCCTCGTTCGGCGAGTATAGCCCGCCGATCACCCTTAAAGATGATTAGTACTCAAGATCATGCTGCAAATAGGACAGTAATTTAGTTGTAAAGTCTTGTCGAAGATCTGCGATAAGCTGTGTGGCTGGAAAATGGTAACGTTCATATAAATAATACAAATAAGCATCGATAGTACGGTCGGAGCTTTTAACTTCGAACATCCGTTCGGGGGTCCCTTAAAACAGATATGTCGATAGAGTGATAACGCTACAAGATTTTCTAACCGTTGGGGACTCCCATTAACTAGGGCGATATCAAAAAAATACAACTTTGCCTGTTGCTTTATTGATCGTGCTATAGAATGATGATAGGGATAAACACGAAAAATTATATATAATGCTTCGAGAATGTCTATGTAATGTTTTACGGTGTGTGGAGAGACATTTAAATCTTCAGCAAGACTTTGATAACTTAAAGGTGATGCAACGCGGCTACGGAGGAGATCTACAAGTAAATTCATTGCTTTGAGTTGACCTATATTTTCGTAGGTTAAAATGTCTTCCCTTATAAGTCCGTCAAGATACTGTCTGCGCCAACGCTGGGATTCTACAGTATCTGTGGCTAGAAAGGGTTCAGGGAAACTGCCACGTTCGAGAAAAATATTCTAGTGGATAGGTTTGTCCAATAGCAAAAAGTTCTTCCGGAGTAA
>Ga0208824_1003298_pt1 | contig 11284 bp, 7 predicted proteins | sample AD_JPNTR3_MetaG_FD_184447 | JGI IMG/M metagenome (GOLD analysis project Ga0208824, IMG submission 184447) | Active sludge microbial communities of municipal wastewater-treating anaerobic digesters from Japan - AD_JPNTR3_MetaG (SPAdes) (version 2) | ecosystem: Engineered > Bioreactor > Anaerobic >...
CATCGTCGTCTGAGTTCGAGGAGTCCGCCATGCGCGTCGCAAAACTGTCCGCCATCCTGCTGCTGATCAGCCTGCTCGCCGCGTGCGGCTTCAAGTTGCGCGGCGGCTCGGAGCTTGCAGGATACAAGCTGCCGTTCGCCACCATCGCGCTGTCGCTGGATTCGCGCTCGGAGTTCTATGCCCTGCTCAAGCGCAACATCGAAGCGTCGTCGCCGGGCACCCGGGTCGTCGCCGACGTCAAGGATGCCGAGGCCGTGCTGGTGGTCCTCGGCGACTCCGCCCAGAAGTTGATCCTTTCGCTCAACGCCGCCGGCCGCTCAGTCGGCGGGCGCCCCGAGCACGGATGCGAGTCGTGAGACGGCATATTTCGCGGGCGGCTGCTTCTGGGGCATCGAGCACTACTTTCAGCAAGGCCCGGGCGTAATTGACGCCGTCGCCGGGTACATGCAGGGGCACGTGGACCGCCCGACGTATAAGCAGGTTTGCAACGGGCGCACCGGCCATGCCGAAAGCGTGAAGGTGGTTTTCGACCCTCAGCGGATCACCTACCGGCGGCTGCTCGAGGCGTTCTTCAAGATGCACGATCCGACTGAGCTGGATCGGCAAGGGCCGGATGTCGGGTCCCAATACCGCTCGGGCATCTGGTATACGAACGAACAGCAGCGGCGCGAAGCGGAGGCGTACATCGCCGAGCTGACGGCGGCCCGCGCGTTCGGCGGGCGCAAGATCGTAACGCAGGTCGAGGCGGCCAAGACATTTTGGCCGGCCGAGGATTACCACCAGGATTACGTCGAGAAAACCGGGCGGGTGTGCCATGTTGCGGATCCGTGGCAGGACTTGCGTGACCGCGCGCAGCCAGCCGCGACGAGTCGTCCGTGAGGATCGCCTGCGGGATCGGCAATTCTTATCGGGTCGCCCGCACCACCGTTATGCTGATCTACATGTCTTAGTTGCCGATATCTACGATCAGAGAAGTAGTAAAACGCGCTCGGAAGCACGTTTCAAGTGTTTTTGAAAGTTGGTTAAGCAGCACGATTTTCTTAACGTGCATGCTGAAGCCCCGGATGGCCCGGAGATAATCTCCCGGCTTCGTAGATACGTTGGCCAGTCCGGGGCTTATTTATTTTACGAGCATCGAGATAAAGGCGTAGCCGGGAACGCGCCAAGCGTCACGTGTCACACCGCTTGCGCTTCGATGCGCCGGCGGAGCTGCGACATGAGCTGGCGCAGATAATTCAGCGATCCGTCACCAAAAATCCCCTCGTCTTGTGTCAAAAGCGCATTCTCGCCGCGCGCCGGATTGTCACGCGTTGCGGCCCCGTTCCGCACGCTCGAAGGGGTGCAGTCCTTACGCCCGTTCAACGGATGTAGGTGAGACGAGTAAACAGTACCGAAGTCAAAGGACTCCGCTGAGGCGTAATTCACAGCGTAGCGCAGGCCGGCTGCGGTGTCGAACTGCCAGACCACGTTGACATTTGCCAGGTAGCGCTGCGCCCAGGCGGTCGCCTCGCGCGCCTCGCGCGCCAGTTGCTTCATGATGATCATCATCGGCTCCGGCGGCAGACCCCCGTGCAAGTCGAGATTGTCGATGCGGCCGGTGTGGATCAGAACGGTGGTGGCGCGGGCCGCGCGGTTCTGAGCGGGCAAATACACTCCGAGACACGCGTTGCCCTCGGGCGAGGGCGTCCAGCGAACGGTTTGGAGTGGCGGATAGCGGCGTGCCAAATCGCAGATATCGCGCACCACGATCTGGCTATCGTCCCAGCGATTCCAGTATTGCAGGTCGTCTTCGACGGGGGCCCCCAGGTGCATACGCAAAGCGTGTTGGGCCAATCTTGGCGCTATTGGCGGGCCCATGCTTCCGGCCACCAGCCAGGGCAAATCGGTAATCACCAATTCGCCGCGCCCGAGTGCGGCGGCCGCCGACAGGACGTGACCGGTTTGGCGCGGGCTGGGGGTTTCGCTGGCCAAGAGCGTGGCCAGCGCCAGTTCGTCAGCCAGACGCCGCCAGGCGCGGTTGGCTCGCAACGCGCGTACGCAAAATCCGCCGGCCGGCGTCAGGGCGCCGTAAGGAAATACATCCTGCAATGCGAAGCCGCGCGTCTGCACATCGGCGTATTCGACCCGGGCCGACATGAGGCCATGTTGCGCCTCATCGGTGAAAAGCTCCAACCCGCGCACGCCCGCCCGGCTCAGGAGTTTCCCGGCGGTTTCGAGATCCACGAGCAGCCAACAGCGGTCGGCCAGGCGCAGCAAATCCTCCCAGGTCAGGCCCAGGCCGTCGACCCAGGCTGGATCGAGCACGCACGCGGCCTGATTGGCCTGATGGGCCAGTGCGCCGCGCGAGCGCGGGCGCACGTGAGTGACGGCCAGCTCCGGGACAGCGCTGGCAAGTTCGGCCAGGGAAGCAGGCAACAGCACGCGCTGGATAGGAAACGGCGGGCGATAGGTGTTCCAGCGCGGCACGTTGGCCAGCGGGTGACATTTCGGATCGCGTTCCGCGACCGCGTGAAACGTCACTTCGCCCAGGACGTTGGCTGACGCGGCCCGCGGCACGAGTATTTGCAGATGCGTTGCGTTTTCGGGCGTCTGAATCCAACCCAGCAACTCTCCGTCGTGGCCGTTCCTGGCGTGCAGCGCCAGCCTGCGCTGCGCGAGTTCGCGCCCGTCCTGCAGGAACCTGATCGCGAACTCAGCCAACACCGGCCGCATTCCATCTGCGGCGGTACCGCGCGCCAGATAGCACTGGTCGCGTTTGCAACGGACCGGATTCGAGACCAGCAATTCTCCGACGCGTTCCCAATGCCAGCCGCGCGTGAGCCCAGCCCCCGGCCTCAATCCGCCGCGTGGGCCGGATAGGTTGCCTGCATTACCGCTCATCCATCAATCCAGCGTTGTGTAGTATGTGGTAGGCTATGCAATTTCCTGAACGTCTGCGCCGCGTTCGGCGCGGTCGTCTATTATCATGATCATTCGCGCCGCGCCAACGGAGCCGAGCCGGGGCGTGTCGGGGATTATGCGATGCAGAATGACAAAAATGCCAAGAACGGGAGCGAAGCCGGCTCGCCATGGCGCGTCAGGCGTGTCACCCCGGTGAGTGCGGATTGCCCTGGCTCGCGCGTTACGCTCGGATCCAGCGCGGTTCGCGCCGGCTAATGAGGAATTCGTGAGCGATTCGCCCCTTTCGCCCGAAGCACCGCAACCGGAGGTCGTCTTTGCACGGCCGGTGGAAATGCCGCCCGGCGCTCTCCCAGGCCGCTTGCCTGGCGGCGCCGTGCGCGCCCGCGCAGTGTCCGCCGCCCAGACGCCCGCATCCGCGACCTGCCTGACGCTGCCGGGGCTTCCTCTCCGCGCGGCCGTTGTCGATTTCTTGCTCTTGCTGCTGGTTGCCGCGGTCGCGCTGGGGGGACCGAGTATCGTGGTAGGCACGTGGATGGCGGCGACCGGGCGAGAGCTGCCCGATCAGCCCACTTTCCGCATGATGATGAGCCAGCAACTGTTCCAGGTGATCCTGAGCATTGGGCTGCTCTCTTTTCTGCTATGGCGCCGCAACCTCCCGTCATGCGCGTTCGGAGTGCAAGCACACATGCCGGGGCAACAGTTGTTGTGGGGCGCCGCCGGCCTGGGGGTGGCGTACGGCTGGATGATATTTAGCGTGATCGTGATCAGCGCCGTGTTACAACTGTTCCCCGGGCTCCAATCCGACCTTACCAAGCGCCAGGATCTGATAGAGCTGCTGCCCGATACTCTCGGAAAAGTGATCATACTGATGATCCCCGTGGCCGTCAGCGAGGAGATTCTCTTCCGCGGGCTGATGCTGCCGTACTTGCGTCGCATCACGGGCTATTGGTGGTCGGCGGTTTTGATCTCGACCGTAATATTCGCGGTTCTCCACTTTCAGCAGGGCATCCTGGGGATCCTCCAAATCTCGGGTGTGGCGGTGGTTTTCGCGCTAATCTTCATCTATTCGCGCAGCCTGCTGGCTGCCATCGTGGCGCACTTCGCCTTCGACGTGGGGCAGATGCTTCTGGTCATGCTGTCAAAGGACATGCTGAAGAGCTACGGCTTGGAATGAGTTAGGCCGCGAACCAGCGCACCAAGGCCACGAAGATTCCCAGCGCCAGCACGCCGGCCGCTACAAGACGCCGCCCCGCTCCGCGCCGTCTCTCCACTGGGCGAGTGACCGCGGGGAGTTCGCCGGCTCTCACCCAGTCGGCCGCAAAATCGTCATCTGCGAACTGCACCTCTGCGATCAGCAGATGCGCCTGGAAGTCGGACAGGCCGAGTTGCCGGGCCTCTTGCAGTATGTGCTGGCGGCGGGAATAGCGCAGCAAGCCATCCTCCAGCGACGCGGCGATCAGCATTTTGAGGGCCGCGATCTGGTCGGCGGCAGCACCGCGCAGGCGCAGGGCGCGCTCCTGGCCCTGAGGGTCGTGCAGAGCGGCGTAGGCCAGGTGCAGTTCGTCCAGGCGTTGGCACACCGCATCGTGCAGGGCCGGCTCGTTGAGCTGTGCCAGCAGCCGGGCGCGCTCGCTGTGAAAGCGGCGGGCGATTTCCGGCCCGGAGTAGCGGCCCGGCGTCAGTCCGAGAATGGCGAAGTAGTCTTTGCCCATGCCTCCTCCACGCTCCGTAACAACCATACCGCGGCCGAATGCAAAGGCAATGAAAACCTGCCGGCGCGGCCGATGGTTGCCTTTCACGCGTGCCCGGGCGCGGTTTCTCTGCCGGCGGACCAGCTTTTATGGGTCGCCCCGTTCGCCCTTCCAGCATCGACAAACTGCGCGTCATAACCGGCGCGGCACCTTCCGCCGGTTTCACGGCCCGGGACCAGGCAAAAAACCCAGCGGCGCCGGCAGCGCAAGGCAAAACGCCGCCATTACGCGACCCAGGCCGCGCCGGCGGCGTTCTCGCTTGGCTGAAAACGGCTTGAGGCCCGCGGTGACGCTTACCGCTCGAAAGCCTCGTGCGCAACCGAACCGTTGTACGGGTTAATCAGGTTGTAGCAGGGAGTGCCGTACAGATTATCACAACGCATATGCCCGACCGTGCCATAACCCTGCGGGCATGGCATGCTGCGGCAGTCCCATTGAGTATAGGAAGCGGGCTGATTATGCCAGCCCGGGTTTCCGTAGCCGGGCCAAGCGCTGCTCGGGTAATAGCTGCCGCGGTAATAGTCCTGCTGTCCGTACCCGGAGTAGCCGTAGGGCTGTTGACTGCGTTGTCTCCAGACGCCCTGTTGACTCCAGTCCGGCTGGTTGTAGCGGTTCTGCCAGCTATACCAGTCGGGCTGCCCGGAGTATCCGCCGCTCGGCTGGCCGCTCGGATAGCCCGGATAATAGCCGCCACGAAAGCCTTGGCCAGATTGGCCAGAATGGTATTGCATTCCCTGATACTGAGGATAACCGGTGTACGTATAGGGGCTGCTGTATTGCGTCCCACGAAATTGGCCATACTGGCCGGTCTGTCCGTACATGCCGCCCTGCCAATACCCGCGCTGGCCCCCGCCATAGCTCCATTCTGGGATGTACGGGCTGCCGTAGCTGCCAAACTGCCCGTAGCCGAAATCGGGGACGTATTGGCTGCCGTATGCGCCCGACTGGCCTTGATAGGCCCCCATCTGGCCGCCATACATAGCGCCCGGTTGGTATTGGGCGCCGTACTGCCCGCCGGTGTAACCGTATTGCCCGCCGGTGTGACCGTACTGGCCGGGGTGCCCCGGCTCAGCGCCCATCTGGCCGTACTGACCTGTGGTCCACTGGCTGCCGCCGGACTGTCCCGCGCTGCCCGTTTGAGCCAGCGCAAGCGGAACGGCTAACAGTGCGACAACCACGACACCGATGTCAAAGCAACGTTTCATCATCTCAGTCTCCAGTTCAAACGGAACCATTGCGAACCGAAGCGGACAGGGACCGTCCCCAACGGCTGGGTTCGCCGAAGGCCCGAATGATGGTTCAATAACTCGGGTTTCTTAATCCCGACTAACTAGCTGGTGAATTGGTATAAATGAGACTCGGCCAAGTGGATAATGAGGCGACTTTTCACTTCACCAGCACGCCCGTCGCCCACGTGCTCGGGTCGGCGTTCCAGCCCAGTTCATCGTCAACCGTCAGATGCTGGCTGCCAAGTTGCGTGTCTTTCACCTTGTAGAAGAATCCGATGCGCGGGTGCTCAGACGGGTTCCAGCCGCTGAGACTGCTTGCGGGTATCGCGACTTCAACTGACCAGCCGCGGCGGGCGGTGCGGGCGGCGAGCTGAATTTGCGCCAGGTCGACCGCGGGCGGCGGCTCCTTGGCGCGACTCATGCGGTGCAGGCCGATGACCGGCTGATTACGGCGCGGGCCGCCGCCGGTGGGCAGGACGTAAAAGAAATGGCAGAAGCGCGTGGCTCGCTTCGCGTCACGTGTGTCGCGCGTGTCGATGCAAATGCGGACGCCGTCCAGTTTCCACCATTGGGTCTGGTCGCAGCGTAGCGGACCCCATCTTTCCGGAACGTCAAACGCGACCATGAAATGATCGGCGTTCCAAGCGCAGTACACGTCCGCGAAAGGCGGCTGGTCCTCCATTTCCACCAGCGCCGGAACCAAAAAGTGCGGGCCCCATTTGGAGACGTCGCCATCAATCACCGGCGTACGCGCCCGGTAATGAATCGGGAACTCAAACTGAAAGAACGCCCGCCGGCAAATCGCCTCAATCATCTCAACAGCCCTGTGACGTTACAGCCGCGCATTCTTGTGCTCATTTCTGTTTTGGGCCGCCGCGCCGCTGTGATTCGAGGTACGCCCGGGCTGCGTCACGAATGAACTTGCGAAAGCCCGGTGTGTCGATTTCCTGCTTGTCGTGTACGTAGATGACCACAGCCTCGCCGCCCCGCAGGCGCGGGCGAATATCAACGCGCGACCAGTCGCCGTAGGTTTCCAGGTCGCCGCGCTCATCCAGCGTTTTCAGGCCGAGCTGCCGTTCGAGGGCGCGCCGCTCAAACGTGCCCGGCGGCACAAGGAAGCACAACTGCAGCAGCCATTCGTCGCCAGTGAGGGCGTGCAGGAACCAGTTTTCCGCGCCGTCAGCGGTAATCTCGACGCTGGCGCGTTCATTCCAATTTGTCGGGGCAAAGCCGCCGTTTTCCTGCACGAGGTCGATCACGTACTCCAGCGCGGCGGCCTCCCAATGCTTCGGCTTGCCCTCGCGGCTGGTGCGCTGCTCGAGGTGCCACTTGCGCCCATCGATCTGCCAGGGCAGGCGCGCCTCGCGCCCGAGGCGCCCGAAGCCGGCCTTGGCGACCTCCATTTCGCGCCGGGCATGGGCCTTGGGGTCGTAAGGCGTGCGCGGCTCATACGGGCCGAGCGCGAGCACCGGCGCCAGCGCGGCCGCGGTGTGGCAGACGAAGTCAGAAGGGGGAAGTAGGAAGTTGCGAGTTTCGCGGCCGAGCGGCTGCTTCCCGCGTTTGCTGAGCGCCGCTGATTTCCGCCCTCTGACTGAGTTCTGACTGCTCAGTTCTGATTTTCTCGCGACTTCCTCCGGGGTGCCCATCGCGACAATCCATCCGCCGCCTTCGCCGGCCTCCGGGCCGAGATCGATGATCCAATCCGCACACTTGATTACGTCCAGGTTGTGCTCGACCACCAGCACCGTGTTGCCCAGGTCGACCAGCCGGTGAATGACGCTCAGCAGCTTGCGTACGTCGTCGAAGTGCAGCCCGGTCGTCGGTTCATCGAGAATGTAGAACGTGCGGCCGGTGTCCGGTTTGCCGAGTTCGGCGGCCAGCTTGACGCGCTGCGCCTCGCCGCCTGAGAGCGTGGGCGCCGGCTGGCCGAGTTGGACATAGTCCAGCCCGACGTCCGCCAGCGTCTGAAGCATGCGGCGGACCTTGGGCACGTTGGCGAACAGCTCCAGCGCCTCGGCGACCCGCATTTCGAGCACGTCGGCGATCGACTTGCCTTTGAACTTCACTTCCAGCGTTTCGGGGTTGTAGCGGCGGCCGTGACACGTTTCGCAATCGACCCATACGTCCGCCATGAAGTGCATTTCGATGCACTTCTGCCCGTAACCTTCGCAGGCTTCGCAACGGCCGCCGGGGCGGTTGAAGCTGAAGCGGTTGGCGTTGTAGCCACGAACTTTGCTGTCGGGCAGGCGCGCGAACAGCTCGCGGATCCAGTCGAACGCGCCCGTGTAGGTGGCCGGGTTGCTGGAGGGGGTCGAGCCGATGGGCGATTGGTCGACGTTGATGACTTTGTCGAGGTTTTCAACGCCTTCGATCTCGTCGTGCTCGCCGGCCGTCATCGTGGCGCGCTGCAGCTTTATGGCCAGCGCGGGCCAGAGAATGTCGTTGACCAGGGAACTCTTGCCCGAGCCCGAGACGCCGGTGACGCACGTGAAGCGGCCCAGCGGAATGGGGACGTCGATGTTCTTCAGATTGTTCTGCCGTGCGCCGCGCACCAGCAGAACGGAGCCGGCTTGCGTGGAGGCGGGCGCCGTGCCCATGGTGTTGGACTTGCGGCGGGTCTTTTGTACATGGTGCGGTCCGTCCGCCTTTGGTCGCGCCAGTTCGATCTTGACCGGCCGCCGATTGGTGGGGACGGGTATGGCACACTGTCCGGACAGGTATGCGCGGGTGAGTGATTCGTGGAATTGGTTGGCGTCCGGTGGGGCGGAGGCGTTTTGTTGAGGTTGCGGCGTATTCACGGAGGCATGCCCGCGCTTAGAGCTCGGGCATGGCACCCCGGCACTCGGCACACTCGGTATGTTCTGGGCGCTGGGCGTTAGGAAGTCTGCCGGGGTGCCCTGGGCCACGATGTGGCCGCCGGCGGCGCCGGCGCGCGGGCCGAAGTCGAGCAGGCGGTCGGCGTGGCGGATGACCTCGCGATCGTGCTCGACCATTAGCAGTGTGTTGCCCAGGTCGCGGAGCTTTTGCAAGGCCCGGATCAGCCGCAGGTTGTCGCGTGGGTGCAAGCCAATGGTCGGCTCGTCGAGCACGTACAACACGCCCGAAAGCCCGCTGCCGATCTGGCTGGCCAGGCGGATGCGCTGCGCCTCGCCGCCGGAAAGCGTCGGGGCGGCGCGGTGTAGCGTCAGGTACTCCAAACCGACGTCCAGCAGGAACTGGAGCCGATTGCGAATCTCCTTCAGCACTTCGCCCGCGATGCGCCGCCGATGTGCATCCAGTTCGCGTTCAAGCGTCTCGAAGAACCGCGCCGCCTCAGTCAGCGGCAGTTCGCAAACCTCAACGATGGTGCGACCGCCGGCGCGGGCCTCTGCGGAGTGCTGATCACCCTGACGCGGCGGGTACTGGTCATCCGTTTGCGCCCCCTCGTCTGCGTGCGGGCCCAGGCGCACCGCGGCGGCGTCGGGCCGCAGCCGCCCGCCGTGACAGGCCACGCACGGGATGTCGGTGACCACGTTTTGCAGGCGGTAGCGCAGCATCCAGCTATTGCGCGTGGCGGCATCAATCGTGGGAAAGAGGCCGCGCCAGCGGAAGCGCAGGCCGTCGTAGGCGCGGCCGCCGTCGACCCATTGCCCCTCGGGCGAGCCGAAGAGCAGGATGCGGCGCTGCTCGGCGGTCCACTTGGTCAGCGGCGCGTCGCGGGCTATGCCCAGGTGATCACACAATGCGCCCAACATCTTGCCAAAGGGCGTTTTGGGATTGACGCGCCCCCAGCCGGCGATGGCCCCGTTGAAGACCGAGCGATTGGGATGCTTGATGATTTCGGCCGCCGGGGCCCCGCGCTGGACGCCCAATCCCTCGCACGTCTCGCACCAGCCGAGCTGGCTGTTGAAGCTGAACTGGTTGGGGCCGAGTTCGGTGTAGCTCGTGCCACAGCGCATGCAGGCCAGCTTCTGCGAGAACATGAATTCGCGCGCCGGGGTGTTGACGGTGATCAGGGCGGAGTCGGGCGCTTCGTCACCGGACTCCGAGGTGTTGACTGCTGCGTCGGGAGCGGCACTGCTTGAAGCTGCGCTTTCAAGCAGTGGCACACCGGCCGGCGCTTCGGGCGCCGACTCGCCCGGCTCGGATTGGCGAGCCGGAGCCTCACCATCGGTCTCTTGATCCCTTGATCCCTCGATCCCTCGATCCCTCTCTTCGCGTACTGTCTCGACCGCCTCCTTGACCACAACTACCAGGCCGTTCCCCAGCGCCAGTGCGTGCTCGATACTCTCGGCGATGCGCCCGCGGGCGCGGGCCCGCACCGTCGTGCGATCGACGACCACTTCGACGCGGTGCTTGCGCCGCGCGTCGAGCATGCCCGCGTGCGAAGTCAACATTGTCTGGCCGTCAATGCGGACGCGCGTGTAGCCCGAATTCTTCAGCCGGTTGAACATGGTCGCGTACGATTCGCCGTCGCCCAGCGCGACCGGGGCCAGAATCATGATCGGCGCGCCCGGCTCCAGGGCCATGACACGTGCGACGATTTCATCGACTGTCTGCGAGCCGATCGGCACCTGGCAACGCGGGCAGTAGGGCGTGCCGATGCGCGCCCACAGCACGCGCATGTAGTCATATATCTCGGTGATCGTCCCCACGGTCGAGCGCGGACTCTTGCTGGCCGCCTTCTGCTCGATGCAGATGGCCGGCGACAGCCCGTGCACGTGATCGACGCGCGGCTTCGCCATTTGCCCCAGAAATTGCCGGGCATAGGCCGAAAGCGATTCCACGTACCGGCGGTAACCCTCAGTGAAAACCGTATCGATCGCGAAGCTCGTCTTGCCCGAGCCGGACACGCCGGTGCACACGGTGATGCGCTCGCGCGGGAAGGAGACATCGAGGTCTTTCAGGTTGTGCTGCCGCGCCCCGGCCACGGTGATGGCGTCGGTGGTCAGACCGCTAGCGGCCGTCGCCTCGCCGTCGCAGGCGTCGGAAAGCGAGAAAGAGGGCAGGCGGGAAGGTGCTGCGCTCCGGCGGACTTTTCCGCGCTTGGACAATCCATTCCCACTGCTCAGCACTTCGCGCAGCGCCTGACCAGTAAATGATGCCTGGCACGCCGCGACCTCCTCGGGCGTGCCCTCCGCAACGATCCAGCCGCCTTGTTCGCCGCCCTCCGGCCCGAGATCAATGATCCAGTCCGCGGTCTTGATGACGTCCAGGTTGTGCTCGATGACAACCACCGTGTTGCCGGCGTCCACAAAGCCGTGCAACACGCCCAGCAGCTTGCGAATGTCGTCGAAGTGCAGGCCGGTCGTCGGCTCGTCGAGGACGTACAGCGTTCGGCCCGTCGCCTTCTTCACCAGTTCGCGGGCCAGCTTGATACGTTGCGCTTCGCCGCCGGAAAGGGTGGTGCTCGACTGGCCGATC
>Ga0208824_1003302_pt1 | contig 11272 bp, 10 predicted proteins | sample AD_JPNTR3_MetaG_FD_184447 | JGI IMG/M metagenome (GOLD analysis project Ga0208824, IMG submission 184447) | Active sludge microbial communities of municipal wastewater-treating anaerobic digesters from Japan - AD_JPNTR3_MetaG (SPAdes) (version 2) | ecosystem: Engineered > Bioreactor > Anaerobic...
AACGCTCCGAAGGAAGAGGAGCATGCTCCTCTTCCTTCGGATACTTCTCTAAATGTCAAAAAATTAATCGTGGCTTAAATGATTTTACAGAAAAAAAGTTGCACAACTATTACAAGAGGAAATGTGAAATAAAACAGAATAAGAAGAACTATCTTAATCATGACAATTAACTTGTGCTGGTCAAAATTAAAATGTGCAGTTTGACCTCAAAATAAGCATTTATACCTATTTCTGAAAACGGATAAAAAAATTGTAATAGTTCAGGTTTATCAGTTTGCAGCAGCGTTTAAGAGTTCGCGGGCATTTTTTACTGCTGTCTCGGTTACCTCACTTCCGCTCAGCAGTTTTGCAATTTCCATCACGCGCTCGTCATCCCGCAAAAGCTTGATGCGGGTTACTGTTGTTTTTCCGGTATCATCCTTAAAGACATGGAAGTGTGTCTGCCCACGCGCTGCCACCTGGGGAAGGTGTGTAATATTTATTACCTGCATGTTTTTCCCCATTTCTGCAAGTATCTTTCCTACTTTGTCGGCCACCTCACCTGAAACACCTGCATCAATTTCGTCAAAAATAATTGTGGGCAGATTACCTGCACTGCTGAGCATTGACTTCAAACTAAGCATAACTCTCGACAACTCGCCGCCCGATGCCACCTTTGTGATATTTTCCGGGGGGACTTCCCTGTTGGCTGAAAACAGAAAGTCGGCTCTATCGTTTCCTGTTGAACTCCATGCTGGCATCTTTGAAAGCTCAACCCTGAACCTCGCATGTGGCATACCTAACTGACGAAGCATGCTGGTAATCTTCTGCTCCATTTCCGGAATAACTTCCTTTCTCTTTCCAGAAAGCTGTTCACCCAAAAGTTTCATCTCCTCATATTTTTTAGCAATCTCCTTTTCGAGTTGTTCCAGTCTTTCATCACTCGACACGATAGAGCTAACAAGCTTATTAAGCTCTCCGGTTTTGATTATGAGCTCATCAGAGTTTTTAACCCTGTGTTTATGCACCAGCGAATTCAGTAAATCGAGCCGTTCATTAACTACCTTGAGCCTTTCCGGGTTGTCGGATATTCCTGCAAGGAGTTTTTCTGTTTCCGACAGAATGTCGTCCAGCTCAATATACGCCGAATTCACTCTTTCAGCAAGAGTATCAGCTGCAGGCAGATAAGTTCTCAATTTGCCCATAAGCTGTTTTACCTCGGCAAGCATACCAAGGACTGAGGCCTCTTCCGACGACAGCAGTGAAACTGCCATATTCAACGAAGCCTTTATTTCTTCGGCATGCTCAAGAAGCTCCTGTTCTTTTTCCAGTTCTTCCTGCTCCCCGGGTACTATTTTCGCTTCAAGAAGCTGATTCAGCTGAAACTGATAATATTCAAGGTCGGCCTGATTTTTTTCCGACTTCTCTTTCAGCTCATTATACTCCTTTTCCAGCCTCCGGTACTCATTATAAACTCTTCTGTATTCATTCCTTAAGGCCAGATTTCCAGCAAACGAATCAATTACATTAAGTTGAAAGATGTTTTCGTTAAGCATAAGGTTTTCATGCTGGGAATGAATGTCTATCAGTCTGTCGCCCAGTTCCTTTAAGATATTGAGTGTAACCGGAATATCATTAATAAAAGCTCTCGATTTACCTGCCGGATTGATTTCCCTTCTTATTATAGTATTGTCATCGTAATCGAGATCATTCTTCTGGAAGAATTCTTCGAGTCCATATCCTTTTATCCTGAATGTGCCTTCTACCACGCACTTGGAAGATTTGTCGAGAAGAGCTGAAACGTCTGCTCTTGCACCAAGGATAAGCGACAGAGCTCCAAGAAGAATTGATTTGCCCGCCCCTGTTTCACCTGTGATAACTGTAAGTCCTTTATTCAGGCTCAGGTCGAGCTCGCGAATAAACACATAATTCTGAACGTAAAGTTTTATCAGCATGAGCAGAAACCAATAAGTTGAAAATCAGTCACCTGACAAAATTTTCTGATATTTTGATTTATTTGCCGGATCTATCTCTGTTAGAATCTCCACCACTCTTGATTTCTCTTCAGGAAAGGCCTCAGAGAAGATATTTACCAGTTCATCCGATTTTGCATCAAGAATTATCTGCAGAAAGTACATGAACGGGTCCGGTTTTTTTCTGTAGGTCTCCTGTATTAGCCTGAGGCTTTCTACAATATTTGTACGTGCCTCTCCTATTCTCGATTCCATCCTGTCGAGGCCATTTATATGATATTCGTATAAAAATTTCCTGACTCCGGCGTATTCCTTATCGAGAATATTCTTAACCAGCCAGTACCTGTTTCTATTTCTTGAACCATCATAGGGTTTCCAGCCAGGTTCAGGAGCATTCTGTGCATTTGTAACTATTTTCTCAGCAATCTGGAAATATTCAGTACCTCCTTCAGGAGAAAATGAATCTGCATCTATACCAATGATTATATATGCATAATATGCCAGAATAGAGACCAGGTTTGACCTGTGAGTACTCGGGTCGAACTCAAGAGGCTGAAACTCAACATATCTGAACTGAATATTATTGTCAATAAAGTTCAGCATTGTTGAGTTATAGGTAGTGTTATAAACCGGCCGGCGCAGCTGAACCTGAAGTGTTCCACGGAATTCATCTGCCGACAACTGCTCTGTAAGATTTATAAGTATGTTGCAGTCAATCCTTTCAGCATAACCTATAACCATATTTGTCCAGACAGTGCTGTTCATAAATTCATAAATATCTTTCTGCATGTTTATGAACACCTGCCTGTTTGAGCCCTGTATTTTCTGTGCCGATACCTGTACGTTGCAGTTTAGTTCCTGGGAAAAGAGATTAAAAGACAAACCCGTAAGAATAACCGGTGTGATGATATAAAACAGACCTTTTTTCATTCTCTTCTCCCTGTAAGTGAGATAATTTTGTTCAGAATATCCTTCGCGGCATCCTTTTTTGATTTCAACTCAAATTTATCAATATTATTGTTTCTGTCAATTATGGTAATTCTGTTTGTGTCATAACCGAATCCTGCCCCTTCTTCCCTGAGTGAATTGAGTACAATCATGTCGAGGTTCTTTCTGTGGAGTTTAATTAAAGCATTTTCCGTTTCGTTCTCAGTTTCAAGGGCAAAACCTGCAATAAATTGTCCGGGTTTTTTCATCTTTCCAAGTTCGGCGGCTATATCGGTTGTCGGTATCAGTTTAAGAAATATTGGTTCGTCTGACTTTTTAATCTTTGATTGTGCAGTCTTATCTGGCGTGAAATCGGCAACAGCGGCAGCAAGGATTGCTATGTCGCAATGTGGGAAAAGCTTAATGCATTCAGATGCCATTTCAGCGGCTGTAATTACTTTTATGACCTGTACACCGGGGTTTTCCGGAGCAATTGTTACAGGACCTAGAACCAGATGTACTTCTGCACCATATTCAGCGGCTGCATCGGCCAGGGCAATGCCCATTTTTCCGGTAGAATAATTGCTAATATACCGTACCGGATCGATGGGTTCCCTGGTGGGACCAGCATTTACCAGTATCCGTTTACCGGCGAGGGGTTTAAGTTTTTTGTGTGAAGAATTTTTCAATCTCCCTTACAATTTCTTCGGGTTCAACCATCCGGCCTTTACCGTAAAGTCCGCTTGCAAGTTCTCCGGTTTCAGGGTCGAGTATTATATTGCCAAACGAACGCAGAATTTCTATGTTTCTGGCTGTTGCCGGATGTTTGTACATTTCTGAATCCATTGAAGGGGCAACAAATACAGGGCATCTTGCAGAAAGGTATGTGGTAAGAAGGAGATTGTCTGCGATGCCATTTGCCATTTTTGCTATTGTATTTGCTGTTGCAGGAGCAACAATAAAAGCATCGGCCCATTGCCCTAAGTCGACATGACTGTTCCAGTTTCCGTTTTCAGGATCAAAAAAACCGGAAAAGACCGGGTTACCTGAAAGCGTGGCAAGGGTAAGCGGAGTGATAAATTCCTTAGCATGGTCAGTCATAACCACGCGTACCTGCGCACCTGCTTTAACCAGCAACCTTATCAGAGAAGCTGTTTTGTAAGCGGCAATCCCGCCGGTTACACCTACCAGTATTTTTCTGCCGGCGAGCATTCAGCTCTATTCACTCTTTGTTTTTGATGCCTTTTCAGGATTCCTGTAATATATCTTCCCTTCTTCAAACTCCTGCATTGCTATAAGCGTAGGTTTGGGAAGCTTTTCATAAAACTTCGAGATTTCAATCTGTTCCCTGTTTTCAAAAACTTCCTCAAGATTATCGGTAAACGACGAGAACTCTTCGAGTTTCTTATTAAGTTCCTGCTTCATCTCCACCGCAATCTGGTTAGCTCTCTTGCCAATAATTACAACTGCTTCGTAAATATTGCCCGTGGCATCCAGATACTTCTCAATGTTACGTGTTGTAGTTGTTGTCGGAGCATTAATCTTCTTGTAGTCCATATCCTGTTGTTAAATTTTATTCAGTCAGCAATTTTTGTTTTAAGTTTTTTATTAACATTCTGGAATATTGTTGCAACTTCTTTATAATGAATTGTTTTTGGATATTCCTCAATAAAGGAGAAATAGTCGTCGAGTGTACTCTGGTAACGCTCAATCTGTTTTGAAGGAACACTGTTTTCTGCATACAGGTAAAGTGAATTCAGCTTCAGAAACATCATGTCCTCCCTGTATTTTGAGCCGGGATATTTGTTTATACAATTCTCAAGTGAGACTACTGCAGCCTTGTACTGCTTCATGTCGTAATAGAGTTTGGCACTTATATAAGCCTTTCTTGCAAGTTTTTCGTTAAGTTCATCGATATACCTCTGGGCATCCGGCACTCTGGTGCTGGATGGGAATCTCCCGACAAAGATCTGAAAGCCTTCGAGTGCTTCACGTGTATATTGCTGGTCGAGTTCCGGCCTGGGTGAGAGATAATATTTGCACATTGCCTCCATAAACACAGCTTCTTCAATGTGAGGACCATACGCATACATGTCAGCATAATTCTTGAACTCCACTCCTGCCATAAGATAATCCTTCATGTTCAGATAACACTGGGCGTTAATCCATGTGAGTTTCTCGGCCTCTTCAGTTGCACGGTAAACAGGGATCACCTGGTTAATCAACTCCGAAGCCTTCGCATACTTACCCTGCTCATAATACTCCTTGAGCTTTGTAAGCTTCAACTCATAATCAGTACTTTTAAGAAGCTTCTCATACTCTCCGCAGGAGATAAGAACAGTACTAATAATAAGATATATCAGAAACCGGAATCTCATATCTAAAAATAATGTGCAAAGATACTGAATATTTTTTTAATATGACAAATCAACGTAAATGCCAGTTTATTATTATGGCTGTTCATAATATTCATTTATTGATTCATTTATTTATACTCATGTTCAGCTATAATGAAGTCTTGTGAGAGCATATTCTCTCTGCAATAATTATTGATGCGTAAAATACTGTATTAATGATCATTATGTTCCATTCCCGTGTTAATGTCAATAAATTAGGTATAAAATCGTAGAATGTAATGGGTTAATATCTTTATTTTTGCCTTAGCTTTACGGATTATAAAATTAACATCAAAACATTATGGATATTTTCGAAAAAATACAGAAGAACAAAGGCGCATTAGGACAATACTCCGATGTTGGCGACGGGTACTTTATGTTCCCAAAACTTGAAGGTGAAATTGCTCCGAGGATGAAATTCCGGGGCAAGGAAGTCCTCACATGGAGTCTTAATAATTATCTGGGTCTGGCCAACAACCCGGAAGTCAGGAAGGCAGATGCTGAATATGCTGCACAATATGGACTAGCATATCCTATGGGTGCAAGGATGATGTCGGGTCAGACGGCTGTTCACGAGAAATTTGAGCAGATGGCAGCTGAATTTGTTCATAAGGAATCAGCCTACCTGCTTAATTACGGATATCAGGGAATGGTCTCCATAATTGATGCACTGGTCGACAGGCACGATGTAATAGTATATGATTCAGAATCGCATGCATGCATAATGGACGGTTTGAGGCTCCATTTCGGAAAAAGATTTGTTTACCCCCATAACGATATTGACAGTTGCGAAAAGCAACTTCAGCGTGCTACAAAGATTGTGGAGCAGACCGGCGGTGGTATACTTGTTATAACCGAAGGCGTTTTCGGTATGGCAGGTGACCTCGGAAAACTCGATAAAATAGCTGCCCTCAAGAAAAAATACAACTTCCGCTTTCTTGTTGATGATGCTCATGGTTTTGGCACTATGGGGCCAACTGGTGCGGGCACCGGAGAACATTTCGGTGTGCAGGATCAGATTGATGTATACTTCGCAACATTTGCAAAGTCTATGGCTGGAATAGGCGCCTTTGTTGCCAGTACCAGGGAAGTGATCACATATCTGAGGTTCAACATGCGCTCCCAGATATATGCCAAAGCCCTTCCTATTGCTATGGCTCTGGGTGCTATAAAGAGGCTTGAACTCATTAAAGCACATCCGGAATACAGGGAAAAACTCTGGACTATTGTGCGTGCACTTCAGAAAGGACTCAGGGAAGCAGGACTCGACCTCGGACGTACCGAATCACCTGTTACACCGGTCTTCATGAAATGCCCCCTTACCCAGGTTTCACAGCTGATTTACGACCTGAGAGAAAACTATAACATATTCTGTTCAGTGGTAATTTATCCGGTGGTTCCACGCGATGTAGTGATGCTCAGGCTTATTCCTACAGCAGCCCACACTCTTGAAGATGTCGAATACACGGTAAACGCTTTCAGGGAGATTAAAAGAAAGGTGGATGAAGATGTCTATCCGCATGAGATGGCTGACTTTTCAAAGAGGGCTTAGACATCAATTTGTGATCTGTGATCTGTGATCTGTGGTCTGAGGTTTGAGATTTAAGATTTAAGGTTCTGTGAAAGAGTCGCAGATTTGTCAGGCCTGGAGCTGAATATTATCCATGGTGCTCATTGAAAGTATCATAAGCTGAATAGTTTTGCCTGGAAAAGGCAGAAGGAAGCTTTTAATTTCAGATAAGAATAATGGGTTCAGATGGTATCTTTTATACCAACAGGAGATCATTCATGAAATGGTCAGCAATCCTCGGCTCTTCATTTCTTGGGCGCAACAGTGTGTTTAAGGAAATATTCATCCCATATAACCCTGAAAAACCGCAGGATAATGAATCAAAAATAATCCGTACCGGATGCCCTGCCCACAACTGCGGAGGACGTTGCCTGCTGAAGGTTCACGTCAAAGACGGCATAATAACCCGTATCGAAACCGACGACCGGCCAGGTGATGACATCTCCGATCCCCAATTACGGGCATGTATCAGGGGACGTTCATACCGTAAAAGGCAGTATCACCCGGATCGTCTGAAATATCCGCTCAAAAGAACAGGGAAAAGAGGTGAGGGTAAATTCGAAAGAATAACATGGGATGAGGCATACGAAATAATGTACAATGAGATTTCGCGCGTCATAAAACAATATGGCAATTCAGCAATTTTTATCCCTTATGGAACAGGCTCATATACAAATCTGAACGGCCGCTGGCCTGCGGTGAGGCTGATGAATCTCCTTGGAGGCAGTCTCGGTTATTACAACAGTTACAGCTGGGCATGCACAAATATTGCAACTCCTTATGTTTACGGCACACTCAACACCGGCAATCAGCGGCAGGACTGGCTCAATTCCAAATATATAATCATGTGGGGCTGGAATCCAGCCGAGATGAAAGATGGAACCAACAGTGAATATTTTATCCGACGGGCAAGGGAGAACGGAGCCAGAACTGTTTGCATTGATCCGCGACTGAGCATGAGTGCCATAGCACTGGCCGATGAATGGATACCAATACGTCCGGGCACCGATGCAGCAATGATGAGTGCTATGGCTTATGTAATAATCACTGAAAAACTCACTGACGATGATTTTATAAGGAGATGCTGTTCTGGCTACGACAGCACCCAGATGCCTGCAGGCTGCGAAAATGAAGAGTCGTACAAAGATTACATCCTCGGCACCCGTGACGGGATTCCCAAGACGCCGGAATGGGCGGAAAAGATAACAGCTGTTCCAGCAGCCACAATTGCAAGAATAGCAAGGGAGTATGCCACAATTAAGCCGGCAGTGCTTTATCAGGGTTATGGCATGCAGAGAAGAGCTTATGGTGAGCAGACTGTAAGGGCAGGCGCTGCTCTTTCAGCAATAACCGGCAACATCGGGATACCCGGAGGATGGGCAAGCGGACTTGGCAGCCAGGCCGGTGGAGAACCTTTCTGGAGTGTATTCCCGTCAGGAGAAAATCCTGTAAAGGCAAGAATACCGGTTTATCTCTGGACAGAAGCTATTATCAGAGGCAAAGAGATGGGACCCGCCGATGGTGTTAGAGGTGTTGCCAAACTCGATAACAACATTAAACTTATATGGTGCATTGCTTCAAATATTCTCATCAACCAGCATAGCAACATTAACAGAACAGCCGCAATCCTTCGTGATGAAAACCTTGTTGAATTCATCGCCGTACAGGATAACTTTCTTACCCCCTCAGCTATGTTTGCCGACCTTGTGCTTCCGGCATGCACACAGTTCGAGACATGGGGCGTGGAAGACGGCTGGAAATACGGAGAGGAAGTTTTTCTTACACCCAAAATCGTAGAACCTCTTTACGAGTCAAAGAGTGACTACAGAATCTGTGCTGACCTTGCAAAAAGATTCGGGGTATGGAATGAATTTACCGCAGGCGGCAGGGACGAAAAAGCATGGGCTGAATGGATCATTGATGAAATATACCGCAAGACAAGGTTCCCGGAAATGCCTGCTTTCAGAGAACTCGAAAAAAGCAATGCCGGCGTTTATGTAAAACCTGTCAGCAAACCTGTTGTGGCTTTTGCTGATTTCAGAAAAGACCCTGTGAAGTATCCTTTAAAGACTCCTACAGGCAAGATAGAACTATTCTCAAAGCCACTGCATGAAATGAATAATCCCGAAATACCGGCTGTTCCGAAATATATTCAGGAATGGGAAAGTCCTTTCGGAAAGGAGGCGGAAAAATATCCTTTGCAGGCAATAGGACATCATTACATGCCAAGAGTTCATTCAACACATTTTAACAATGAATGGACTTCAGAAGCGTTCCCTCAGGTTGTGTTCATGAATAAAGCCGATGCGGACAAACGTAAAATAAAAAACGGTGATATCGTTAAAGTATTCAACGACAGAGGAGCTCTTGTTGCACGTTGCAGGGTGACTTCTAAAATAATGCCCGGAGTTATTGATATACCTCAGGGTGCGTGGTATATGCCAGATAAAGAAGGTATTGACAGAGGGGGAAACATAAATGTGCTGACGACAGAACGCTGGACAGCTCTGGCGAAAGGCAATCCTCAGCACACAATAATGGTGGAAGTGGAAAAATTCAAAGGGTAAAGTAAAATGCCAGAGTACGCTTTTTATATAAACTCATCAGCATGTTCGGGATGCAAAACCTGTCAGGTGGCGTGCAAGGACAAGAATGACCTGCCAACAGGTGTTAACTGGAGAAGAGTTTATGAGATTGAAGGTGGTGGCTGGAAAGAGGAGAATGGTGTTTTTGTTTCACAGCCTTATGGGTACTTTCTCTCCCTTTCGTGTCAGAATTGCGAAAATCCAGAGTGCGTAAAAGCATGCCCTACAACTGCTATGCACGTAAATGCCTCAGGAATTGTGGCAGTTGATTCCGAGCTTTGCATCGGATGCCGTTATTGTTCATGGGCATGTCCATACGGAGCCCCTCAATATGACCAGGCAAAGAAGGTTATGACCAAATGCAACCTCTGCGAAGATTACCTTTCTATAGGGACAAAGCCCTCCTGCGTAATGTCATGTCCGATGAGAGCTCTCGATTTCGGAACCTGGGAAGAGATAACATCAAAATACGGAACCGGCGAGAATGTGTTCCCTCTTCCCGACCCCTCGCAGTATAAGCCCGGCATTGTAATAAAACCCCACAGGAACTCGGCTATGACACGTAATGACAAGGCATATATTGCTGAAAATGAATATAAATAAAATGGACAGCGACTATATATTTCTGGTTTTTTTCACCGTTTTATCCCAGAGTGCTGCAGGGATCTTTATCCTGAGGGAAGTAATGCTTTACAGTTCATATAATTATATGATTGACAAACATTTGAGAATTATTACCCTTCTTATAGCAGGACTTATTGTTCTCATTGCAATAATAACAGCATCGTTTCATCTTGGAAAACCTCTGCAGGCTGTCCACACGCTCAGAAATCTAAAATCGAGCTGGCTCAGCAGGGAAATTCTGTTCATCTTAATATTTTCAGGCATTATTCTTCTCTACCTGTTTACAGAATTTTTCACAGAATCCTCCTCAATTAAAATTTCACTTTCTATTTCAGGAATAATTGCCGCTTTAGGTTTAATAGTGTGTATGTCAGGTATTTACATGCTTAAAACTATTCCTGTCTGGAATACATTTTTAACACCATCATCATTTTTTCTTACCTCAGCTCTTACTGGAATTTCTGTTATGTTTATCATAATACCTGCCGGTTTCGGAAAAGGTTCTATTATTTACCCTGTTTTTAGCCTCCTGATGATATTATCCCTTATCGTTTCAGCTTTTCTGTACTTTACCGGAGAAACCTCATCTGTTGTTCTTTTCATAACCAGATTGGTAACCGGTTTAATGGCTTTATTGGTTCCGCTTTTAATATATTCCGGCATAATTCCGAACAAAATGCCTTCCCGTCTGTTTTTATTATTGCTTCTGCTTTTTACTGAGATTATTGGCAGATGCATATTTTATACAGGCTTTTACAAATCGGGATTATGAAAAATGAAAATATCAAGGATGAAAATAACTTACTGAAGGGTTATATCATGATGCTCTATTTCTCGGGCAGCATGGTAATGTTTGATCCTTCAACTGAATGCGTATATGATTTCTGGACTAAAGGTATGCTCAAGCAACTGCCTGTTTGGAGTCCTAATCCGGATTTTGTAAAAGCTGCTGCTTTGCTGAGGCAATCAACTGAGAGAGCACAAAATAAACATGAGCTTTTAAAAGAGGATTATCTCAGGCTTTTCTCAGGAATCGGAAAGCCCCTTGCTCCGCCGGTTGAATCGGTTTACAGGAGTGATGAGCATATTATGTTCGACAGAAATACTGAGGAAATAAGGAATATTTACAGGAAGCATTCATGGGAGTCAAAATTCAAAAACAAAATACCTGATGATCATCTTGGTATTGAGCTTTTATTTCTTACATATCTCATTGAG
>Ga0208824_1003304_pt1 | contig 11266 bp, 10 predicted proteins | sample AD_JPNTR3_MetaG_FD_184447 | JGI IMG/M metagenome (GOLD analysis project Ga0208824, IMG submission 184447) | Active sludge microbial communities of municipal wastewater-treating anaerobic digesters from Japan - AD_JPNTR3_MetaG (SPAdes) (version 2) | ecosystem: Engineered > Bioreactor > Anaerobic...
TTTAGATATCTTTTCCTTTTTTGGGCAGACCTGATATACCACCTGTAGAAATAGTTTTTATCATAAAGAAAAGGGTTATTTCTGCTTTCAGAAAAAACAACCCCACATCTTTTACATCTGAAAGCATAATAACCTGCCTCGTTCCAAGTACTACGGGAATCACCCCCACATAACGGACAGATTAAAATCTGTACCTTATTAGTGTCCATATGGCAATGACTCCATCCTTCCATCTGATTTTTTTCCCCTCTCTTATTTTACGAGGAGTATATCTTATTGGAACCTCGTATATCCTGATTTTCTTTTTTGCAATCTTCGCTGTTACTTCAGGACAAAACTCAAATCCTTTACAGTTAAGTTTGATACCTTTTAAGATATCACTCTTAAACATCTTATAACATGTGGGTTCATCAGTGATTGATGTTCCATAAAGAAGGTTTGTAAAAAAGGAAAGAAACCTTCCCCCAACATAAAATGAAAAAGAAGATGTTTGATTCTTCCCAAGTATTCTCGAGCCATAAACAACATCAGCCCTGCCCTGCTCTATTGGCTCTATCATCCTGAGATAATCCATTGGTTCATATTCAAGGTCTGCGTCCTGTATCACAACAACATCACCTGTAATCTCGTTTATTGCCCTTCGAATGGCATATCCTTTTCCAATATTCTTCGGTTGAAAAATAACCTTAATCAATGGGAATTTTTGCTGGGAAATCTTTTTGAGTATTTGACTTGTTCCATCTGTACTGCCATCATCAACAATAATAATTTCTTTATTAATAGGAACTGTAAGAAGTTTTTGAATAATGACCTCAATGGTATTTTTTTCATTATAAACAGGAACGATCACAGAAAGTTTCATTTATTTACAATCCCCTTTACATGCTCAAGAAACCAGAAAAACCCCTGACATGCAAACAGAATTACAAATGGTTCAATCGCAATCCTATAGCGTACAGAAGCAAGAAAAATCATATGAAAAATTGTAAAAAAAACAATTATACCTATAAGAAATGCCTTTTTCAGATCTAACGGCGGAATAAATAATCCAATGACAAAAAATGGAAGCAGCAGTCCAAAACTCAATACGCTGACAAGACGATAAAAAAAACTGCTATAGTCGGATGCATTCAGTACAACATTCCAAAATCTGACAAACTTCTTCCCGAGGAGTTTTATAAATCTTACAGGATCTTGTTTTATATAGTCAATGGTAATCTTATAAAAAACACTGTCCCTTTTTGATTCATCAATCTGCCAGACACCATCAGGAAAGTACCTGCAAGGACCACCTTCAGAATATGGATTATTTCCTTCCCAGAAAACAGCCCCTCCCATTGTTGTTCCCGGAATAAATTTGCCGAGGACAACAAAATTCCTTATAACCCAGGGAGATAAAATAAGAATAAAACCAAGCCCAGCAAAGAAAATTTTCAACAATCTTTTTTTGTAAGAACCTTCACTAAAAAGAATGAAAACAAGAGCAAATGGGAAAAATGCTTCCATCGTTGGTCTGCATAAACCAGCGATACCTGTTATAAAACCTGGAATAGTTCCATATAAAGGTGATGTGTCTGATTCAAAAACCCTAATGAACATAAGAATGGCAGATACCATAAGAAATATAAACAATGTTTCAGTAAGTAAAAACCCAGTATAAAAAATAAAAAATGGATAAACAGAGGAAATACAACCAGCAAGAATAGCAACCCTCTCAGAAAATACTTTTCTTCCGAGTAGATATATTAAAACACTTGTTACTGCAGAAATTAACGCCTGAACAATCCTTATGCCCACAATACCAGAACCAAGTTTAACAAGTATCGCAATAAACAAAGGATAAACAGGAGGTCTATATGCTTTTAATGTTTCAGAAACCATTAAACCTTTTCCAGAAAGAAAATTATTTACCATCTTCCAGTATTCCTGCTCATCATCAAAATAAAAATGTGGACCAAGTAAAAGAATAAATACAATTCTGGCTAAAAGCCCTACCAGAAATATCAAAAACAAAATATGACTTATTTTATACGAAGTTTTTTCAGCCATATTTTTAACCTGAATGTAAAAAGTGAATTATGTCCATATATACCAATCCTCGGAAGTGAATAAGAATCAAAACTACCCTTCCAGTTTGTAATAACCGCACCAGCGTACCCAGCATTTTTAACTGTTTGCCTGATTTTTTCGTTTTGACGACCATAAGGGTAGCAAAAAAAATCAATCCTCTGTCCAATATTTTTTTCGATATATTTCTTTGATTCAAATATTTCACTCCACACCTGTTTTCTTGGAAGTTTGGTAAGATCTGGATGGGTTAATGTATGAGAACCAAAGATAACGCCCGATTTTAACATCTCCTGAACCTCTTTCCATTTAAGGTATCTATCCTTTTCTTTGTCTTTATATCTTTCATGAATTTTCTCTGTTCCAATACTATGGGCAATAAGAAAAATTATTGGTTTTATCCCATATTTTTTCATAATTGGAAAAGCAATGAAAAAGTTATCTGCAAATCCATCATCAAATGTAACACAAAAAGTTCTTCTATGCGCATTGTTTTTGATATACTCATATAAAGAAACTGGCTCGTACTTTTCTTTCAATAAAAATCTTATCTGAGATTCAAACATTTCAGGAGAAACGCTTAATGCATCATCAGGATACCATTTGTTTATTCTATGATATGCAAGAATCATTTTTGAAGTTTATCCTCTTAAACCTGTATTGTATAATAAGAAATATCATTTTCATACCGAGAACAAGTGATTTCCTGAAACTACCTGTTACAGAAGATTTTCCTACTCTCGGTTTATAGTTTACGGGAATCTCGATAAATCTAACATTTGCCTTTGCAACAAGAAGGGTTAATTCAGGTCCAAAATGTTGTGTTCCTACAGAAAAATGCGGCTTGAGTTTTTCATACAAAGGTCTTTTTATCAATCTCATTGTACAACCAACATCAGTAAGTGTTGTTGTATTGTATAAAAACTCGAGAAGTTTGGCTACAGCCCAATTTCCCCATTTTAAGAAAGCACCCATATTTGCATCTTTCCATATTAATTCTCTTGTTGTCCTTGTTCCAATAACATAATCAAAATCATCAGAATAGGCGAGCAATTTTATAACATCCCTTCCTGAAAATGTACCATCTGGTTCAGATATAATAAAAAGTTCTCCTTTTGCCTCTTCTAATCCCTTCCATATCGCATATCCATAGCCCTGTTTTTTTTCATAGACAAGTTTTGCATTTGTTTTCTTTACCTCTTCGTCTGTCCCCTTTGCCGCATTATTATTAACAACAATAATCTCGTCAACAAATCCTGATGCAAAAAAATCTTCTATTGCATCTCTGATAGAATCTTTTTCATTATAGGTTGGGAAAATCACACTTACTTTTTTATTCTTCCACATATTTCCTCTTATAAATTATAATATAAGGGTTCGCAACCCAGACATCCTTCGCAGAGAATTTTGTTCTATTAAAGGTTATTCCAAAAAATGAAGCAGGTTTCTGAAATTTCTTCAGTGTATAATAATGCAAAAAAAAGTTTCCAAGGGTTTCTTCTGTCTGCCATAATGTTTCATATTCGCTGATAATAAAATAATCTGGCTTCGTTGTTTCCAGTTTTTCTTTATCCCATAAAACAGGGATAATATCATATCTGTAAAATTGAAAGCTCGGAGTTCTATAAGGAGCCGGCATCTGAAGCATTCCTATCTTTGATTTTTCAGGGATATTCATATTTATCCATCTTCCTGCCTCTTCACGAATATTCTCCTGCGCAAAAACTCTCGTGTTTGCTCCAGAATAGAAAAATGTTAATATAAGCACAAAAAGTGTTAACATTCCTCCGATAATCCTGATTCTTTTTATTACATGAATTAGAAATATCCCTGCAAACATAGCCATAAATGGCATCAGAAATATTCCTCTGCGCACATACCAGGGAGAAAAACACGAAAAAATCACCAGTGGTACTATTATTGAGGTAATCAGAAAAATAGAATTACTGTTCCTTTCCTTCATGCATAATAAAATATATCCTGCAATAAAACTCAATAAAAATGGCCATCCAGCACCGGATTTTAAGGAGGCAAAAACAAAATAGAAAAAATCAGGAGAAAACTTAAAATCTCCTCCTTCAAATTTTAATACCTTTAGAAAGGTTTCCTTATCAAGAATAAGGAATATATGAATTATGCCAACCACTACAATAAACATCACAATTCCGAGAGCGCTGTTTTTCAACATTCTATACAAATCTTCCCTTTTCCCATTATACGCTGATATCAATCCTGCAGTAATCATAAACATAATACACACACCATACAAGGAAACAACAGACATAGCAATAGATGCAAATATAGCAGAGATAAGATAATATTTTAACTGTTTATTGGAAATTATCTTAAGTCCATATAAAAAAGACAAAAGCACAAAAGGCAATGCAAAGCCGTAGTAATACCCAAAGTGATTCCACATATTCAATGCAGGACATATACCAAACAGAAAAGAGGAAACAAGTCCAACCTCTGGTCCCCAGAGGTTATTGCTGATTGACCAGACAAAATAAATGCTAAAAAGGAACGCAAGAATTAAAAGAATCCTTATGGAAAGGTAAACCTTTTTTAGTTCTCCTGGATGTTCAAGATAAAAAGTAGAATCCCCCAATTTTATTATTTGGAGAAAATTGCACATACCAAGCCATAATCCTGTAGCATAAACATAAAAACACCCGGGTATTAAAACCTTTGGGCTGAATTTTTTCTCTTTGGGATTGATATTTGAAAGAGCCGCCAGGGTTATATGTTCATCAGGATAATATGTTCTTAAAAGATATGTGCGCATGGCATTTATCTTACCCACTGTTAATGGAACCTTAAAACCACTGAATTTAATAATTTTATCCTCATCATAATCTTTTCGGTACTCATCCCCAGGAGATTTAATCATCTGTCTTATTTCTTGTCTTGTTTCTGCCATTATAGGAACAAGAGCATTTAGAACTTTTTCATTTCCAAAAATAAGATTAATTATATTCTGTCCAGGAAGTCCCCATCCAATTCCCAAAAGATTAATACATAAGGAAATTAACATAATAAAAAACAGTAAAATATAAATTCTTTTCTGTTTCATTTGTTCTTTTCAGGAATAAAACATCTTATACCAAATACTGCCATTATAATCAAAAAAGGCATCAATGGCTCACGATACCTTATAACTGTCTTGAAAAACAGAATTACGGGAATGGATAGAAAAATAATCAACAAATATATTAAAAGGTATTCCCTCCATTTTCTCAAAGAAAAAATAAACCCAAGTCCTGCAAGGATAAAAATAGGAAGATTTGTAAGGATGGCTACTTTTACGTGATAGGATTTATAATTCTCTCCAGGACCCGAAAAGGTGTGAGGTGATATCCTCCAAAATCTAACAAACCTGTCTGCTACAAGACGAAAATACACATGTGGATTGTTTTTAATAAAATTAAATGCCGCCCTGTAAAAGTATCTATCTGTTTCAACTTCTGACAATCCTTTGATTGCTTTTATAACAGGTTCATCATATCTACCAGTTGGATCCCAGTATCCAGAATCCTGATAAAGGGATTTCTCGTTGTTTGCAATATAGCAAACAATCCCACCTTCTGTTGATGTTAGCAAAATTGTCTTATGAATATGGTAGTTTCTTAAAATCCATGGTGTCATTACAATAAAACACGATAAAAGCATATAAACTGTATTTTTAAGAGCAAACTTCACATTACATATCACGGTCAGCCATATAAAGATTGCCGGTATAAAAACAAGAAAAAGAGATCTTGTTAAAACTCCAAAACCAAGAACAAAACCAGAAATAAAAAATAGAAGTGAATCCTGTTTTTTCTCTGCAAGAAAACATAGATACACTGTAAGTAATGCAAAGAATATTTCAAGAGTAACAGGTACAAGATAACCAGTCCAGAAAATCCCAGGTGGATAAAAAACATAAAGAAGAGACGTAAGAATCGCTGATTTATTATCTAGAAGAATTCTGCCAAGGGAAAAAAGCAATAAACATGTAATAGAACTAACTATTGCAAGACAAATCTTTGCTGCAAGAAAACTATGCCCAAACAATTTATACACGCCTGCAAGAAATAATGGGAATACTGGAGACCTCCAGGAATAATAAACAGGACCATCAGAAAAATAGGGATTATTTACCCAGTATCCTTGGCCTGTTGCTAATTTCCATCCCAGTTCATCCCACCAGTCCCCCCAGACATCCACTGTATTGTCGAGAGTAGAAATAAAGCCAATCCTTAAAATTAATGCAAGAAAAAATATCCCAACAAGAAGGATTATAAGTTTTTTCTTTTCCATATTAGTATTGTTGGATTTGGATGACACCAGTCATAAGGAATAGATTCAGGATGACTGAATACCAGATTAAAAAAATGTGGTTCACTCTTAAACTCCTTGATGATTTTATAATCAGATAGAAGTTTTCTTATGTTTTCAAAAGACCCTCCTCTAACCCATTGATACTCACTTACAACAAAATACTCTGAATACTTGATTGTTTCTTTTGATGCTCCGATAAGTATATTATATTTCAAAAATTGAAATGGCGGTGTTCTCCACGGAGAGGGTGCTTCGAGAAGCCCAATTTTTGATCCATAAGGAATATTATTATTAATCCATATACCCGCAGATGTTCTAACATTTTCCTGAGAAAATAAGTTCACATACGATAAGGAAAAAATAAATGTGTATAATATTCCTATAGAAATCAATATTTTTGGAAATTGTTTTTTTATCTTCGTCATACCCAGAACAATAACAACAAAAATATAAGGGTATAATATAAAAGCATAGTGAACCCATCTACCTGTCGAAAACCCAAAATAAAGAAATCCTGGAAGTATACTCAAAAAAATCAGTATAAATCTTTTATCCTGCCTTATTAAAAAACAAACAACAAGAAAAACAATGGAAATAAGATATGTTGCTGTACCAAGTCCATACCTCAGGGATGTCGTCATAAAATACTTAAGATTAGCAAAATTAGAGGAACCCTTCCAGTATGACTGTATATAAAACATTTCATTAATAAATTCTTTGAAAGAAATTAAAACATAAGGGTTTGTCAAAAAGTAGGAAAACAAAAAACAAACAAGACATATCAGTATATTTTTGAATAAACTCTTAAAATCAGTACACACAAGAAATATCATAAAAATGAAAGTAATAAAAACATATCCATAAGAAAGGATGCTGCCCATTGAAATACCTGAAAATAAACAACCAGCAATAAGCCATTTTCTTTTCTTCTCATCCATAAATCTAAAAGCACAGTAGAGAGCAAGAATAACCCATAACATTCCATAGCAGTAAGGTTTAAGATAATGAGACCACATAACAAAAACAGGAGATATCGCGAACAACATTGACACAAGAAAAGAGGCACTATCATCCTTCAAAATATAAGAAGACAGAAAATAAAAGCATATCACTGAAAAAATAAAGAAAATCCCACCGAAGATTCTTAAAAGCGTATAAAGACGACCAATTTTATCAGGATTTGTAAAATAAAAACTAATGTCACTGTGCAATTCAGCAATTTTAAGAGCAGAACAAATCTTCAAAAAAATTCCAGCAGGATAAAGATACGCTCCTCCATACTCGAAAAAATGCGGGTTGAAATCAAACCTCGAGGGATTCATCTTGCTTAAACTAACAAGAACAGCCTGTTCATCTGCGCCATAGGATCTTATCAAATAGCTTCTCATTGAATTTATAATTTCTCTTGAAACAAGATGTTTTTTTCCATTAATATTAATCTCTACCTTTTCTGCAGGATTATAACTGCCTGAATATGGTGCACCATAAAATTCTTGCATCTCACGTATTTCTTCATGAGCATCCCTCATTAATTCTGAAAGATTTTGAACTTCTGTTTCTCCATTAAACACAGAAGAAATACGGCCTTTATCAGGAACACCCCAGTTTATTCCCTTAAAGTGAAAAAAACCTGTTATTAAAATAAGCAACAGCAAATAAAATATTTTTTTAACACTCATTTTATAATTCTATATTTTAAGATTGAAAATATTGCCTTGAAACCATCCTTCCAACCTATTTTCTTCCCTTTTTTTCTCGGGCTATAGGAGATTGGAATTTCTTTGATTTTATAACCTTGTTTCAAAATTTTACATGTTATCTCTGGTTCTATCTCAAACCTTTCTGAAGTGAGATTTAAGGACTGTAGAAGTTTTCTCGGACATAACTTATAGCAGGTTTCCATATCAGAAAGTTTTGCATTAAAAACAAGGTTTGTAAAAGATGTAAGAAATTTATTCGCAAGTATAGATAATAATGGTAAGGAAGTATTTGTTTTACCCAGAAATCTTGAGCCATAAACCACCTGACAATTTTCTGTTTTAATTGCATTTATCAGTTTCAAATAATCATTCGGATTGAGTTCTAAATCAGCATCCTGTATAATAACAAAATCATTTTTTGCCTCTTTCAGTCCACACCGGATTGCATACCCTTTACCCCTATTTTTCTCGAGAAATATAACCTTAAAATGATTTTTTTTATTTCTGTGTATGTTTTCAAGTAATTGTCTTGTCCCATCTGTTGAACCATCATCAATAACAATAATTTCTTTTTCAACAGGGACTTTTTCTACATCTAAAAGAACCTGCTCTATTGTATGTCTTTCATTATAAACAGGTATTAGCACTGAAATTTTCATATGACTATAATATTATAATACCTACGGCTTAATATATGAAATCTGTTGAATACTGTAGAAATCATCTGAATGACTGGGTTAGAATTAAATATTTCTATTGAAAAGGGTATAATAGAAGAAACAAGCAATCGTAAAAAACACAAGGAGAATAAAAATGAATAAAACACTCTGGCAGTATTATGTTGATAAGGCAACTGAAATAACTGATAATGCACTTGAGGATATTAAAAATCTCGAGCAGTGGAAACAGGAAAGACAACAAATCAAAAAGGAATTCTTCATCTCTATGGGACTTAATAGTATCCTTGAAAAAAGTACCTCTGTAATTAAAACCCTCGGTGAATTTAAGGGAGATGGTTTTATTGCAAAAAAGATTGCATATCAAATCTTACCTGATTGCTGGAGCAGCGGTCATTTCTATCTTCCAGATCCTTTGCCTGAAAAAAAATTACCCGCTGTGCTGTACGCGTGTGGGCATGCTGGAATAGGAACACATTGGTATCAAAAACATGCAATTATGTGGGCAAGAAGAGGATATGCCTGTTTTGTTTTTGAAACGATTATACAAAGCGAGAATACTGGCTGGCATCATGGCTTACACACAGGAAAACGACTTGACTGGATTTCTCTTGGTTATACAGCAGCAGGTGGAGAACTTCTTAATTCAATTCATGCACTCGATGTTTTATGTCAGATGCCAGAGGTTGATATTAATAGAATCGGGGTAACAGGAATTTCAGGCGGAGGAGCCCATAGCCATTTTCTTGCAATTGCAGATGAAAGGATTAAAACAGTTGCAACATCAGCAGGCATCAGTTCAATTAAATCAGCACTTGGAAACAGAACAATGTTTCAGCACTGTGATTGTATGTATGCCCATGGCAATTTTCAAAGGGATATCAGTGAATTTTCTGCTTTGATTGCTCCAAAACCAATACTTTATTGTTTTGCGTCACACGACAATCTTTTTGCTGTAGATGAATATAAAACGCTTTACAGTAAAGTAAAAAGGATATACGAACTTTATGGGTGTCCTGAAAAATGTGAACTTTTTGAGTACCCAGGACCTCACGCATATTCAGATGCTTCTATAAAAAAAATCAACGAGTGGTTTGATAGATATGTTGCTGAAGAGCAACATCCTGATGTTGGCCTTAATAACAATGATATTATTCCTGAACATATCATGAGTGTGTTTAATGGAAAATCACCTGAACCAAATAGATTAAATCTACTACCAGAATTATTAACAGTTCAAAGGACAAGGCCACTACCGAAAAATGAAGATGAGTGGGAAATAATTCGTACTGATACACTAAAGCAATTAAAAACCAATGTTTTCCATTGGCTTGATAGATGTAATGAAAAAATGGAAATAAGAAATATTGGAAAATGGGATTTTGAAGGCAGGTCTTTTTCAAGGTACAGAGCAGAAAATAAAGGCATGGAGGTTTATATTGAAGCATATGCTCCAAAAATAACAGCAGAAACAACAATTATTGCCCTCGGTGATTATGGTCATAATACAACTACACTGATGAAAAAGATTGGTGAATCAACTAAAAACTGTAATCAGGTATTGGTTGAATCAAGGGCATGTGGAAGAAATGCTGCAAATATAGAACATGGAAATTATTGCCTTTACAGGGCTGGTGCACTTGTAGGAATTACTCCTGTAATGATGTGGATGAATGACCTAAAGTATATTGTTGAATTCTTTCGTAATATTTTAGAATATAAAACAGATATTGTCTTGTACGGAGCAGGCGAAGCCGCTGGCGCCTGTCTTTATTATGCAATCTTTGACGAGAGAATCTCAGGCGTTATTATTGATGATGCACCTGACACACATGCGAAAGGTTGTTATATACCTGGAATTCTAAAAGAGATTGATATTACAGAGGCATCTGGACTTATTGCTCCGAGGATGTTTGGAGTTGTCTTTCCCGAAATATTAAACCTGTGGGTTTCAAAGATGCACTGGGGAATAAGGGTGTATGAACGACTGGGAATAAAAAACAGGTATATTATGTCCCATAGCACCAATATTGCAATAACAAAGGTATTATCAGATATTTAAAAAATAGGATTCAGAAATTTTTAGGGCAGAATAAATCTTGCAAGTAAACTTCTCTTGATTTTTATTGCCCTGTGTGGGCATACCTCAAAACAACATAAACAATTTATACACTTTTTCCTGTTTATTTTCAAATCCTCTGATATCGCCTTTACAGGACAAACCTTAAAACACTCCATACATTTTCTGCAATGTTTGTGTTCAATTACTGGTATAATATTAAGGCGGTTTGCTGAAAACCTTAAAACATTTGAAAGTACTGGTTTATCCTGAATCTTAAAAATTGCAGAAGATAATGGGGGACAAAAATTATGGATTACTTCTGGTTTATCACCAACAACCTCAAAATCAGGTACACCATATTCTGCGCTATAAATCTTAAGAAAAACAACATCCTCAAGTAAAAGTCCTGCAAGACCCGCACAAAAGATATCAACACA
>Ga0208824_1003306_pt1 | contig 11257 bp, 4 predicted proteins | sample AD_JPNTR3_MetaG_FD_184447 | JGI IMG/M metagenome (GOLD analysis project Ga0208824, IMG submission 184447) | Active sludge microbial communities of municipal wastewater-treating anaerobic digesters from Japan - AD_JPNTR3_MetaG (SPAdes) (version 2) | ecosystem: Engineered > Bioreactor > Anaerobic >...
TATGATTCTTAAACTTCGGCGGTTTTGGTTCTCCTTTGTACTTATTAGGATTCTTTTTATAATCCTTTATTGAAGCAAAATATGACTTCCAGTTCTTTTCTAACACTTTTAAACATTGTTGATAAGTGTGCGAATGAAGAAACTGATTGTGCCAATTTTCTTTATATTCTTTTTCTGCTTCAATATATGACTTAAATCCGTTTTCTCTACAATCGTAATTAACTATATTATATAGTTTAGTAGTGTGAAAAGATAATTCTTCAATGATATTTAATTGTAATTCAGTAAGTTTAGGCTTAAATTTGAATGATAGTTTCACATTATCACCTCGCTTTCCATTTTTATTATAATATTATATTTATAATTTGTCAACCACCAATTCATCTCCCACCTCTTTAGGTGGGAGTATTCTTGGTGATGTTAGATAAATAAAATATTTTTGGATGTTTCTTTTCTTTGTCATCATTTTATGGAAAATAATTATTCAGTACTTAACTAATATTTTTAATCTTATTCAAGACTTCTGTATTAATTTCAGATTGTTATTATATAGTATCATACTAATTCAATTAAATATTATCTGTTAATTATTTTTATTATTATTCTAAAATAATTTAATTATATTTATTTACCTTTTAAGTTGTATTATTATTATACCACAACTATTAGAAAAATTAAAGTAACAATTAAATAAATGTATTGATAAATATTAGATACAATTTATTCAGATTAATATAAATATTCTCATTGAGAAACTAATATTTTATATCTTAACAAATTAAAAAATATTGGTTATTAACTTTTTATAACGTTTAGAATGTTATTACTTCATCATTGTATTTATTAATATAGTTATCAGTAATATATACAGATGTTTGGTTAGTCTTAATATGTTCTACTTAGTTTTAAATCCACAAATAATTCATATTTTACTAATTTCTCAATTGAAAATAAATATCCGTTAATAATTGTTCTTTATATTTTATCATATTTTATTCATAGTATTTATCATTAATTTGTAATAAATATAAATCTGAATACAATGTTTACAATTGTTTATATATATTCTAATAATTTGATTAAAATAACACTTTTTAATTATTTTAATCATTAACATTAATAATATAAATATTATTAAAATATTCATATTCTTAAAAAGATTATTAAAATCCATAATATTAGACTTAGTAAAATAGTAAATTTGTTTATTCTGATTATTAATTCTACTATTGTGATATAAAAATCGGATTATTTAATATATTTAATTTAACATTATCTTATTATTATATAAAATCATTTGTAATTTATGTTAATTGTTTATTATTATAATAATTAGATTATTAAACATTCAACAACGATAATACAGTAAAAAATAATATAAACTATATCACAATTTGAAGTTAATAATACCGAAATTGAATAAAAAGAAGATATTTTTTATTTTAGATAATATGTTGTTCAGTTTTTTGTTTTTTCTGAATCTTAAGTAATAATTTTTTCTTCATTTAAATCACCTGTTTTCACAAGACTAACATCACTTGTCAGTCTGAATGTTTCCACTTTGAAACATTGTGAGTAAAACTTCATCAGGAATCTAATACTTTTAATATTATTTTGTATACTACTTTAATATCTTCTTACTATATTTTTAATTATTTTACAGTATGTTTACAAGTTCTGGATTAAATTATCCTTATTACGAAATATCATCACCATTAATTAATTTATCAATTTATTCGGAATGTGTATATTAAGGTTTATATAATTTTTATTACCTTATTGAAACATATTAATCTTAAACTTAGACAATTTGTTACTCAATTGGTATTTCATCACCTTTCAAACCTAATGGATATCCTGAACCGTCAAGTCTTTCATGATGAAAAAGTTAAACTGTTGTATACGGATGTACAAAACCAACAGAATATAGTATTTCAAATCCTTACTGTTAATGATATTTTATCATATTTTATTCTGTTGAATCACGTTAAAATTTTTCACGACTAAATAAAATTTTTGAAGGAACTTAAACTTTACCAATATCGTGTAACATTTATTACTTTCTTATTTCATTTTATTATTGTTTATTTATTCCTAATTATAATTATATATAATACGAAACTTGTTATGTTTATACGATATGTTAGAATTAAAACTATTCTTAAAACTATTATAGTTGTAGTAATTTAATAAAAAGAATATCAAATTTTTGATTTCCCATATATAAATCATGGTAGAATTGTTTATCTACCTTGTTTATATCAACATTTTTTAGTATGTTTGGTATATTTTTATTATCAATTTCATTCCATCTTTTATTTTTATCCATTTTAGTACCTCCAATTAGAATTATGTAAACTATTATATTTTTAAGTTTAATTATCTCATGTGAAAAATGTACTTTATTATAAAATTAACAAATAAGTAAACTTGTAAATAATTTATGTGTTTTTGATTTAAAAAAATCAACAAATCTAATATATAATATATATATTAATATATAGTTAAGATATAGTAATTAGTATATATTATACATGTATTATATATAATTATTACTAAACTTAAATACAAAATGTAAATTAATTTATTAGATTTATTAGATCTATTTAGTTAATAATTTAGTTACTACTAATTACTACTAATTAACTATTATTTACTATTTATTAATTAATTATTAGTTACTATTAGTACTACTAATTACTATTTACTACTATTAATTACTAATTACTACTATTTACTATTAATTAATAATAATAATTACTATTACTATTAATACTATTACCAATAATTACTAATACTATTAATATATATATATTACTAATCTTTTAATCTTTATATTTATATATATAATATATATTATATATAAAGCTTTATATATTTTAAATATTATAAATCAAAATTCTAAAAAATTATACATGTTTACAATATCTTAATCATAAATTTACGTAAAATAAATATATATCTTCAGACAATGTGATATTATATTTGTGTACAAAAGAGATTTGATTACTTAATTATTTATTGTTACCAATGTGTTTCTAAATTATTTATTAGTTAACATAAAATTTACAGTAAAAACTACTTGACAAACTAAATTTCTATGATATAATATAATTAATATATAATTAAATACTGTTAAAATATCTTAACAATCGATAATAAGGAGGGATAGTATGAGTAGTAAAAAACGATAAATTTTTATTGAAGGTATGGATTAGTAAGGAAAAAGTCTACTATTCCAAAACATTCAAAAGTTATAAAAAGAAAATAAACTAATCAATATCAACTTTTATGAAGTAACAGATTATTAGAAACATTAACAAATTGTAACCATCCTTTAATCAATAATAGAATAATAGAAAAAAATTAATATAACAGATATAGAACAATTTTTGAGAAAGTTCTTTATATCAATTTCAGATATATTAGATAATGATTCCGTAGATAACCTACGGAATATGTTGTTTATATAACTTCAATATTATTTTGAATTTCAAATGTAACATTTAATTTACAGAATACATTATTTTTCACCTGTTGAATTTTTAGATCATAAAAAAGAACAAAATGATATAAGAATAATATATCGAAGTTCTGTTAGTAGTGTGGTATTCTTTAGATATATTTAATAATAAATTAACAAATCATTTAACAAATATATTCAGAATTTACACAACGTTGATGATAAAAACAAGTCTAAATAAGATGAATTACAAAATATATAAGACCAAGTAAAAACGTATTAAGATACGTTATACAATTAATTATTGAATCAAATAGTTTAATTATCAAATTCATACGTTGAAATGTTTAATCCTAATTTTAATAATACTATCATATTCTTAGTTTAGAGTAAGTAAGATGAACAAAAAAGATTGTTACAACGTGTATTACAAAATTCGTCTGATATTTTTGAGTATATTTCGTTAAATGAAATTCTCACGTATGAAGAAAGAATACAAATATATTTAGATGAATTTTACAATTTTCAACGTTTGTTACCAAATTCAAAAATAGAATTAAAAATATACGAAGTTTAAGAAGATGTAACACCTTTGAATTTGTAGTTAAATATTTATGAAGAATTATTTTTCAAAATATGATAACGTATGAGGTGATCTGATATGAAATAACAATTCTACGAAAAATTTAAACAATTATTTGTAGGTGAAAGAATAGAATGTAATTCAGGGTTTGTTAATTTATACAAAATTAAGTCCGAATATTATGACAATGTTTTTCCTAAAATTTAAGAATTTATTGATAATGAAATGTAACAATAATCACAATTAAAAACAGATATTTTATAGTATGTTTATGACTTTTTCTAAGAATATTTTTTAGACAAAAACGGTTCTATTCATCCTAATGATTTTTCAATATGTTAAAATTCTGATTTCTACTATGTTAAATCTGATAAATTATTTAGAAACATTGAAATAGAATCGAACGGATTTAAGTTTTTATTTGATGTTTCACAATTAGAACATAAAAAATAATTTGAGAAGAAATTTTTTATCTATGAATTTTAAGAAATTAAAGATAATAATACAATTGTTTTTAAGGTACAATACAAAGAATTAACAATTGATAAATATGAAATTGATATGTTAGAAAAGAAAATGATTTAAGATTAACTACAATAGTTAAAAAATAACAAGATAGATATTTCACGTGATAGTTTTGTTAGTATATTAAGAAAGTTCAAAAGATAATTACATCAAGAATTTGATTATTTTTTACATAAAAATATAGTTGAATTTTTACAAGATCAATTTGACGAATGGTATTTAAAAAACATTGTTAAAAACAAAGAAATTCAAAACGATATTAAAATAACAATATATCAACATCTAAAAAATATAGTATACAAAATAACTGAATATGTTTCATTCATCGAAAATAAAATTTTAGAAGTATGGAATTAACCAAGAAATATTATAAATTAGAATTATGTAATAACAATTGATAGAATTTTTTACAAAGATGTTAGTTTGTTAGAACGTGTTTTGAATCATAGTAATTTTGAAGAACAAGTTAACGAATGGAAGGAATTAAAAATAATCGATAATGATTTTGATAAAGATAAAATTTTTGTAAACAATTCTTAAAGTAAATAATTGAACAAAAAATACCAGTTTTTACCGTTAGATACTAAATACTTCAAAGATTTAGAAGATGAAATTTTGAATTTGTTTGATGATTTGGATAATTAATTAGATGGTTATCTTATAAAAAGTGATAACTATCAGTAATTAAACACAATTCTACCACAATTTAGAGAAAAAGTAAAAACAGTTTACATTGATCCACCGTTTAATTAAAAATAAGATAGTTATTTTCTCTATTCTGTGAAGTATAAAGAATTATTATGGAAAATATTTCTTCAGAATAGAATTGAATTATAAAAAGAATTATTGAATGATAAAGGAAGTATTTTTGTACGATGTGATTACAAAGGAAACTATATTGTAAGAATGTTAATGGATAGTATTTTTGATAAAAGTAACTTTAGAAACGAAATAATTGTAAAAAGAGGTACACTAACATATAATTCTTTTCCTAAAGATATATAATATGAAGTTTTAACAATACCAAAGTAATATGATAATTTATATTGGTATAGTAAAAATAATAAAACTAAATTTCAAAATGTTACAAAAGAATTTGATTAAAATCAAAAAAGATAAGGTTATTGGCATAAATTCTATTTGAATTAACATGTTAAAAATAATCCAAGAAGACAATACGAAATTTTAGGTGTTAGTATTAATAAAGGTTCATGGAAATGGAAATATGAACAATAAATAAAATAAGTTGAAAATTATAAAACATATTTAGAAGTTTAAAAAGAAACTAACGAAACATTAGAAGAATATTGGTAAAGAACAGGTAAAAAACTTGATTTTATCAAAAAGGAAAATAATAAAATAAAATATTGGGTTCGTCCACGTGAAAAATTAATGGTAGAAAATAATTGGTTAGATATTTCAGGTTACTAATAGAGATGGAACTTTTTAACAGAAAATTCTGAACCATTATTAAAACGTGTTATAGAATCAACATCAAACGAAAATGATTTAGTTATGGATTTCTTTCTTGGTTCAGGTACAACTACATAAGTGTAACAAAAACTACATAGAAAATGGATAGGAATTGAATTAGGTGAACATTTCTACACAGTAATTTTACCAAGAATGAAAAAGGTTTTGTTTTATGACAATACAGGAATTTCAAATGATAAAGATGTTAAAGAAATATACAATAAAAACAATTAAGGTGGATTCTTTAAGTATTATGTACTTGAACAATTTGATGACATGTTGAAAAAAATAACTAAGTTAGATATTGACAAAATAGTTTGATATGGTATAATAGTAATAAAGGAGGTGAAAACATGGATAGTAGTTAATTATAGATTATATAATCAACAGACACGATTATTCATTTGTACACTGATTAAGATGAAGTGTACATAACAGTTAATTATGATAAGGAAAAGAAAACCAACACTTTCAAACGAAAGTGGATTTTAGTTGTTACATAAAGTGGTAAGATTTTACTTAATCAACAAATTTAAATCGGTGTAACAAAATATACTTTAAGATTTCCATAAAGTAACAAAATAAGTATTGATACTGGTGAATAATAATATTTGATTGATATAGGTTCGGAAATCAACAAAATTTAATTTAGTTCATAGATTACAAAGGAATATATTGAAATTGATAATATTCAGAAGATTATTAATATTGATGAAAAACAAAAATGAGGAGGATTGAATCGTATGAGTTTACAAATGGATTATCAACAAAAGAATGAAGTAAGGAGTTTGGATGAAGTTACATTTGAACTTGAAACATTTAATAATAATTTGAAAGTTATTTGTAATAATGGAAACGAATATTTGATTGAATTTTGTTTAAATAATGATAATGTTTCTTTACAATCTATTAAGATAACATCGATGAATGAAAATAGATTAATTTCTAATTATAGAGTTAGACAAAAAATATTATCTATAAATTTTAATATATTATCAGATAAAATACTATTCTTTGATGAAAACTAAAATTTAATTTTTACGTTCAATACAAATTCAGATATTGAATATTTAGTATTAACATCAAAAGATACAACGGATAATATATTAACAATTAAGTTATTTGAATTGTGATTATGTGAGGTGATTTAATGAGTTAATATCGTAAAAAATATAATAATAAATTAACATAATTTAATTAATCGTTTGTGTTTTCATATCCGTTAAAATAATAAGTAGAAAATGATAATATATATTCAGTTTATCAACATGATATATATAATTTGAAATATAATACTGAAACGTTTGATTTATAAGGTATAAAGAAATATGTTAAATAAATAGAAAAAACAGTACGTACGTCAATGGAGTATCATACATGGATAAAAATGAATATTTAATTAGGACGTACACAATGTGTTATTACTGGATATGATAAATCTTCAACGAACGAAATAGAATTTCATCATTATCCATTTACATTGTACGATATTGTTTATAAAGAATTGATGAGATTTCAATAAGAAGAAACAGATTTTCAATAACAATATGATGAAGATGTTGAATAATTGTTTAATTATGTACCAACATTTTTAATTTAACAAAATGTTGTTGATTTACATTTATAAGATTTAATACCATTTGTACCATTGTTATAAAGTTACCATAAAATATAACACGAAAATAACTGGGATTTTGATTAAGATAAAATTGTTAATCATAATAAGATAGATTTGTTACAAGAATATTTTGATGGTACAATAACAAAACAAGAATTATTAGAAAAGTAAAAAGAAATGTTTTAGTAAGAAATTAATTCAAAACAAAATGAATGAATTAAACTGTATAGGGGGTGATATTGAATGAAATAACGTGAACAAAGTGATAGTTCGTTTTACTTTCAAGAAGAAGAATTTGTACAAAATATAATAGAATACAAAGAATTAACAAAACAATTGAATGAATTAGATGATAAATAAAAGTATTAAACATTGAAATAGAAAAGAGAATTAGTATAAAATAAACTATAAAAATAATTAACAGAATTAAATTCACGAGTGTTTTCAAGAAAGTTTTATTATTATTAGTCAAAATATAATTTAGTTATACCATAAACATAAATACAAGAATTTCGTGAACATGTTATGAGTCAAATTATAACGTAACAAATTGAAAAGATAGAAATTTTTGATACTGATAGAAAATAATTTAGTTATTTTACTTAGATATAAGAAAACGTTATAAAATATTAAGTTTAATTATATGTTAAAGAAACGAATTATATTGTTTACTTTGAATAAAATTAAAATTCTGAAGATACCGATGGTGATAATAACTTTATAAACTATATATAAAGTGATGAAGATGTAAGACAATAATAGTTTGATGAAATTGAAAGATAAACGTTATAAGAAAATTATTTATATAATATAGAATAATATCAGATAGGAAAATTATCATAAACTGAAGATATAACTGATATTGATGATATTGACAATAAAAAAATGTAATTTGATTACTTTGTTTCAATGTTAAAACACGTTAATAATTAAATGTATAATGTAATATTGTAAAATACTAATTCAGATAATTTTTTACGATTAATTAAGAATAAAAACATACTAAAGTTTGATATTAAAGATGAAAAAGAGTAGTTATATTACTAATATTTTCTATAAGTTTCTTTATTTACTGAATAATCTAAAAACTAATAACTTTTTAATAAGAAAACACTGTAACATAAACAATAGATATTTGAATTAGAGAAAATAACAAACGAATATCAGAAAATATAAAAGTTACCCGATTTATAAAGTAATAATGTGAATATATAATTTAGTAATTAACTTAATAATATATAGGAATAGTTAATTAATTATTTTGATATTATTGGATTATATTTTTATATTCGTAAATAGTAACAATAAAATAGTTACTTTACAAAGAACTTTTAAATACATAAACCAAAGATTTAATATGAACATAAAATAATACATTAGAAATTTTGTTAGTTATATTTAATATACAATTATATAGAAAGTTTAGATAACAAAACATAGATTTATCAATAACTACAAATTTGAAAATAACAAAAGGTGGTGGATATCATATGAATACTAAAGAAATAATATAATTAATATAGAAAACACAATTCACTGTGTTTTCTTCATAATCAAAGTAGTTTATTTAATATAATAAACAAGATATTTAATCGTATATATATAAAAAATTTGAAATTAATATAACAGATTCAGACTTTCAAGGTGTGATTTAATATCTATTCAACATTACAGAAAATTAAGACCTGTAAGATATTACGTTCTAAATTGATTTGTCAGAATTAGATGAAATATAATTATAATTAATAAACAAATATAAACCTATTATTGAACAATTAATATAAAATAGATAAATTCGTGTTTTATCATTACAGTTTTCTGATATATTAGTATTAGATTAAGTTTTATAATAATAATATTTTTTATTTGTAAAAAAACAAGATAATAATGATAAGGTATTTGACGTTTTTCAGTCTGTTAAACAATCTATTCAACAAAATTTAGATAGTTTATATTAAATTATTAGTAAGTTGTAACCAGAACAACCTAAACAAACTGAATAACAACAATCTAATTAATCTTAACCATAACAGTAAATAGAAAATATAGAACAAAATGATAATTTAGATACATTGGAAAAAACAAATAATGATGTTGAGTTTTTAATTAACGATACTAAAAAACAATTGAATGAAAAATAGTTTAATGAATAATTATCTATACTACAAAAGTTAATAGGAAATTGATTTTGATAATTGATGAAGAAAGGAGGTCTTTTACTATATGTAAAAAATGAATGATGAAAAGTCTAAAGTATAATTAATGTTATAATTGTAGAAACAAATATTTGGTAAAGATAAATAATATACAGGTGAAATAAAAAAGTATGATAGTATTTTAATGTTTGAAGTATTGGATGAGAAGGAATTTTTTGAAATATAAGGTATTTAGAAACGTAAAGTACGTATTTAATTGTTAGATTATTTACAACGTTATCCAGAACAATAGAATAATACCAAAGTAAGAAAATTGTAAAGTCTATTAAATGTTTCGTTACAACCAAAAGAAGAAACTAATTAAGAAGGAAAGTGAGTTGAAAATTGATGGAAAACAATTTCTTATTTGAAGACACATTATATAGAAAGTATAGTAAAAAATTATTTAGGTGGTAAGGTGGAAAATTTCATATATTACAAACATTAGAAGAATATTTACCATCAGAAATTAAATAAACTAAACACATTGATTTGTATATAGAATAGTTTTAAGGTTCATAATAACTATTTTTTTACTTACTTAAAAATGGGTATAAAATTGATAAATAAATTTTGAATGATAAAAATCTATAAGTAATCTAAACATATACCGTAGTTAAATATAAAATAAATGAATTATTTACATTATTAGATGATATACAATAAAAATATTAAAAATATAATATAGAAGAACAATATATATATTTTAATGAAAATCGTGATAGATTTAATCAATTAAAAAGAAATATAAATTTTATAAATATAGACGATAATAATATTATTGAGTTATAATAATTATTTATTTTTATTCAATAAACATCATATTGCGGTATTTATAGAGAAAATTAAAATGGTGAATATAACGGATCATTTGGATTTGATATTAAGAAAAAATATATTTATAATCGTGATATATATTTACAATAAAATAAATAATTTCAGAATGTTGAATTTCTGAATGATGATTTTGAAAAATGTTTAGATTATATTGATGAAAAATAATTTATCTATTGTGATCCACCGTATGATAAACAAATGAAAACAAAAACATTGAAATATAATAGTGTTGATTATAACCAATAAACAGATAATTTACGATTAAAAAATTTTACTGATAATTGTACATAAAAAGATTGTTATGTAATGATATCACATTCAGACACGTCTCATATGGGTGAGAAAAACAGTTTTATAATCGATTTATTTAAAGATAATTACAAGGTACATTTTATAGAATAATAAAGGTCAATGAATAATAAAAACAAAAGTTTTAAAAAAGTTTCAGAATTAGTTATTTGTAATTACTGATTAGTATAGTGTGGTGATAACGGATGGAAAACAATGTTCTGTTTGAAAATGAGTTATACAGAAAATATAGTAAAAAACTATTTCCTTATTAA
>Ga0208824_1003308_pt1 | contig 11252 bp, 15 predicted proteins | sample AD_JPNTR3_MetaG_FD_184447 | JGI IMG/M metagenome (GOLD analysis project Ga0208824, IMG submission 184447) | Active sludge microbial communities of municipal wastewater-treating anaerobic digesters from Japan - AD_JPNTR3_MetaG (SPAdes) (version 2) | ecosystem: Engineered > Bioreactor > Anaerobic...
CCTAGGTAATAATAAGCATTCCAATTCCAAAAGAGTTTCTTCCGGTTTCGAATAGTAGATCAAAATAATAAAAAAGCCCTCTTTCGAGGGCGTTTAGTGCATTCCTAGCGGGAGAGGGGATTGAACCAGTCCTAATTCTGCAAGTACTTATAAAATATATATTTAGTAAGCTATGCTTTTGACTTACCTACATATAGTTTACAAGCCATAAATGCCAAGGTTAGCACATAGTGCATAACTCTTTATATAATATATGGTAAACGCATTTCTGAATTGCATACTCGTAAAGAAATAATACTGAAAATGCTTTGTGCTTGCAAAAAGTAAAGCGTAAGCTATGTAAGCTTAAGCTCCTCGCTTGAAGTACAGAGTTCTTTATCATAATTTGCTAAAATACTGAACCTTGTACAGCCTTTATCTCGTCAACTGCCTTACCTGCATTTATTGAATCATATCGCAACACCAACACCCCTTTTGTGTTTGACAAAGCGTTAGCCTCAAGCATAATACCATCTAGATCATTTGGTACATTAGAACCAGATTCTTTAGCCCAAAAACTAGTCAAAATCCTGTCTTTTTTATACAAGGACATCATCCAGTCTTGAGGCTCCTTCCAAATACTGCTATATTTTAGATAATCATAATCTTTGCTTTTACCATATGTTAAAGCAAGCTGCTTTTTTATATCAGAGAATTTATCTTTAAGTTCGGTAACATATTGCGAGCAAGATATTTCGCCAGTAAAAGCAAAAATTCTATAAACACCATACGTCGGGCTAACAATGACACTATATGTTTTGAATAATGAATGGGGTTGGGGCGGCGTAACATAATATATATAAGATTCCCCCTCCATCAATGTCGGGTTGCATCCCATAGCAGCAAGTTCCTCAAGTGTGCTCCCCATTTTAATCCCAAAGGATTGCGCCGTCATCATAGACACAATAGCAACCAAGAATACAATGATAAAAAGAAATGCCTTTTTCATTTTTATCCTCCTTCAGATAATAGACATATTTCGTTGTGCTATATGTACCTCTATATTATAGCGCGTAGGATATGCCTGCAAGCATAAGCTCAAAAGTATAAGCGCATAAGAAGGACGTATATTGTCCCTGTCAAGCGAATGCTATTCAAGCGCAGGCTGTTCAAGTGTCTGTCTTGTCCTCTGTAGGTTTGCGCCGCTTCTCTATTAGCTTGCGCTCTCTATAAAAGCCGTCCTCGCATCGTTCCAAGCCAAAGATCGCAATGAATTGCTCGCCAGCCCTGCCTGCTGCCTTTATCGTTTTTTCGTCAATCTCAGGAATAAAATCTTCAGGAACATCACCGCCGCCAAACTCGCCAAAAAGCCCTGTAAAACAAGCCTTTATTGCGTCAAGTTTGTTTGCATCCTTAGTTCGCTGCTCAAGCGCGGTGAGCCTCTTGCGAATACTCTCATTCATGGTTTTTCTCCTCTTTTTCAAGCGCACTAAGCCGAGCTTCAATATCATCGAGCTGTTCGCTTTTTAGAATGTCCGCTAGCCCGTTCAAAATGAATGTCAGCGCCCTATATTTCTGAATTGCCAAAGAATCAGGTTCAGCCTTTTTTGCCGAATAATAAACCTCTGCCAGTTCACGCCTCACTGAAGCTAAACTGTCAAGCCGTCTATGTTTTTTTCTTGCTCTAAGGTCAACTTCACCCATAGTTTACGCTCCTATACGTTATTTTGTAATTGCAAGAATAGCATAGAATATAGCGCATTCAATACAGTTTATTAACATATTCTATACTTCCTTGGCTATGCTTATTTTGCGCTTTTTTGCAATAAATGCAGTAGCTCAATAGACGATTCGTCCTTCCGATCCAGCACTTGCGTAATTACATAATCGAATAGTTCCTTTCCACATAAGCCCTGTTGTGGTACATTAAAATAATTAGCAAGCGCCTGCGCATAAATCTTGGTCATTATGCTCTCTTCATTCTGTTTCATGTTTTTTCTCCATACTCCTAAAGCATCCGCTACATGTTAAGTTCGTGTCTTCCACGTCTTTGTTCGTCTGTCGTAAAGATCGCTCTGCACAAGTCCAGCCTCTACAAGCCTATTCAGCAAGCATGAAACATCGTCAATGCTTTTGCCCATAGCTAGCGCAATATCTTCTGTGCATACAGTACCGCCACGTCGTCGTGCTATATCCACAATTTCGCGCTGTGCCTGTTTTATTAGCTTTCTTTCAAGAGCCTTAGCGTTAGCTACGCTAGCCGCCCTCTGTTCCTTATCAGTCTTCGTCTCTCTAAGCGATAGCTCATTATCTCGAATCTCGTTCATTCAGTTGCTCCTTAGAAAGCGGCCAGCTTTCGAGCCAGCCGCCTGCTTCGTTAGAATAGTTCCTCGTCGATAAAAACATCTTTGCCTAAAGTAGTCCGCGAAGTACGCGAAGTACGCGAAGTTTCATCAGAATCTATCACTTCGCGGGGTTCGTGGACTTCGTGGGGTGTTTCGTTAGTGTCTGTCATTTCGTGGACTTCGCGGGGTTCGCGTGGTGTTTTTACTAAGGAATACATTCCGAATTGTGTTTTTACGATAATGCCAGCTTCGCAAAGCTTCCTGCAAAGGTAGGAAACAGCCTTTTCATCTTTGCCAATGATAGGCGCAATCTGCGAAGGTTTCGCCGCCCCGCCTAATTGCCGTATTGCATCCATGATCTCGCGGCGCTCAGGTGTTTGCCTTATTTCCTCAGGTGAAGCACTGCTCAAAGAAAAGCCAAGAGGGTCGCTATCAAAGCGTAGTGCGATTTTCGCTGATTCAATGTCGTTGCCATCTATGTACAAAATCGCTTCATTCTCGCCTCTTGTGCGGATCAATGAGAATATGACATCGCTATTCGCTTGAATCCCTACACTTCCTATTACGCCGTCCAGGTAGTCAGCCGTCTCGGCTTTTCTCCTATGAGTAACAAGTACGATCATCACTCCTAGGTCGTTCGCCATCTGTCGAAAAGGCGATAATACCGAATAGACATCTTGATATGAGTTTGCATCCGCATCCATAGGCCACAACATCTGCAATACGTCGACAATGACAAGGCCATACTGGTTCTCTTTCACTGCATCGGCAATGGTCTTTAGCCCTTCATCCCCAGCCGTCCATCTGAAAGCAAAGTGCAACATGTTGTCAGGTACAATGCCCATTTTCAAGAGCCGTTGTTGTGTACGCCGCTCTGATAGTTCTAGCTCAATGAATAAAGCCTTTGTCAGTTTTGTAGGCAAGCCGAGGAAGTTTCTGCCTTTAGAGATAGCATCCGCTAGTTGAAGTAAGATCATGGTTTTACCGCTCGCCTTGCTTGCCGCCATAACTGCCAGCCCAGCGTCAGGAAGTACAGAATCCCACAAGTATTTCGGTTCTTCAAAATGCTTTTGCATAAGTTCTGCGCCACTTGTGATCTTTACTTTCGCAAGCCGCTCATTTCGCTTTCGCTTTTCCTCGCTTGCTTGAAGGATTTTTTCTTCAAAGGGATCCAGGATTCTAGTTTCCATCATAGCCCCCCTCTCGGAGAGCGAACGCGATAGCCTCGAATTTTGCGTGTATTTTGCCCCCAATCGTTCCTTCATCGAAGCAGTCAACGATCACCCGCCAATCAACCGCCTCGATGATAATCGCGGCACGTTCGATAGGCTCTAGTTCTCGCGGCTTCTGATTCTGTATTTTTGTTCTAAAGACTGAAGGAAGGATTTCCGCAAGCTCAGGGTACGCATGAATCGCGTGTGCAAGAATCGCTATCTCTTCCTGCTCAAGCTGGAAGATATCCTGTTCCGCTGCAAGGCGAGAAAGTTTTTCCAGCATCCATTGAGGCAGCTTGACATCATCTAATTCTTGCTGTAAATTGTAATTATAAGCATTTTGAACATTGCCGTCTCGCCCAAAGCCCGCCTGCGCCGCGGGTTTTTTTATGCCCGCCGCATTCATTTCGCGCCTCGACTGTTCAGCAAGCCTGTAGCTTTCGCATTGAGTTCTTCTTGCGTGGGAATCCGAGAGTTTTCGAAAAGTTTTTCTAATTCTGATTTTCTGAAGTAGACTTTGCCCCCCAGAGGCTTGTAGAAAGGCAATCGTCTAGTATGAACAAGCTTGTAAATATACGCCTTGGTTGTTTTGAGAAATTCCGCGGTCTCTTGGATGTTAAGAAATTCGTCGTTGATCATGTAGATCTCCCATCGAGCGAGAGACCTACCAAATCGGTTTAGCTCATTTTTGAATTAAGCTCGCGCGCGGCGCTATTGCGCTCTAGGGCGTTTTGCCTTTATTGTCTATACGCACAACGTGCGCAAATACACGATATTATCGTACTCTATGGGCATTCCAATGCTGTTCTTTTATACACTCCCTCAGCATTTCATCTAATTTCCCATAAAGCCAATTCCACTCATCACCGTTATAAACTGAACCATCTCTCCGCCTTACAGGTTCTTTAACCGCGTGTGCGGGTACCCCCGTATTTTTTGGATGCTCGCTGTATTTTTGCATCTGACGAATTGTTATGGACTTACTGCGAACGTCTTCCAGCTCCGTTAACTCTAATGCAGCGCGTAAACATTGAATGTCGAGCCGCGTGGGTAACTCGTTATTGTACAAAATGTTACCCCAGTGCCGCGTCGAGCCGCCAAGATAATGGGACATTATGGATGCAGTTATCTTTGACTCTGATACGCTATTTTTGGTCTTCGCATACTTTTTTGAGAAATTGTTAATCAAAGCCAGCGCACAGCGGCGGTCTACATAATCCATATTTTGACAATATCACTATACATTAGTGTAGTCAAGTAATACTATGTCGAATTTTGCAAAATATTTATCTATTGTGCTATTCGCCTTCGGCTTTGTGAAAGCGAAGCTGGTCTAAACGTTTCACTTCTGCCTTCTTGTCAAGTTCTAAGCTCGGCAGTTTTTCCACTGCTTCGCGTTTCAGCTTGTCAGTCGCTTTTGCGTACGTTTGAGTTGTGGAAATATTTGAATGCCCTGCTAACCTTGAAACAGTGTAAATATCAGCGCCGCCCTCTAATGCTAACGTGCAAAAACTGTGGCGCGCCGTGTGCCAGCCGATCTTCTTTGGTATGCCTGCTTTTTCTGTCCACATACGAAAATATTGCGTTGCGCTTGTCTTTGAAGCTGAAAGCAAAGGAAATACAAGCTCGTTCGCATTATGAAGTTTCTTATCGTCAATGATCTGCCATGCACTCTCGTTGATCGGTACGCCTACCACTGTTTGCGTCTTTTGCTGCCGCTTCATAATCATAAGCGAAGGCGAACGCACAATGTCGCCCCAGCGTAAGCTTTTGAGATCCGATACTCTCAAGCCCGTCATACATGCAAAGAGAAAAGCGCGGCGTATTGTATCGCCTAACTCGCCGCCTAATGGAGTTCGCGCTAGCTTTTCGAGTTCTTCTTGAGTAAGCCATACTTTCACGCTCTCAGGTTCTTGTATCTTCTTCACATTCGCCGCAGGATTTCTTGTAATGAGTCGCGATTGATACGCAAGCCTTAGCACATGGCAGGCCGCGGCGTAGTAGTGCGCACTTGTTACTTGCTTGAGAGTAGGCCGCTCAAGTAAATAATTTTTGAAGCCAGTAAGCCATTGCTCGTCTATCGCCTCAAGCCGCACTCCGTGCGCATAGTCTCGAATATAGGGAAGCGCCTTTGCAAGGTGCGATTTTGCAGGCATTGTCTTTGCTATTTCCTCGCAGTAGTCTTCAAACTTCTTTTTGCCTGCGATCGGATCAAGTAGATTCCATTCTTTCGAGAATAGTTGTTGCTCTCGAATAGAACGCGCAATCTTTGCCAGTCGCCAAGTCTCCTCGTCTAGTTTAGAGTCTCCTTGCAGCGTCAAGTGTAAGCTCTCCCAGCGCCGCCTGCCATTTACGTAAATATCTAAATAAAGTTGCCCGCGATTTACTCTTATCGCCACTCCCATAGCCTGCCTCCCCTTAGCGTCTTTTTATATTTGCCTACATACAGCTTACATACTGCCTACAAAATAGGGTTTTGTCAAGTGAAAAAGAGTAAAATAGAGTACAATATAGAGAAAATTGAATACATCAGAAAAGCCTGTAAATAGCGCCTAAAATCAATAAAAAAGGCTTCCTTTCGGAAGCCAATTTTTCTGTCTAGCGGGAGAGGGGATTGAACCCACGACCCAGCGGATATGAGCCGCTTGCTCTGCCAACTGAGCTATCCCGCCATGCAGGTGGTTGTATATCTTAAAAATGCCCCTTGGTCAATACCTTGTAAGATTTTGAACTCTAGGGCTATAATTTGCAAGATCTTTGAAGTTGGGGTTTGAATGGCCGATTGGCGTGACCAAAAATATATAGAGGTGTTTGATGGGACATTGAATGGCCTACAACGTCGTCGTGCTGTTGATCCCGCCTTTTCGATTGAAGATGTAGAAAACCAACTTGTACACCTATATGTCTTAGATGGAAATGATTGGTTAGGCCGTGGTGTGCTTGGTGATATAGTATCAGAGGCCACAATCGCAGCTTATGAGCTGTTCATCGAAGAATGGAAAATTGAAAAAGGGGGAAAAAATGGCTGTTGAGATTAGAAAAGTCGAAAGCCAGAGAGATTTGAAGCGATTTATAGATTTTCCTGTGCACCTTTATTGGGATCAACCAAACTATGTGCCAGCTCCCCGCTTTGATGAGATGCGGACACTCAGTAAAGATAAGAATGCAGCTTTCGAATTCTGTGAGGCTGAATATTGGACCGCATGGAAGGACGATAAAATCGTTGGCCGTATTGCCGGCATAATCAATCACCGCTTTATAGAAAAATGGGAAAGGGAATGGGGTCGTTTTGGTTGGATCGATTTCATCGACGATGCTGATGTATCCGCTGCGCTTCTTGGCACTGTTGAGAAATGGGCAGCTTCGAAGGGGATGAAAGCTCTGCACGGACCCTTGGGCTTTACTGATCTCGATCGGGAAGGCATGCTTGTAGAGGGCTTTGATGAGTGTGCAACCTTAGCTACGATCTACAATTATCCCTATTATCCCCAGCATTTAGAAATGCTTGGTTATCGAAAAGACGTAGACTGGCTGCAGTTCCAAATCTTCACCCCTAAGGAAATTCCGGAGAAAGTTCAACATGTGGCTGACCTGATTGCAAAACGCTCTGGTGTACACCTGTTCGTATGGAAAGATAAGCGTGTCATTGTCGAAAAATTCGGCAAGGAACTCTTTGCGCTGATAGATGAAACATATGGGGATCTCTATGGCACAACGCCTTTGAGTGAGCGGCAGGTAGAGGATTATATCAAGCAGTATCTTGGCTTTGTGGAGCCGCGCTTTACCAAGATTCTGGTAGACAAGGATGAGCATCTCATAGGATTTGGCATTGCAATGCCCAGTCTTTCGGAGGCTTTCTATAAATCGAGAGGCAGGCTTTTCCCTGCAGGCTGGTATTATGTCTTAAAAGCGCTGAAAAATCCCAAGGTGCTCGATCTATACCTAGTGGCCGTTCGTCCAGAATATCAGTCGCGAGGAGTGCTTGCCCTAGTTATGAATGAGCTTCAGCGCAGTGCGATGGACGCAGGCATCGAATATGCAGAGACCAATCTCGAGCTCGAGGATAATATCAAGGTTCAGAGCATATGGAAGGATTATCCTAAGCGTCAACATAAGCGCAGTCGGGCCTATATAAAGGAAATTTAATCAGCGCGCTATCGGAGCGCCTATTTCTGGTTCACGGAGATATATGGGTCCTGCGGTATCGCTAGCACCGCCTTTTTCTATATATGTCTTAATACCAAGAAGAGAGAGAGATTCTATTTCCTTTTCCGGATCTGGCTTATGCAATACCCATCCTTCTCTTTCTAAGCAGATAGTCTCGGCCAGTTCAGCATCGGGGCCTACAAAATTAACCTTATCTTCGCCATGAATCTTTTGGATTAGCTGTGTGAGTTCTATATCCATCAAATTACCTATCCTCTGGCCGCGGAAATAGCGAGCACAATAGACTCTATGCTTTCGTGCATCGATAACTGGCACGACAATACCTTCAAGTTCTTTCCAAGCCCATCCATATATATCTAGAGTAGGGACGAGCACTATAGGAATTTCAAGCCCAAGAGATAGTCCCTTTGCCGTTGCTATTCCTATCCGCAAGCCTGTAAATGAGCCGGGACCTCCTGCAACTGCGAGTAACTCCACATTTTTTATCGTAATTCCAGACTCTTGAAGTGCTTGTTCCACTGCAGGAAGAATAGCTTCTGCATGGGTGACAGATGGCTTAAGCACAGATATTGCAAGCAGTTTATCTTTTAAGATACCTACTCTAAGTGTAGGAACACTCGTATCAATCGAAAGTACAGTCATCTTGAAACCTCTTTATCAAGGCTGAAGCATGCTCCAGATCTAAAAAGCGCGGAATCACAAAACGGCGCCAATCGATATTCTCGATCCAATCACCTTCGATCATAATAATTCTGCTACCGTCTTCTTCGACAACCATGGTGATATATTGGGTTTCCTTTGGCAATATTCCTGCGATTCTCTCGCTCCATTCTATGAGACTCAGCGAGCCAGGCGAACCAAGCAGCTCTTCGCCGCCAGTCTGCACGAATTCGTCCTCGTCCAAGAGACGATATGCATCGATGTGTACAAGATGAAGGCGGCCTTGATATTCAGCTATTATTGTGTATGTAGGCGAGATTATAGGCTCCATTATTCCTAAACCTTGAGCAACTCCTTTAGCGAGCGTTGTCTTCCCTGCGCCAAGATCACCTCGGAATGCAATGATAGACCCGCTTGGCGCTGTACGCCCTATTGCTCTGCCTATTGCAATTGTTCTACGTACATTAGGGCTAGAAAGAATAATCAGAGACAAGCCTCCCTCAATATTTCTTAATATTCTATAGTATGCGCCAAAGGCAGATTTTTCTAGACCTGTATAGAAAGAGGCGTATAAATGGAAAGTCAAGGCTGGACTTTTGGCTCGCTAAGCACAATAATAATTTAATGAGAACAAAATATGCCGATAATCAAACAAAGATAAGCATTTAATATTGAGAGGCTCAGATGGAACGATTTAGAGCGAGCGATGGCAAAGAACTAGCTTATCTGCAATTCAACCCTAAAAATGAAGCAAAAGCCGTCGTCATTGTTGGCCATGGCATGAATGATCACAAAGAGCGTTTTATACATCTTGCTGAAGCACTTACGCCGATTGGTACTTCCGTCTGGATTCCTGACCTTAGAGGTCATGGTGATACCGATTATGATACCAATAGAGGCTATCTAGCTGACAAGGATGGGTTCGAACGTGTTGTCCAGGATTTGGTTGAAATGGGAGACTATGCTTCGAGCTGTATGGGGGGATTGCCACTTTATTATTTTGGACATTCATTTGGAGCGCTTATTGGCATGGCTTTAATTGCTACCTACGGGAAATATCTTCATGGAGCAGTGCTTTCCGCTCCACCCGAGCCGCAGAAGCCTTTTATGGATAAGGTAGGTGGTTTGATGATTTCCATTGGCGGAGCATTAAAGGGCTCTCATGCTCCTGCAAAGCTTCCAAATCGGATGACCTTTGGCCAATATGCAAAAACTGTAATAGATGCAAAGACAAGATTCGACTGGCTTTCCAGGGATTCGGCGATCGTCGATGCCTACATTTCAGACCCTAAATGCAACTTTATCTGCACTTATGGATTCTATCGCGATCTTCTTCATGGTGTTAGAAAAGTATATAGTGATGGCTTTCTAGAGAGCATTCCTCTATCGCTTCCTCTATTATTAATATGTGGCTCTGCCGACCCAGTTATAGGCATGAAAGAAGGATATGAAAGGCTTGTGCAGAGATTCAAACTTCTTGGCATGATCGATTTTGAATCTAAATGCTATGAGGGAGGCAGGCATGAGTCGCTCAATGAAATCAATAAGCAGGAAGTACTGAACGACATCATCAACTGGTTCTCTCGACATATTCGATGAATTTTTGTACTGTATGAGCATGCATTTTGGAGCAGCTTTGTGAGAATGCGGTACTTTCGTAGTTCAAATGGTAGTCTACAGTCAAAAGCTCGAATATACAGTCAAGAAGATCATTGCATCGATATATCTTGCATCGATAGAGAAGCGCTAGCAATAGTAAATAGGCTAGTCTCGCAAGGATATTCAGCCTATATCGTGGGAGGAGCTGTACGCGATTTGTTGCTTGGAAGGCGGCCTAAAGACTTCGACATAGTAACTGATGCCTTACCCAATCGTATTCGAAAAATATTTAGTAATTCTCGAATCATTGGAAGGCGCTTCAAGCTCGTCCATGTTTATTCTAATAGGAAGATTTACGAGGTGAGCACATTTCGCTCTTTGTCGAATGGTACTGTCGGCAATGAATATGGGACAATCAGCGAGGATGTACGACGGCGAGATTTCACTGTTAATGCGCTTTACTTTGATCCGCTCGCTTCAGAGATACTGGATTTTGTCGGGGGAGTCGAGGATATACATTCCGGTAAGTTAAAAGCGATTATACCTCTAAATAGGATTTTTAGCGAAGATCCTGTTCGTATGGTGCGCGGTATTAAGTATGCTTCAACCAATCAATTTGTAATTACATTACCATTGAGATTGGCGATTCGGCGTGATGCGCCGCTTCTTGATTCAGTAAGCCCATCAAGGCTTGCAGAAGAGTTCTATAAGATAATAGCTACTGGAAAATCAGTAGAAATCATCCAAGCATTGGATAGATATGGCCTTTTGCAATATTTATTGCCTGAGGTTCATGCTTCAATACATGGAGATAAAGCATTCAAGGATGCATTTTTAAGAGACTTGGCTTCTCTCGATCTGCTGGCCCAGGCGCCTGAGAGTAGCCTTCTAAACAGCGTAACCGCCGCTGAAATTATTCAGGCAGATAAAAGGCTCATATCTCCATTTCTAGCTTGGTTCATCCGCCAGAGGATCAAGGATTTCGCTGCTCTCAGAGACATTCCGAAAGAACCTGCCACATTCAGGCATGAGGTATTTTCGGATATTCGGGTATTTCTATCGCCGCTCAGCTTGCCTCGAGTCGCTTTGGAGGAAGCAATGGAACAAGTGCTTCAAGAAGAAGATTTGCTTCCCGCTCCTCCTCCTAAAAGAAGAAAACATGGTCAACGGAAGAAGAATATTAAGCCGCGCACCGAGTCAATGCACCTCGAAGTTTCAGATGCGAATTAGCGATAAATGTCGGTAGATCCGCAGCATTACGAGGGAGCAAAAAATGAAATTGGCGAGA
>Ga0208824_1003312_pt1 | contig 11232 bp, 13 predicted proteins | sample AD_JPNTR3_MetaG_FD_184447 | JGI IMG/M metagenome (GOLD analysis project Ga0208824, IMG submission 184447) | Active sludge microbial communities of municipal wastewater-treating anaerobic digesters from Japan - AD_JPNTR3_MetaG (SPAdes) (version 2) | ecosystem: Engineered > Bioreactor > Anaerobic...
TGGCCAAAATCTTCCCCCCTCCCAAAACGGGCCGAAAGCGGCCGTTTTTGAGGGAAATTTCGACCGAATTTGTTAGTATATTATGGGAACTATATTAGAACAAAAACGGCCGACCGCGGGGGGATGTCGGCGCGCCGACGTAGGTAGACTACCTGTAATCATTGAGGAATCGGCGATCGACAAAAAATTTTCCCCCCCCGAATTTTTCTTCCCTCACCAAAAGCTCCGCCGGGGAGAAGCCCCTAAAAGCCTAACACACCAGGGTGTCCCCCCATACCCGAGGGGGGTCCGGTCGTCCTCGACCGGATACTTCACCACTCGACGACGATCAACGTCAAGGGAAACTCTTACCGGCTCAAGGAAAAGGTCAAGGCCGGCCTCATCCGGGAACCGGAGATCGAACAGGCATGAACAGATGGGGGGTCATTTTTCGATGACCAAAAGGGGTCAAAATAAATGTCGCTTGACGGCAGGATCCACAAGAAGAGTGTCTGCGCGCTTCTGGCCCACCGGACGATGGGGAGATACCTCCGGCGGCTCAAGGACGGCAGTATCAAGATCGACCCAAGCGGATTCAGGGCATCCCATGCGCCCCCGAAATCCATAGGCACACGACCGAAAAACAGGCATAACGTAAATGCATGCAATAACTCAGCAATCACCGAATCGTTTACCTGGCGCCGTCGAACCCGGGTATGTTTCCCTGAAATATATTCTCCTCTATTTCGGGATTCATATTTGAATCGCCTTCATGAAACGGCGGCATCCTTGGGAGGCTATAAATGACTGAAGGAATAAAGATGGAAAAGACAAACATATCGGCCCCGCTGACCACAGAGAAGGTGCGGGAGCATGGCGGTCGCATGATCGCGCTGCTCGGTCTTGCCACTTCCCCCGTGGGCGTCGTCTTCGTTTCCGACCCCGCCCCGGTTGCCCCGGAGTATCGGCGCCTGGAAAGCCATCGCTACTGTCAGGCCCTCATGCTGGCCCGCCGGGGACAGAAGGTCTTTTTGGACGGGGAAGGCATGGCCTGTCCGGCGGCGGCCGCCGCCTTCGGGTTTCGTCCCCTGCCGGAGGGACTGCGCTCCGGAAAGGGACTGGTCGGTTTCGGGATCGTCGCCGACCCCCTTGTGGGTCGAGAGATGTTTGCCCGGATGCCCCATTTAAAAGCCGGCCGGATCCATCATCTTGAACTTTTTCCCTTGGATGGCGCCGACGCCGTTCCCCAGATGATCGTTGTCGAGGGCGAGGTGGAAAAGCTCATGTGGCTGGTCCTGGGTTATCTTCACGCCACGGGAGGAGCGCGGGTGGAGGCGACTACGGCGGTCCTGCAGGCCACCTGCGTGGATGGGACGATCATCCCCTATTTAGAGGGCCGGCTGAACTTCGGCTTCGGCTGTTACGGCTGCCGGGACGCGACCGATCTGGCTGACGGTGAATCCATCATCGGTTTTCCCGCCTCCTTCCTCGCCCCCATCGTCGCGCACCTGGAGTATCTGGGCGCCAAGGCGCTGCCCGCGTCGCGGGGGAAAAGGGCGTGGAAAGCCTTGGGAAAGAAGCAGGGGTGTTCATAAATGCAAAGATTGAAGACGCTGCAGGAGCATCTGAACAAATGGCTTTTGCTGTACACCTCCATGGGAATGCTCCTGGGCTTGCTGGCGGGTTATCCCAATGCGGGGTGGACGGAAACCCATCAACCCCTGGTCGGCAACCTGACCACCCTGGCGGTCTTTTTCGTCATCTATCCCATGATGGTTAACCTGAGGATGGAGGCGCTCCTCAAGGCCGGGAAAAACATCAGAGGGTTGTCGTTGACGGTTCTATACAATTTTGTCTGGGCACCGCTCATCGGCGTGGCGCTGGCGGCGATTTTCCTCAGCGATCCCCTGCTGGCCCTGGGTTTTCTCCTGGTGATGGTGGTCCCCTGCTCCAGTATGAGCATCGCCTACACGGGGTTGGCGGAGGGGGACATTGAACTGGCGACCGTGGCGGTCGCCTTGAGTTTTGTCCTGGCCGTATTCGCCGTGCCCATCTGGATGATGTTTTTCGCGTCCCACTATGCCGTCGCCGTGCCCCTGCGGGATATGCTCATGTCCATCCTGACGGTCCTGATCGCGCCGATGGTCCTGGGGTACCTGACCCGCCGGGTCCTCGTGCGGGGGCTGGGGGGAAGGAAATTCCAGGAGCTGCAGCCGCTTTTCCCGGCCTTGTCCCTGATGGGGCTTTATGTACTCATATTACTGATTTTCCTTGCCAAGGCGACGGTGATTGTGGATAAACGGCAATTAGTGCTTATCCTTTTGATACCGAACGCCCTCTTTGTCGCCCTGACGCTGATTGCCGTCACTTGGTTGAACCGGCGTCTCCATCTGTCCTATGGGGAACATATGGCCGTGGTCTTCGCCAGCACGGGCAAGAACAACGGCACAGCCATCGCGATTGCCGCGACGGCGTTTTCACCCCTCGTGGCGGTGCCGGCGGCCACGATGCCGATCTTTCAAATCCTTTTTCTCGTCCTCTATCTGAAGGCGGCGCACCGGATCAGGCGCTATTTCAAAGAAACTCATCTTCATGGCGGTCATGTGCCGGCGGACGTGCAAAACACGGACGGCGGACTGGTCAAATAAAATTCAACATTCATAGGAGGTTGTAGAATGGAAGAACAAAAACCCACCGTCGAGCAGATCCTCAAACATATGGAGGCGAATCTGGGGGAAGAACCGACACCCATGGTCCTGATGTCGAAGCTGCTGCCCGAATGGATCCCCCGGCAGGCCCAGGAACGTAAATATGTGATGGATCTGCCCAACATTCCGCCCAAATACAAGCATCTCATCATGATCGCTACAGCCACCGCCGTGGGCTGCCACCTGTGCACGGAGACCTTTATCAAGCTGGCCCATCGCGCCGGCGTAACCAATGAGGAGATAGCCGAGACGCTTGTTGCCACCCGTTTTGCCCTGGCCTCCACAACCTTTGCCACAGCCGTCGAAGGCATGGAATATCTGGTTTCACAGCAGGCGGGAAATTGACATAAAAGGGGCGCCGGAAGGATTTTGTCGTTATGGTCATCCAAACAAAACAGGGCTGCCGGTCGGCTCTATAAACTTTCCCAGGAGGAGGTAAGGCTATGGATCCCAAACAGCTTTCCAAACAGATGTTCGACTTCCACAAGACGGTCTTTGAAAGATCCTTTGCCGCGGTGGTGGTCATGCAGGATCAGGCGGAAAAGATGTTCAACATGTGGATGGATCAGAACCCGTGGTTCCCTGCGGAAGGCAGAAAGGCCATGGCGGAATGGGTGAAGACCTACAAGAAGAACCGGGACGATTTCAAGGCCAGGGTCGCGGAGGGTTACGAAAAGCTTGAAGAGTATCTGGGGCCGAAGGCAGGTTGACAACGGAAAGGAATGCCTCTGCATGAGATTAAGCGAGATGAAGATGAAATTTAGCGCCGCGTTGGTATCGGTCATGTTTAGTATTGTAATTGCCATAGGGACCTTGACGGGCGGTGTCGTCCCGGCCCGGGGAGAACCCTTTCCCACCTATGGAACGGGTCCGATACAGGTGCGGATCTATACGGATTACTTCTGCCCTCCCTGCCGGGCCATGGAGCCGGAGATAGAACCCCTGCTGCGGAAGCTCATCGACCGCGGGATCATCACCCTGACCCTCGTTGACACCCCCTTCAGCAAATACAGCCCTCTCTATGCCCGGTATTTTCTCTACGCACAGAACCGGCGCGACTCTTTCGAGCACGCCCTGACGGTTCGTAACACCCTCTTTGAGGCGGCAGCCAACCGCCACTTCACAACCAAGGAGCGGATCGAAGGACTGTTTAAAAGCAAGGGCATCCCCTTTACGGAATTTGATCCCGCCCGCGCCTTCGATCGCTACAACGCCCTGATCAAGGAGGACCATGTCGATGCCACGCCGAGTTGCGTGATCATGCGGTCGGTCCGGAAGGAGAAATTCGTCGGCGGCCCGGACATCATCAAGGCCCTGAAAGGGTTGCAGCCGTAACAGGACACAGAGATTTTATTGCTTTGTCCTTGCCCCCTTTTCTGCCTGGGAGGGGGAGAAACTGAAAAGATATGGTACAGCCACAGCCGCCGGGTGGCGCCGACAAGAAACGAGGGGCGGGAAAAGAACATCTCAGGAGATAACCAGGCATCATGAAACAGGAAGGGCTCAGGAAATGGATGAATCTCGTCATCCCCGTCATCGGCATCGGGCTGTTGATCTTCTACGAGGTTTGCGACACCTCCTGTTCTTCCCTCCGGGGGACATTGCTGGGGATCGATCTGAAAATCGTGGGCGTCCTGTTCATGGCCGTGTTTCTGGGGACGCTGCCCGGCGGCAGCAGGCCGGCCCTCGCCCGCCAAATGGAGCACCTGCGGACGATGATGCTCTCCGGGGCCATGGGCGGCGAGGTCCTCCTTGTCCGCTTCCAGATCGTCAACGACACCCACTGCCCCTTTTGCCTGGCCTTCGGCCTTTGCCTTCTCACCCTCTTTGCGGCGAATTTCCCACGCATGAACAGGTATCTCGCCGCGGCCGCCTTCGTCGCCGGGATCGGGGCCTTTGGGCTGTTCTTCCGGGGGTCGGTTCTGCCCCTGTATTACTGAGGCCCCGAAAACAGGGGGGAGATTGCCGCAGCCCCGGACATGAAAATCTCGGCAAGTAGCTGATTTTAGAAACGTAGCGTTGTGACCGCCTGCGGGCATGGGGATTCTTGGGAGGGATCGGGAACATGAAATCGTTTTGGACCGCTTTGTTGGCGTGCACCATCATCGCCGCCACCGCCCCGGCGGCGGAGTCGGCGAGCTTTGACGATTACCTGCGCTTCTTTGATTATCGGGAACGGAGCGCCATGAAGATCGGCATCTCCGAGATGCTGGAGCTTTATCGGCAGGGACAGGCCCAGATCGTCGATGTCCGTTTCCCGGAGGAACAGCGGGCCTGGAGCTTCGGCTTCATCAAGAGCATCCCCATCAACGAGCTTCCGGACCGGCTGAATGAGCTGGACAAAGGCAAACTGATCGTTACCGTCTGCCCCCACTACGACCGGGCCGAGATCGCCAGGACCTATCTGACCCTGAAGGGCTACCGCTCCCGCTACCTGGTCGAAGGCCTCCTCGGGCTGGCCGAGCATCTGCGCGGCGATCGGGCCAGGGCCTTCATCGAAGGGATCAACCCGTCGGGCCGGGAAGGGACCCCTCCATAACGCTTGAGCGACTCAAACCGCCGCGGCGGCGTGTTGTCGGGAAGCAAATTCGGACAATTGATCTGGAAGGGCAACAGGAATGGCATGTAACAAGAGGGGACGCCCCATGAAGCATATTGCCGCCGTTTTGTCGGTGCTGTGGCTGTTGACGGTGCCCTACGCCCTCCACGCCCTGCCTGCCGCCGCCGACGTCCAAACCTTCACCCTGAAAAACGGGCTTAAGGTCCTGGTGCTGGAGGATCACGCCCTCCCCAACGTAACGCTGCAGATCTTCTTACGGGTGGGTTCCCGGAATGAGTATCCAGGGATTACGGGGGTTTCCCACTTCCTCGAACACATGATGTTCAACGGCGCCGCCCTATACGGTCCGAAGATGTTCGACCGCGTTCTGGAAAACGCCGGGGGGGCCACTAACGCCTATACGACGGAAAATGTCACGGCCTACCAGGATTGGGTGCCCAAATCCGTGCTCCCCCTGATATTCGCCATGGAAGGGGACCGCCTCGGGACCCTGGCCCTGGACGAAAAGGTGTTGGAAAATGAACGGGGCGTAGTCCTGTCGGAATACACCACCGGTTACGAGAACAGCGATTATGAACTCCTCGATGCGCAACTGCGTGCCGTGGCCTATCAGGTCCACCCCTACCGTTGGCCGATCATCGGCTATGAAGACGATATCCGGAACTGGCGGCGGAGCGATGTCCTGGATTATTTCCGGAGCTATTACGGACCGAACAACGCCCTGGCCGTCGTGGTGGGAGACGTGACCCCGGCGGAGGTCAAGGCCCTGGCGGAAAGATTCCTGGAACCACTGCCTTCCCGCCCCGTCCCCCGCCACGTCCACCTCCGGGAGCCGGCGCAGCGGGGGGAGAAAAGGCTGGTGGTGGAAAAGGACGTCTCCTCTCCCCGGCTCCTTGTCGCCTACCACGTCCCGGAGACGGGGGGCACCGATTATTACGCCCTGGAGCTCCTCCGGATCATCCTCGGGAGCGGCAAAACCTCCCGTCTCTACCGGGCCCTGGTCAGCGAGGGGAAACTGGCAACGGAAACGTGGACTTATCTTCCCCAGGCCCTCGATCCGACCCTCTTTCAGATCTATGCCATGGGTGCCCGGGGGGTGACGGCCGCCGCCATGGAAAAGGCGATCCTCGCTGAGATTGACAAGATCGCCACCCGAGGGATTACGGAAAAGGAACTCCAAAACGCCCGCAGCAAAGCCATCGTCTCCTTTTACCGCTCCCTGGAAACGATGAGCGACAAGGCCGATCTGCTGGGGACCTATGAGATCTTTTTCGGTGACTATGCGCGGCTCTTTTCCACCGCCGCGGCACTTGAAAAGGTGACGGCCGGGGAGGTCAAAGCGGCGGCGGCCCGGTATTTCCGTCCGGCCAACCGGACCGTGGGGATCATGATGAAGGGCCGGTAGTGAATGGCATGATCAGTGATCCTCCCCCTCCAAGGGGAGGGGAAATCCTTATATTTCTCGCCCTTCAAGAGGGGAGATCAAGAGGAGGATGGGGTGATTTGAGGGAGCAGGGATAAAGATCGCATGTCGAGGTGAAGATCTTTCAAAGGAAACGAGAAGATGTATTTCCCTACCGATACCATCATCAGAATTTTTATGCCTGTTATGCGCAGCGTCCTTTCCCTGGCGGCGGTCATGGCGCTCGTCTGCCCGCCGGTCTCGGCCGCCGCCGACGGGGCAACGGCAGGAGAGTCCACCGCCCTTGCCCGGACAGGCAAATCATTCGTCCTGCCCCCTTTCGAGAAATTCACTCTGACCAACGGCCTGACGGTCTATCTGATGGAACACCGCGCCGTGCCCCTCATCTACGCCACCGCCGTCTTTCCCGCCGGTGCGGCCAGGGACGGCGGCAAATCCGGGTTGGCCTATCTTACTGCCGAGTCGCTTTTCTCAGGGACGAAACATTACGGGAAAGGGAAACTCGAAGAGGAGCTCGAACGCCACGGCGTCGTTTATTCCTCCTATGCGGGACTCGATGCGGCGGGGGTTTCCCTGACCTTTATCAAAGACGATCTGGAGGGACTCTTCCCGATCTTGAGGGAAGTGATCCAGGATTCCCTTTTCACGCCGGGGGAGTTCGACAACCGGAAACGACGCCTCCTCGATGAGCTCACCCAGGTCAAGGAACAACCGGAGCTTGTCCTGGACCCTTACTACCGGGGTTTCATTTTCGGGCGACACCCCTACGGCAACCCCCTCTTCGGGACGTACGGCACGGTAAGCAAGATCCGCAGTGCCGACGCCCGGGCGTTTTACCGGGCCTATTACCGTCCGGAGGGGGCCGCCCTGATTTTTGTCGGCGATTTTTCGGCCGCCCGGATGAAAGGGCTGGTTCAGCAACACTTTGGGGCCTGGCGGGGAAAGGGCAAGGCGCCGGAACCGCCGGCGACACCGCCGCCGCCGGTTTTCACAAGTCCTCGGGTCCTGCTGGTCAATAAAGACGACGCCGCGGAGACCCGGTTTGCCTTCGGCGGCCTGGGCATCGAGCGCAATCATCCCGATTATGTGGCGATGCAGGTGGTCAATACGATCCTGGGCGGCCGTTTCACCTCCTGGCTGAGCGACGCCCTCCGTATTGACGCCGGCCTGACCTACGGCGTCGGGAGCAGTTTCGACGCCTTCAAGGCCTCCGGCACCTTCGCCATCAGCAGCTTCACGCCGACGGATACGACCGTCGCCGCCCTCACGCTGGCCCGGGACGTGCTGATGCGCCTCCACACCCAGGGGGTGGATGAGGAAACGCTGCGGGCCGCCAAAGGGTATCTGCTCGGACAATATCCCCTGCTTTACGAAACGCCGGGCAGCTTGGCAAACCTCCTGGCCGCCATGTTCATCTATGACTTCGACGCCGCCTATGTCAACGATTACCATAGAAACGTGGAAGCCGTCACAGTTGCGAAGGCCAAAGAGGTCATCGCGCGCCGTTTCCCCAGAGACAACCTGCAGTTTGTCCTCATCGGCAAAGCCGCGGCCCTGCGGGAGCAGGTGAAAAGATTCGGCCCCGTGGCGGAAAAGGATATCAAGAGTAACGGCTACTGAATAGCGATCCACATCCCTGGGGCGACTTATCGTAAAGTAACTTGCCGTAAACTGCGAAGTTACTTGAGGGTATGGATAATTTTAATGACTGGCCTGCCGAAGCGGACATTATTATTTGGGGAAGGCAAGGAGGTGATGGAGATGAAGGCCTTTTTTAGGAAAAGCAGTCGCTCAGAAACTGAACCGTTATGGCGACGAATGTCATGGGGGGCCCCGATCAGAGTCCCGGTGGTTTTTCTGGCGTTATGGTTGTCAGCCGCACCCACAACGGCGGCGGCCCAGGGATGGTACTGGGGGTCGCCCGTGGCCCCCGGTTATGACCGCACGGCGGTCGTGGAGATGGAAGGTGTCGCCTTGCATGTCGACATGTCGCCCCAAAGGGGGGGCGCCTCTTTGCAGATGGCGGCGCAGGGAGAGTCCGTCACTGTCACCCTCGGGCCGGTTTGGTATCTTCGCCGCCAGGATGTCGATATAAAGACCGGCGACCAACTGACAGTCAAGGGCGCGAAGACCAAGACCCGGGAAGGGAAGGTCTATCTTGCGGCGGCCGTGATAAAAAACCTGCGGACCGGCCGTATCCTGACCCTGCGTGATGAAGACGGCCGCCCCCTCTGGACGTCGAAAAAACGCTTCCAGAAGGAGGAGAAACGAGAGGGAACGCCATGACCCGCCCTACCGGTTGCCGGCTGATCGGCATAATGACGGCGCTGTTCTTTTTAACCGGTTGCGCAGCATGGACGGGCCGCGGGGAAAACACTGCGGCCGAACTCAAAAGGCAGTACGCGGATATCTCCCGCCGTCTGGAAGCCCTCGAATCGCGCCAGCGGAACATGACGGACATCCTGGCCCAAGCCCGGGGGGCCGTGGCCTATATTTGGGGTACCTATACCTTTGTGGACAAGGAGGGCCGGCCCCTCCGTCATGTCGTCAATGAACTTGGCGTCCCGGTGGCGGACCCCCAGGGATTTCCCCTGGTGGATGTTAAGGGAACGGGGCCGCTCGCCGTATCCAACTACTGCGGAACCGCCTTTCTCGCCGGTCCCGGCGGCCTGCTGCTCACGAACCGCCATATCGCCGAACCGTGGTGGGAGGACGAAAAGAGCGATCCCCTCCTGGCGGCGGGTTTGAAGCCCGTATTCATAAGATTGCGGGCCTTCTTCCAGGAGCGGGTGGAAAGCGTCCCCATCGAGGTTCTCTGCATCGACGAAAGGCACGACATCGCCCTGGTCCGGACCGTGGGCTGGGCGCCGACGGCACGACCGTTGCATCTCCTTGCCCAACCCGGCCCGGATCAGGAGGGTCAGGGCATCCTCATTATCGGCTACCCGACGGGACTCGAAGCGGTCCTGGCCAAGCTGGAGGAAGAGGAGCGGGTGGATCTGGAAGAGGAGACAGGGGAATGCACCTTTGAGACGGTGGAGCGTCTTTCCGAGCAGAAGCGGCTCCGGCCGACGATCACCAGCGGGTTTTTGTGGGACGTTCTGCCCCACCTCCTCGTTTACGACGCCCGGACAAGCGGCGGCGGGAGCGGCGGGCCGATCCTCGATTGGCGCGGGACGGTCATCGGGGTGAACTCCGCCTACCTGGAAGAATTTCTGGGGGGAAATTACGGCGTTCCCATCCAGTTCGGAAAGGTTCTTTTGGACGGAGGCGGCAAGGAAGCCGCCACGCGGACCGAATCGCCGGAGTTGCGCCGCCGCTATGAAGAGGAAAGAGAGGGGCAATGAAAGAACTTTAAGCCCCTGATAACACTCAATACATAAGGAGATCCACGAGGTAGCCGGCAGCGACGGCAACGAGGAAGACATTCAGGACAAAGGCGATAATCAGTCTCTTCTTGAACATGGAGGCGAGGATGATCATCTCCGGGATGCTCGCCCCCGCCCCGCCGATGATGAGGGCCAGGACCGTGCCTACGCCCATGCCCTTTCCCACCAGGGCGGCGCTGATGGGAATCACCGTTTCCGCCCGAATGTACATGGGTACGCCGATCAACGCGGCGACGGGTATGGACCAGGGATTGTCGGGGCCTGCCCATCGCATCACGACTTCTTGGGGGAAAAACCCGTAGATGAAGGCGCCGATGGCGGCGCCGAGGAGCAGGTACCAGAAGACGTCCTTGAAGGTGTCCATCGCCGCGGCTGAGGCCCTTTTCAATTTATCCCGGAATGACGTTTCCTCCCTGCCGGCGGCCCCATTGTCCGCGGCGAAGTTGATCTCGCAACATGACGAGGCCGTTGCCTGTTCCTTTGTCAAGGCCGGTGTCGGGAGGCAACAGGCGCCGGACGCCGGCAGGATGGGAAAGCTCAGCGGGGGCAGGGAGGGTTCGCCGCTGTCGGCGGCACAACAAGCGGCGGCTGCGGGCCGGTTTATAACCCCCTGGGGGGCTGGATTCGCTTCCCCGGCGCAACACGATGGCTGGATATCAACCAGTGCTTTGACCTGGTTTTCCATCCCGAGTTTTGCCAGGAGAAGTGCGGCGCCCATGGAGCCGAAAAAGGTGATGGTCACATAAAGGACCGTAACCTTATAGCCCAGGAGGGAGAGGAGCAGGGCGATAATGATCGGGTTCAGTACGGGTGAGGAAAATAGAAAGGCCATGGTAGGCCCGAAGGGGACGCCGCCCTTCAGCAGGCCGGCGGTGATGGGGACGGTGGAGCAGGAACAGAAGGGTGTGAGGGCACCCAGACCCGCTCCCAGAAAATACTGGACCCAAGTCAGCTTGTCGGAAAGGAAAGTCCGGATGCGGGACGGGGGCAGATACTCCGTCAATATCCCCACAAGAAAAGACACGGCAATAAAAATCAGAATCAGTTCTCCGGCAATCACGAGAAAAAATTTGCCGGCGGCGATAAAATTGTTGATGGTGTCCATTACCTGCACTCCTTTGTCCATGTCCTGGACCGATTGTTTTCCCCGGGGCGTCTGTCCGGTCCCTCTTC
>Ga0208824_1003320_pt1 | contig 11198 bp, 14 predicted proteins | sample AD_JPNTR3_MetaG_FD_184447 | JGI IMG/M metagenome (GOLD analysis project Ga0208824, IMG submission 184447) | Active sludge microbial communities of municipal wastewater-treating anaerobic digesters from Japan - AD_JPNTR3_MetaG (SPAdes) (version 2) | ecosystem: Engineered > Bioreactor > Anaerobic...
CGATAATTGTTCTGTTCTGCCATCCATAATCTATAGCCATAGTTATATTCCTAATAATGATTTAAAGATAAAGAGAAGAGTTACAGGAGGAAGTAAAAACCATAATAATATCAAAGCGATATATAATGTACAAAATAATAAAAAGATACTTATTGCAATTGGAAGATACAAAATTTTAATCAAAATCCCAAACACATACCCTATAAATGAAAAATCCCTATGCCATGGTAGGAAAAAATTCTTTAAAAGCAGACTTATTGAGAGATTATCATCAAGAAGTATAGATATTCTCCCAAGCATTTTAAGATGCCACATGCTCATTTTTGCATACCACCATCTTATAAATTGCTTAAAGCTATATCCTATTATCTCAATATTGTTATCTACTCCACTTTCATTTAATAGTTGTTGATCAGTGCTATTTGTTAAAATATTTTGTTGTACCATTTTTATACCTTTTCTGCTTCCAGTTTATTGTAATTTACATATTTTTTCAAGAATAAGGGTATGATAGAATTAACAGCTATGAATATATATGACACTTTTAAAAAACCAATTATTACTCTTGCCCCTATGGAAGATGTTACAGATACAGTATTTAGACAGATTGTTGCATCTGTTTGTAGACCCAATCTCTTTTATACTGAATTTGTTAATGTAGAAGGATTGAATTCAAAAGGAAGAGATAAAGTGATTCATAGATTAAAATATGATAAGAGTGAGAAACCGATAATAGCACAGTTGTGGGGTATTAAACCAGAGAATTTCTACAAAGCATCTGTTTTGGTTCGAAAGTTAGGTTTTGATGGGATAGATATTAATATGGGTTGTGCTGTTAGAAAAGTTTCTTTAAAAAATGCAGGAATTGGAATGATTAATGCAGAGAGGGAGCTAGTTAAAGATGTAATACAAAGTGTAAAAGATGGGGCTAAGAATTTACCTGTTTCTGTTAAAACAAGAATTGGCTGGGAAGAATATGATCAAAGCTGGATTGAATTTTTGCTTAAGCAGAACCTAAATGTTCTTACTGTACATGGGAGATCTGCCATAGGGGAAAATGCACAGAGTGCTGATTGGGAGAAGATTTCACGATGTGTAAAATTAAGGGATAAAATAAATAAAGGGACTTTAATATTTGGTAATGGTGATGTTAAATCCGTTAAACAGGCAAATGAATATTACAAAAGATTTAATGTTGATGGTGTGATGATTGGGAGAGCTACTATTACTAGCCCATGGATATTTAGTGGTAAAGAGGCATTGACTCAAAATGAGAAAATTGAACTTTTTAAAAAGCATATTCTTCTTTTTAAAGATACATGGGGTGATTCAAAAGATTTTAGTGTGTTAAAAAAATTTGTTAAGTCATATGTCTCTGGTTTTCCTGAGGCACAAAATATTAGAGAAGAAATGATGAATACAAAGAGTGCTGATGAGTTATTAAGGATATAATATTACATTAATTTATTGATATAAATGTATGCCTATTCCATCAGAGTATGAAAGTAAGGGTTTTAATCAAGAGCCTTTAGATTATTTAGTCCCTTCTATTAACTCTGCCCTAGAGAGTGATGAAGATGAACTACCTTTGGACTATATTATGAATGACTTAACATTGAATGATATTGATAAGTATATAGAAAAGATTAAATTAGATCAGGATTTACCTTTTAAATTAGTAAAGATTACAGATTCTAAAATTAAAAATGAAGATACTTTTAAAGATATTTGTGAGCATTGTTGTATTTCAAATGTTAGATATAATCCTAAGTTAAAAAATAAAGTATATTTTGTTGAAACAGCAGACAATGCAGTAGTAATTATTCCAATTCAATTAGAAAAAGGTTTAATTAATATACATATTGATTTGTTAGATAAAGAACATATACCTCAATCAGTGTATGATATGTATATAGAGTCAGGAAAAAAGACATTAGAGCAACTTAAGGGACAAGGCGTTTTTTTAAAACCCAATGAATTAAGATCTAAGCCACGGAAAGATAGGTAACTTTTTGTGGTTGGAAGGTCTTGTAAAGTATGTACAACCATATCCTTAGAACCTTGATAGCTTCTTTGAGAATGATAATGATTTTAAACAAAAGGAAGTAAAGATATAACTAAATAGATTGAAGAGTATGAATAAAGAGTTTCTTTCACAGTTAAAAGGTGATGGATATATACCTATTGATAGAGCATTTTTTAAAAGAGATTCAATTACTGTATCTCAAGATTTATTAGGTTGTATACTTGTTTCTGAAAAAGACAATATACTTACTGGAGGAAAGATTGTTGAAACTGAGGCATATCCTAATACTGATGCTGGTTCTCATGTTTTTAAGAGAGATATAACAGAGAGAACTAAATATCAGTTATTAGAGGGCGGTCATCTTTATCTATATCTTATATATGGTATGTATATTATGACTTCAATTGTTGTAAATGATAAAGATATTCCAGATGTATCCTTTATTCGTTCTATAGAGCCAGTTTATGGTAAAGAAGTTATGATTAAGAGAAGAGGTATAAACGATGAAAGAAACTTGTCAAACGGTCCAGGCAGAGTGTCCGAATGTCTTGGAATCAGTATTGGGGATCAGAGAAAAGATCTTGTTGATACACATTCGGACATTTATATAGTTAAGCCTATTTTACCTCAAAATATAGACATTTGTACTGGTAAAAGAATTAATCTTGGAATGCATGGTAAAACAGAGAAAGATGCATTAGATGCTATTAATAGAGATTGGAGATTTTATATTAAAGGAAGTAAATTTTTAAGTAAGTAGTGTTTAAAGATTCTCCACTATCCATCTGTTTAATGGGTCTGTCTCATTAATGTAGTCATCAATAGTAATAGGTATTTTTGTATCTGGTTCTATTACATCAATATTAGTATTTGGCATTAATTCAAAGTATTTAAAAGAACATGCTATCCTTAATTTAGAATTAGGTAGAACTATCTCTTTATAATCACCAAATCTGTTTGGCTTTTGACCTGCATTTTCCCCTATTAAAACTGCACCTTTCTCTTGTTTTAAGAATAAAAGATGATGCATAGCAGATGAGAATGTTCTTCTTCCAATTGCCACATATATCTTTTTATTGTTTGGAAGTTTCTCAAAGAGGTCTTCCATTACTTCTGTATTTCCTCCCCCATTCTTTCTTAAATCAACAATAATATTATCAGCGTTTTGTGCTGAATTAAGGAGTTTATTCTTAAAAGTCATTAATTCTTCTTTTGTATGTCCTTCATTTGTACATTCATTGTATTGAAAAAGCAAATTATTATTTATTAATCTGAACTGATATTTGTTGTTACCAGCATATGTAGGATCATTTTTATCAGGCATTTTCCATTTTAATGGTTGTTTAATTTTTATTTTTTGTTCAGAATCTGTTTTTATATCAAGTTCTTCATTATTTGTTGTTAATTTAACAGAATTAGAATTACTAAGGTTGTAATATCTTAAAATTTTGTTTGATGACAAGTATTTAGATAAATCACTTAGAAGAACTTCTTTGTTTTCTTTTGAGGAAAGTTTTGATATTTGAGAAAATATTCCATTTAAAGGGTATTCATTTATCTTTAATATTTCATGTCCAATAATGTGATTGTAATTATTTGATGATCCTATTATGTAAAAATGCCCTTCAAATTCTTTACATTCAAAGGGTAGATAGTCATTATTCAATATTCCTTTTACATATGTATGAGCATCTCTTATTAGTGCCAAAGACTCTTGAATTGCTAGTGGAAAGAATTCATTATTCTCTTTTTCAGCTTTATTTAGAGAATTGATAAAGTCTTCTCTATTTACATTTAAGTATGGATTAAAATGTGTTGCTTCTATTTTATTAATTAAATATTCTGTATCTTCTCTTTCAGGTGTTTGTTCTGTTTCTGTTTGTTCCATTTAAGGATTATACTACATATTGCTATACATTAAGTTGAATATTGTTGGCTACACTTTTAGGCATGGAACTTAAAGGTAGGATAGCTATAATTCTATCTCTATATTCCAAAGGTGTCGGTAGCATTCTTATAGAAGATTGCCTTCCTTTGAGTATTAGAAATATCTAGATTGTTTATCAACTCGAGATGATTTTGAATATTACATATTCCATAATCACTTCCGTATAGGACTTTCTTGTTATATTCTTTAATTAGTTTTTCAAGAGAAGATTTTATTTTGTCTTCCCCTGTTTTTAGTACAACTTCCTTATCTGCCAGTGCAGAAGTATCATAACTAATATTAGAATAATCTTTAGTTATATCTACACAATATTCAACCTTTGGCCAAAAGAGATGGCTAATAACGATTTTTAATGAAGGGAATCTTTTAGCAACTTCAACAATATCTTTTGGATCATTATATTTTGCACATTTACTATCATCGCTATTTTCTCCTGTATGTATTACAAGAGGTTTATCATACTCTATGCATAGCTTAAAAAATTTTTCTAATCTTTGATCATTAGGATAATGTTTATCATGCCCAGGGAAAATCTTTAAACCTATGATTTGATTAGAAGAGAAGTAATTTCTTAATTCACTTAATTTATTCTTGAGATTATCCTCTAAGATGTTAACAGTTCCTAATACATAAATATTTGGAACCTCTAAAAAAAGGTTTATGCATTGTTTAAGATTACCAATTGGAGATTCATCTACATTATCAGGTATTACGATACCTTTATTTATAGAATTCCTTTTTAAATCTAATAAGAGTTGAGCTTTCTGTTGTTTAAGGGATATTAAATTCCTCCTAACAGGTAAGTGCAAGTGAGAGTCTATAATCTTCATAATGAATTATTATATCAGCTATGTAGAAATGGTGGGATGTATTGGATAGCTTGGAACTTAAGAAAAATGTATACTTAATAGCTAATATAATATAATTTTAGACAAATGAATAATAAAACAAAAATTAAAGAAACATATAACAGAAATGCAAGAATCTGGACAAAGAAGTATTCATTAAGAAATTATACCCATACAAATATTGAAAAACCAGCAATTTTAAATCTCCTAGGAAATATAGAAGGCAAGGAGATGCTATGTATAGGTTGTGGAGATGGAGAAGAAGCAAATATGTTTTATCAGAGAGGATCAAAGGTTGTAGGTTTTGATATATCAGAAGAACAAATAAAAATTGCAAGGGCAAAATATCCTGATATAGATTTTTATGTTGGTGATATGGAAACTTTTTCTATTAACAAAAAATTTGATATAGCATATGCAGGTTTTGTAGCACATTATTTACCTAATTATAAGAGATTTCTATCCAATACTAGTACTTTATTAAAAGTAAATGGAGAATTAATTTTCTCAATAATTCACCCAATCAAAAGAGCGCTAGATATTAAAATATTTAATGGTAGAAGATATAAGATTTTGGGTAGCTCTAAATTGGAAGATGGTAGTAATCAGGAAGTTTATGGAGATTATCTCAATTCGAGAAAGGTCAAAATTAAATTTGGAGAAGATTTTGAGACCATTAATTATCATACAACTATTGGGGAACAGATACGAGATATTTTAAATTCTGATTTTGAACTTATTGATTTTGTTGAACCAAAACCGATAGCGAGTTCAAAAGAAGAATATCCTGATAAATATGTGACAGATTGTAAGATACCAGAAGTATTGATATACCATTTGAGAAAAGTAAAAGGTAGGTAATAATGGTTGGATACACTTTCAAGCATGGAATTTAAAGTCATCTATCACTAATCTTAGTGATATAATCTTTTTATGGTAGATATTAAATATTCTCAGAACTTTTATACAAATAAAACAAATTTACAAAGACTTATTAAACTCTCTGGAATTAACTCCAATGACATAGTTTTGGATATAGGAGCAGGTACAGGAATAATTACAGAAGAGCTATCAAAATATGCTAAGAAAGTTATAGCATATGAATTAGAACAGAAGTATTATAAAAAATTAAAAGACAAATTCTCAGATTCTCCTGATGTTCGACTTCTAAATGAAGATTTCTTAAGTACATCACTACCCAAAGAAGATTTCAAAGTGTTTTCCAATATCCCTTTCTCTCTTACAGCAGATATAATAAGTAAGATTACAAGTGCTAGCTCTAAACTTAAAGAAGCTTTCTTGTTTGTACAGAAGGAATCGGCAGAAAGATTTATTGGTAGACCTAAGAACACTCAGATATCTGCAATATTATCCTTTATGTATGATATTCGTATTATTGAAGAATTTCGGCGGGAAGATTTTAAACCTGTACCCAATGTTGATATTGTTCTACTTAATTTGAAATCTAAAGGTTCTAACAAACAGGATTATGAGCTATATAGAGATTTTATTACCTATGTATTTAACCAAATGAATAGTTCCGTATTAGATACATTCGAAAAGCTTTTTACTTACAAACAGTTAAAATATATTAGCAAAGATATTAAGGCAAATAGCTATTTCAAACCAACGGATATACCATCAGATTACTATCTTTATGTATTTCAGAAATTTAAACTTAATGGAAATAGATATATTAAGAGAGTTAAGGGTTACTATTTGAAACATTTAAAGCAACATTCTAAAAGAGAGAAAGTGCATAGAACTAGAGTATAGAGAATGGTGGGAGATATTGAAATGCATTGAACTTAGAAATAAAACTTCTACTTACTCAACACTAAATTTATAACATTTTTATATTCATCCAAATCCTTTGTCCATGGTATATAATTAGGAAGATTCAATAATTCTACCCATTGTGCAGATATAACAGGACGCTCTTCTTTTGAGTTCTCATTCATAAAAAGAGGTAATTCTTGTGATTCTTTAGGTAGTTTTAATAAAAATCTCAATTGAAGATATTTCTCACCCTTCTCTTCTACCAAATAATATCCAAATTGGCTAAGTTCGGATATATACGAAGATATATCTAATCCAGATTCTTCATTTACCTCCCTTTGTGATGTTTCTATATAATTTTCTCCTTTCTCAGGATGTCCACCAGGGAATTGGGAATCACCATTACTTTTAGTAACAATCGCTACCATATTATCTTTAGAAATAATCCAAACATATATTTGTTTTACTTCTAAACCCATATGCTCTGGAGATATCTTATTATCTTTGTACCATGCTCTCGTTGCTTTCATAATCAGAGTATATCAAAAATCTGAAAATGGTGGACGATACTTTCATGCATGGAACTTAAAACTCCAATTGTTTTAATCATTCTTTTCAATTAGTTCTATTTCAAAAGCAACTACCCCATATCTTTCTTGATCCTCAAGAGAATAGTATTTAAGCATATCTTTTGCACAGTCATAATTAGAATAGTTTGATGGCCAGTTAGCATCTTTTGTCGGAAAAAGTAAAAACAACTCTTCAAAATTTCTTGCTTTGATAATTCTAATTACTTTTACTAGAATCTTTTCATTTAACTTTGGAAGTTTAGAAAAAATTATAGTGTCTCCTACAGAGATCTTTCTTCTCTTTTCATCAAATAGGCGAGTCTCATACTTCTGGCGACCTGTTTTTACATCAACAAAAGCTTTAGCATTTAGTTTCATTTCATGTCTCATACTGAATGATATATCAAGCAAGGAGTTTTTAAAATGGTGGGACACACTTCCAAGCACGGAACTTAAAAATGGAATTGTATTGTATACAATTCTGTAGGTCGTCGGACTTGCACCGCTAGATTGCTAAACGCTCCACCTTATCTTCGCTTTTTACAGCGTATAAGCAGGAACTTGCAATGTGAGATTCTACCAACTCACAACCGACCTACATAATGGCTGTATTGTATGCGAAATTTTTTGTTGAATCAAGATATCTGAGGGGAAATATAATGGTGGGCGATATAGGACTCGAACCTGTGACCTTCACAATGTCAATGTGACGCTCTAACCAGCTGAGCTAATCGCCCATATCTATTATTAAATATCTTCTTATTTAATCTTAATCTTCTTCTCTATTTGTTAAACCCTCTTCTCTTACTGAATATGCTATTAAATCACTTATATCCCAATTCTTTTGTTCTTCCTCAGGAACATTACTTTCTCTTTCCATTGTAATAAATTCTATTTCTCCATTAGAAGATGTAACAGGAATAGAAAGAGATTTTACATTCTCTGGTAAAAGATTAACAACATTACTAAGAAGTTTCTCTAATTCTTCCTTTTTATTTCCTGTTGTTAATTCATCTATTTGTTTGATATATTTCGTAAGCATATTTTCTTCCTCTTTATAACTCTCTAAGCTATTCTCCATAGTTATTAATACTTAATTTAAATATACTTATCTCTTACTAATAACCTTATCTATTAATCCATACTCTTTTGCTTCTTGTGCTGTAAAATATTTATCTCTATCTGCATCCTTTTGTATCTGTTTTAAACTCTGTCCAGTTTGTTTTGATAACATTCTATACAATAAATCTCTTGTTTTTAATATCTCTTCTGCCTCTATTGCAATATCACTGGCTTGTCCTTGTACCCCACCTAATGGCTGATGAATATGAATTTTACTGTTTGGGAGTGCAAATCTTTTTCCCTTTGCTCCAAATGCAAGAAGAAGTGAACCCATTGAGGCCGCTAACCCTACAGCAATTGTTGATACATCACATTTTATATAGTTCATAGTATCAAGTATTGCCATACCTGCATTTATTTCTCCACCAGGAGAGTTTATAAACATCTGAATATCTTCATCAGGATTTTCTTTTTCTAAAAACAAAAGCTGAGCTACTATAGTATTAGCTAAATGTGTTTCAATAGGACCTCCTAAAAATACAATTCTATCTTTAAGAAGTCTAGAATATATATCATATGCTCTTTCTCCTTCCCTATCTTTTTCGATTACTGTTGGTATTAAAAATGCCATATATTTAAATATTTACATTTTAATTATGTTCATCTATATACTCTTTGCCTAATACCTCTTCAATAAAAGAATTAAATGCTTTTTCTTTTCTTCCTACCCTCTTCATATTTTCTCTCCACTCTAAATTACTAAATATATCTTTATCTACATCAGCTCTTTGCTTTTTAATTTCTTCTATTCTTGCATCAAGCTCCTCGTCTGTCATTTGTATATTTCTTGAATCAGCATAAAGGGTTAGAAAGACATCTGCCTCTATTGCTTCTTTTGCATCAAGCTTCCACAACTCTCTCATCTTTTCTATTGTAATATTATTAGCTTTAAGAAAATCATCAATATTAATCCCTCTGCTCTTCATATCTTCAACAAAAGCTTTTTCTCTTTCCTGTGCCTCATAATCAATTGCCTGTTGAGGTATTTCAATATTACACTCTTTTATTGCCAGTTTTAGTGCACTGTCCTGCATTTGATGAATTTGATAATGTTCTTTTTCTTTTAAAAGTGCATCTTTAATTTTTTCTTTTAAAGCATCTAAAGTTTTAATCTCTTTCTCTCCTATTATTTCTCCTATTTCTTTTGCCCATTCATCATTTATTTCTTTAGCTTTAGTCTTTTGTGATTTCTTAAGTTCATTTAAAGCACTATCAATCTCACTTTGTTCAACTGTGAGCTTTTCTTTTGAGACTTTTACCTTTTTCATATCACCAAGTTTAAAAGTAGGCATTGTTGTAACAGTTATTGTAAAAGGAATATCTAAGTTTTCCATGAACTTAGGAAGCTCTTTGAATTCAGGTGGTGCAATTGGATCTATGTTTTCCTTTGTGAGCACATTGTTAATGTATAATGGGGCTAATCTTTGGAAAGTTTCTAATCTTAAAACATCTTTTGCTTCATTGCTTATGAAGTCTGCAGGTACTTTTCCTTTCCTAAAGCCTTTAACATCTAAATCTTTAGAGTAGTCTTGGAGCATTAAATCATATGAATGCTTAAAACTGTCCGCAGGAATTGTAATATTCAATTCATGAGTATATTCATTAATATCTTTTCTTGTGTATTTAGTATCCATTAATATATTTATTGAAATTAAGAAATGTATTGTATTCTATGTGTTTTTATACAATTTGTCCAGTTTTCCGACTATAACTAGTCTTTGCTTTGAAGTCCATAGGGGAGAACAAGTGATTAATGTAATTCTGTAATCAGAGTAATCTTGAAGAACAGAGATATCATTTTTCTCAACTACCTTTGTTTCTGTAACTATGTATGTGAATTGATTGTCATTTTGAACAACCTCAATCTTATCCCCTACTTTTACCTTATCTAAGTTAAAAAAGGTGTCTTTGTTGGGAGGAAGCTTTGCATACCTGTGTCCAATTACTACCATGTTGCCCTTTTGTCCAGGGAGATTTGAGGAAGGAAAATGCCAGAAGCCTTTGTTCATTGTATGAGAGTCTGTACCTTCATATACAAGACCTTCTGCATCAATGGAGTTAATAATTATTTTAGTATTTAATTCTTCTAATATCTTTTTATCAAGGACTGTTTGGGGATTAAGACTCTCTTCTATGCTTTGTCCTCCAGAACTTTGTATTGCAACACCTAAGACTTCATCTCTTGTAGGTACAAGTTCTGTGATAATTTGGAAGGTTATCTCCTCTGCACTTCTCTGTACATTAAATCTTTTTATAGGCCCAATTAATTTATTGTAATTTGGATAAATCAGAAAGTACCCGAGAGGGGTTAGTATCGTTAATATTAGTATTATTGTAATTGCTGTTTTGGCACTTTTCTTCATGCTTTTATTTTATCATTTAATTGAGTATCTTGCACTATTTTTAATTTTGTTTTATGCTATATGCATAGACTATATAAATTTTAATATAGGTTGGTGTGGCAAAGAAAAAAAATATTAAAAAATCTGCCTCAAAAGTATCTAAAAAAGAAGAAAGTATGAAGAATAAGGTTGAGATAAAGCAGCCTTCTTCTGCTAAACAGGAAAAGCTTTCTAGGTTAGTTGGCTCTATCTTTATTGGTTTAGGTGTTCTTCTTGTAGCTTTTGGAATTTTTTCATATATAAAATATAGAGAGGAGCCATTACTTGATCCTGAGTTTGAATCTCCACTATTAGAGAATGTAACATCAGTAACTAATGGGGATGTAATAAAAATACAAGGAAGTGCTAAGGGATATGACAATGTCTTTATATATCTCAATGATGAGAAGATTGCAGAAGCAAAGGTAGATGATGATTCCAAGTTTAGCTATGAGTATACTGTTGAAAAAGAGGGAGAGTATAAAATTGCTGTTGCTGGTGTAAAGGGTTTTCCAAGCAGAAAGA
>Ga0208824_1003335_pt1 | contig 11174 bp, 15 predicted proteins | sample AD_JPNTR3_MetaG_FD_184447 | JGI IMG/M metagenome (GOLD analysis project Ga0208824, IMG submission 184447) | Active sludge microbial communities of municipal wastewater-treating anaerobic digesters from Japan - AD_JPNTR3_MetaG (SPAdes) (version 2) | ecosystem: Engineered > Bioreactor > Anaerobic...
TGCTTTATATTGATGTATTTTGTCTTTTTTAGAAGCATCATTTAAATCTTCAAGAGTATGATTATCTCTTATCAACAACATTATATCATGAACTTTCGAATATTCTTTTTTCATATAATGTGTATCGCAAGTAATAATTGTTTTTGTATCTGTTTCGATTGCAATTTTTGCAAGTAAATTATTCAATCGTACTTGCTCTGGCATATCAATTATCATCAACTCGATAAAAAAGTCTTCGAATATCTCTTTATATTCTTTTATTAACTGTTTTGCTTCTTTTATCATATTATTTGAAACGTAATAAGACAATTCACTGCCAGAACAAGCAGATGATGCGTATAAGCCTTTCGAATTATTTCTAATAAATTCTATATCTGTTCTTGGATGATAATAAAATCCATTGATCCAAGCGTCTGAAGTAATTTTACAAATATTATTAAATCCATCTAAATTTTTTGCATATACACACAAATGAAAGTTTTTTCTATGAGATTTTTTATCTTCGTGAAATCTATTATTATTTATATATAATTCACATCCGAAAATTGGTTTAATACCAATTTTTTTACACATAAAGTATTGTCTTATAAAACCACCAACAACGCCGTGATTTGTGACACTAAATGCCGGCAAATTATTTTCGTAAATTAATTTTGTATAATCCTCAATTCTGCCAATAGCATCGCGTATCGAATATTCGTCATGAAAATGAAGTTGAACAAATGATTTATTGCGAATTTTTTTAATCTCATCTGAAATACAATCTAATTGTGAATAAAATAATTTCTTAGATTCTTCATCATTATTATAAGATAAACTTGAAGGATGCTTTATTGAAACATAAATTATATCATCGATTTTTTTATGTTCTCCAAATTTTAATTGAAAAAAATTAGAAGAAAATTTACCCACACAAATTATAATTTTTGGTTTTATAATAGAAATTTCATTAATTAAAAAATCTTTGCAACAATTTAATTGCTCATCACTCGGATCAATATTATCTTTAGTCGAACATTTAACTAGATTTGTTGAGTATACATCGTCACACGTAAATCCATAATTATTTAATAATTTTTCTAAATGAGGATTATTCACATAATCTTCATTTCCGAAGCATGTATTTCCTCTACGTTTATACGATGGATTTTTTCCTATAATCATAATTGGAGCATTTAATCGTCCCGAATATTTTACAATACTTGAATTACATTCTAATTTAGTTTTTAAATCACACTTTTTACATTGTTCAACATTATTATAAATACTTTCTATTGTTATTCGTTCAGCGGAATTAGCGCGTTGTTTAAGCATTTTTATTATTTCGACACTACTTATACTCATAAACTAAGATCCTCCGCAATTTCTTTAGCTAATAATTTTAATTTATCAACACTTAAATAATTATCAACATTTCTTATATAAAATTCATTTTCATTATATATTGAAATAATGTATTTATCGTATATTTTACTTAATTTTTCTACTTCATCAAATAATAAAATTTCTTCTTTTTCATCTTTTACTCTTTTTTTAATCACGTCGATGTTATTTATTCTTAAATAAATTATCATTATTCGAAAATTATTTCTAAGCTTATTTAATTGAGCTTCATAATGCAAAATATCGTTACCTCTATTTTTTAGTTTTTCATAACAAATAGCTGATAAATGTCCTCGATCAAACATTATATACTTATAATTAGTTATTCTTTCTAATTCTTTTTTTACAGTAGTTTTTCCTATCCTATCTAATCCTTCAAAAAATATCATATCATATTTATTCATAATAAAAATTATTCCTATAAATTTTTAAAGATACTTGTGAAAACTTCCTGCTATAAAAATTATATTACCAATTTTTTCATTAATCGATGAGCTAATATCTTTTAAAATAAATTTTATTGTTGCTAAATCATCATTATACTTTTTTATATCACTACTTCTTGAATATACTATTGCATGTAATTCAGAATTTCTAAAAATAAATTGAACTAATACCATACAATTAGGATTATCAGAAGTTAAAATGTTATTGTCAAAATTTAAAACTATTCTGCGAGAAAATTTATGACGATTAAATTCATTAATTATTGATTGCTTATTTTTATTATAAATTTCAAGATAAGGTTTAGCCTCAAGCACATTTATTTTATCACTTATTTGAGTATGATGATATATTTTACTTTTATATGCTAATATCTCTAAAGTCTTTTTATTTTCAACTTCGACTAAATGTCCTTTATTTTTTGGAAAATTCATATTTTAATCTCGTTTATATTATTTATTCTTATGACATTTTTTTGACACTTTCCTTCATTATATATATTATTCAAAAGAAATACTTTTATACCAATTTGTGAAATCTTATTCGCGTAATAACGATTGTCTTCAACAACAAATTCAACTTGATCTAAATTAAAATTATTAAGTATTTTTCTATCTTTCTTCTCATCCCAAAAAATCATATCATAATTTATTTTATTTTCGTTAAGCCAATAAAGAGTATCTGCATAAATTCTTAAATATTTTGAATATGGTCTTGAAGAAAGCAAGACTATACAATATTTTTTTCTATCAATATTATTTATAAAATCAACAACATCTTTTTTTGTTTTTATGAATTTTTTTATCCCACAACTTCTATATTCATCTTTTAATGTAAATAAATCGGCTGGACTTACAAAATCTTTTACTTCAAACATATTTTTAAAATTTTTTGAAAGTTTTTCATTAATAAATTCTACAAAACAATTAGGATAATCTGCAATTACTCCGTCGATATCAAATATTACAATACGTTTATTTTTGTCAACGATAAAATTAAATTCTTGATTATATCTTTGCTGAACTACATTAGATTTTCTTATAAATTCTTCAACAAATTCTTTTTCATCAACTCCCCAAATTTGAAATAATCCCCACAAATATTTTTGTACATCAATTAATTCTTCAACTATATTACTTCGTTTTAATTTAAAATCTTTATAATCGCGATGCATTTTAAATGGTACTTCGTTTAAAACTTCAAATATTTCTCTAGAAATATGCAAAATAAATTCTTTAGTATATATATATTTTTGTTCTTCAGTTAAATTTTCAAAATCTATATTTTTATTTTCAAAAAATTTTTTATTAAAATCATACTGTATTTTCCAAATATTATTCATTAAAATACTCCTGAGCGAATTTTATAATATCATGCATCCTAATATTATGAACAGCTTTTGCGTATCTACCGCAATGAATAATATTATTTGTATTTTCTACAATAATATCTTCTTTCAAATGTCCATTATTTAAAATAAAAACATCATCATAATAATAAAATAAATTTTTATTATTTTTTTCCATAACTTCTACACAATAATAATCGTCTGGTATTTTTGTTATTCTATGAAATGGATAAAAATCTTCTGGAAAATAGATAAAGTCATATTTTGAATTTAATAAAAATTTATTTGAAAATTCAGTATTTTTAACTTTATAGAAATATATTTTTTCATATTCAATTTGTTTTTGTATTCCGCATAATTTATAAAAAATATTTATAGGAATTGTATTTATTATACAATCAAATTTCATTTCGACATTATCAAGCAATATAATTTTATTTGTTAAGTCAATTTTTTGTATTTTTTTATTAATAAAACTTTTTTTAATCATTTTGTACAAATTGTTTACGTCATCAAAATTTATGTCGTAACCATTTAATATATTTTGATTATCATTCATCGCACTATCTTCAAAACTTTTATTATTGCCTCTTGTTTTTTTAAAATATTTTATGCGATAAAATTTATCACAAGAATCATGTAATTTTCCTTCATAATAATATCCGATCCTATATGTAGAAATATTTTTATAACTAAGAAAATTTTTTACAAATTTATCAGAAATTTCTGTTGATTTTAATATGCGTGGGCCTAATTGAAATTTAGAAGAAAATTGACCGCCAATAATATCACCTATTACTTGAAATTTATTATTATAATCGTACAATTTCAAAATTATAGCTGATATGCCACTTCCAAGTATAAAATTCATATATTACTACACCTTTATTGTTTTTATCTTGCTTCACAATCAGAATGTTTATTCCCCGTTTTTTTGTTTGCTTTCTTGACTAACTTTCCATTCCATATCTCTAATAAGTTCAAAAACACGTTCAAGAACAAAGACTCAGATAAATATATCGTCACCATCTTTGATTCTCTTTTCGATCCGTTCAACTACTTCTGATAGTCGATGAGTTGAAACGAGATCTTTTATCATTATGTCTTTGTAATATTCTATCTCACTCTGAGTGATGCCACATGATTCTTCAATAGTTTTTCCATCGTGATCAAAATCTTTCATTGTTTTTCTCCTATAATTATTGCTATTTAATTTCTATCAATTAATATTTATCATCAATCCTTTTTTCGCCATATTTAGCTTCGTATAATTCATAAAGAAAATTATCCATAATTTCGACTTTTTTATCAATTTTTTTATTAAACTCTTCAACAATTTGTTCATAACATTTTTTAAGCTCAATGATGCCTTCAAACAATACACCAATAAATTTACTCATCATTTCAATTTTATCTTCGATTAGAAGATAATTTTCAGGAAAAATAAATGGTTTAACAACTTCGCATCCTTGATATACTAGTCTAATCCTATTATTCTCTAAGAATGCATTTACTCCACCACTATGCCATAGTCTTGTTAATACGGAAAGATAATCGTTTTTGACTATATCATTTAGTGTAACATTAAATTTCATATTAATTCTCCTACTCTTAATTTTTTGAGACCATTTGCAATAAAAAATTTATATACTTCTTTAGTGTCTTGTGCAATAATAAAAGTATCTTTATTACAAATAGTCTCATATTATAATTAACTCATTTCTTATTATTAGGTCTTATTGTAAAATTTTTTTTACAAAATTTTTGTCAATCGTTAATTTCGCCATAAACATTATAATGCATACTCTTAGCAAAATTTCATCACCATCTTTAATTCTCTTTTCGATTAGCTCTACAACTTGAGAACCACTACTGATAGCAAAAAAATCATCTAATACACCAAGAGCATAATCAGTATCATCTTTTTCTATTCCACAAGCATCAAAAAAATTAGCTAAATCGTGTTTATAATTTTTCATTTTTTTTTGAACTCCTTTATTTTATATTTTCCTTATTACTTTTTATAATAAAAATTAAAACTTTCCGACTGATGGAATTTCAAAAATTTCTCTAAAGCTACTTGGCAAACTTTCAAGAGCAAGTTGCGCATAGTAATTAATTTTCTCATTAGAAAAGCCACTCTTTTCTCTTACTTCTTTAAGAAATTTGTAAGTACTTGTTTTTGTAGAATCTGAATTACCAACAACAATATCAAGCATAATATAAAATCGTATACTGTTAATTATGTCTCTAACATCATTTTTTTTGTTAATTGTATTCATATTTTCTCCTTGTTTAAATAAATTTTATCGATTATCTCCTGACCCTGTTAAAACTCCTCTTTGCTGTCTTGAAAAAAGTTTTTCAACATTTTTTTCTGCAACTTCATCAAGACTCAATCCTAACTCTTCACAAATATTTGCACAATACCATAAAACATCTCCAATTTCTTTCACAATATCTTGTTTAAATTTTTCAGTAATTACACACGCATCATCACGAATAACTTTTTTAAATTTGTTTTGAATTTCGCCAACTTCTCCCAATCCATTCATAACATACGATAATGCTATAATTTTTCTAACTTCCTCTTTCGCAAGAGGATATTTTTTGTCAAAACCTTTCATATACATTGCTGTCTGTTTTGCTTTTTTTTGATATTCTTTAAAATTCATAATTCCTCCTAAAATAAAAAAATGGAAAGTGTGCCTATCTGATTAAATGAATAGGCACACTTTCAAAAAATAAATTTTATTACACATACGACCCTTGAGAATATTTTTTAAGACCCTCCTTTTCGAGGAAGTACATCACTTGCCTACGGCTAAGATTTGTGCTCTCAGATATTTTACGAGCATTTTTTACAGGAACACCAGTTTTCTTCCCATTATAATAGGAAAGAATCTGCTGTTTCTGAATTTTGTTAAGCGTTACTTCTTTTGGTTTTGCCATCAGCAAAAATCTCCTTTTTTTAAATAAAAATTTTAATAAAGTCTATCTTATGATAGATAGAACTTTACCTTTATTATTAATAATAAAAATAAATTAATTATTTTTTAAATACAATTTTCTTTTTTTCATAAAATTCTTGAATAATTTTATATCCAAAAATTTTCATTTTTTCAACAATCTTATCTCTTGACATACCATGATATTCAATAACCCAAATATTATTCGTTTCTTCGAGCCACTGTGTTGCACCATCTAAAATTTTTAATTCCTCACCTTCAGTATCTATTTTAATAATACCATTTTCTTTGTTTTTATCACTAAAAATAGAGTCTAAAGTCACTGTTTTTATTTTTGTAATACTTTCTTCTGTTTGAAAATCACTTATTAACGAAGAACTTCCTTTATCAACAACAAAAACATCTCTTTCAGAGTCTGAAAGCGCCATTGGTAATATGTTAATATTTTTAACATTATTTAGTATAACATTTATTAATAACCCATCAAAATTTTTTGGGTTAGGTTCAAATGCAAATACTTTTCGCACTTTATCTGCAAGTCTAATTGAATAATAGCCAACGTGTGCTCCTATATCTATAAATTCAGTTTTATCATTTATTAATGTTAAAATATAATTGTAAATTTCTTTTTCATGTTCTATATTAGCTCCAACTTCATCTTGTAATATATCATCGTAAAAACTTTCATTTCTTAAAATCCATAAATAACCTAATTCATCTTTTCCTACTTCTGCAGTTTTATCTAAAGAAAGATATTTTGTTTTTTCATTAATATAACCTTTAATTATTTTTTCAATTATATTTTTCCCTTCAAAAATATTTAGAATAGTTTGTTTTATTGCTTCATAACCATATCTTTCTTTGATAATTTCCCTGTTTTGTTTATATTTTTCATAATATTTTTTTTTATCAAACTTCCACTCGTCATACAATAATTCTAATTTTTTACTTATGTCGTGAATTGAAGGAACTGCATATTTTAATCCTTTTTCATAACCGTATTGAAACATTGAGTGAGCTTCGTCAATACTATACTGAACAGGATATGTATATGGAGATTTTCCTACTTCACTACAAGCAGACCAGTCCGAGTATATAACAGGAAGACCTTGCAACATCGCTTCTGCGATAGGTAATCCAAATCCTTCACCTCTTGTTGGAAATAGTAACACTGAACTTACTTCATATAATCTTCCTAAATCTTCATTAGAAATACTTTCATCAATCATTTTAATTTTACATTTTAATGATTTTGTATTTGAAGCAAGTAACGAATTAAATTCTAAATTTGGGTCTATTTCATGATTCGACATTCTGCTTATTTTAAGTATCAGTTCGCAATCACTATTATTGCTAAAAGACCTTACAAAAGAAATAAAAGCTTCTTTAACACCTTTTCTTGCTGTATATTGTCCAACAAATAAAACTATAAATTTTTCTTCATTTTCTTTTTTATTTATATCAACAAGATTAAAATTATAAGAATCAACAAAATGAGGATAATAAAAAACTGGTTTTTCTGTTTTTTTCATTAATTGTCTGCAACCCCAGTGAGAAGGAGCAAGGTAACCATCAAAAAAATTATCTTCAAATAGTATATCAAAACAACTTGGAAAACCTTCAGTCTCCCAAACTATTTGAATATAACGTTTTTTAGCTCTTTCTGCAAATGATTTTATAAATGATAAAAACGACTTATTTATACTAAGCTCAAGAGGTGATGTAACACATATACATACATCATATTCAGGAAGTAATGAATCAACTACTTCTTGTGAAATTAAAGTAGAACTCAAATCGATTACAGACAATTGCTGAATTAACTTCTCTTCTTTCATTTTGTACAAAACTTTTAAAGTATTAAAAGATGCATTTCCGTATCCACCATGTATAGCATTTATTTTATCTCTTATTGTTGCATGACCTATTGGTGCCATAAACAAAATATTCATTGTTTTCACCCAATCCTTTTAAATTTCATTCCATATAAATTTTGTGCTTCATTTTTTTCATAATAATCTATTATAATTCTTTCTAATTGATCTCCAATTTTATCCCAACTCAAATTATTAATAACAAATTCACTTCCTTGTTTTCCCAATTCTTTTCTTAAATGAGAATTTTTATATAATTTATACATTTGTTGAGAAGCATCTTTCAAATCTGGTAATGCCCATTTCATACCTAACTTAACAGCATAAATTTTATCTCTTACCTTGACAGGTAATCCACCATATTTTGCAAACTCAACATGCCCTCCATAGTTAATATATATTACAGGTAATTCATTAAGCATCGCTTCTGCAAAACCATATCCAAAACCTTCACCACCTGGAAGCCCTATATAAACATCACACGCTCTATATAATTCATAAATTTGTTTTTTAGTAGCAAATGAATTTTGAGCCATACCGAGAACGCTATCATAAAGTTTACATTCATTTATAACTGCCATTAAGTCTGGACCACCTGGAGCTGAATGTAAGTTCGTATGTAAATATAATTTTACTTTATTAATATTGTGGTCTCTTTCTTTTGCAAGTCTTAACATAAATTGGTGAAAAGCTAATATTACTTGATCCATTTTTTTTCTTTCTGAATTTACTCCTAAACTCATAAAAACAAAATTATCATCTTTTAAAAATCCTTGAAAAACTTTTTCTTTTGATATTTTTTTTTCGAGTCTCTGTTCTACATCTAATCCATTATAAATATTTTCTTCACAAATATTATTAAGATGATTACCATTTATTTCTAAATTTTTTAATACATTTTTGCCCATCTGTGTCACAGGAATTATTAAATCTGCTCTACTAAGAATATCATAAATTGATTTAAAATTTCTTTTTACTACTGATGAATCATTAAATACTCTATCACTATAAATATCAGACACTTCAATAGTAGTATAAGCGACCCAGCAATATGAATATCTCAATTCATTAAAAGCAACGACTTCTAAATCCCACGGATCAGCTACTGTAATTACAATATGTGGATTAAATTCACTAATAACTTTTGTGAAATTATTAAAAATAAGATTGGGATTATTTACTTCTTTTGAAGTAAAAATTTTTAAATTATCTAATTGTTTTTCACTTAAATCTACTGCACGAATTTTATCTTCAAAAACTCCACGCAATGTATAATAACCTAATTCATACTGGTCAGGTTTTTTATCAAAATATTTTGCAAAACTTCCTGCGACATAAGCAAGTCCAGTCACTAAAGACAATGGGTCACTAACAAAAAGTATTCTTTTTTTCTTTGACTCCATCAATTTACTCCTCAAATGAATAATTATATTTCTCGTTTAATTCCCTTTTTAAATCATTTAATATAGTTCGTATTTCCCAATGGGATTCTGGATTAGTTTGAAATTCAAATAAATATTTCCAACATTCTATTGTTCCTGCAACTACTATATCATTTGTAAACCCGATAGGAAGTAATTGTCTCACTACATCACGTTTATGACCACGATTTAAGAAGTAATTATATGTTAACTGTATTTTCTCCAAACATTCTTCAAGTTTTTGTTTATCTACTGAATTGTTAATTAAAGCACCATCTTCTATAAGAAAAGAAAAATCTTTAGCTGTGACATAACGATTTGATTTAGTAGCAAAACTCATTGTGCGATGTTGCAAAATTTCATAAATAAAACTTCCAGATACTCCGTAGAACGCTACTGCAAACCAATCATGCTTTTCTCTAATATTATTGTCATTTATAATTGGTTCTGAATTTAAAGTTTTTTCACAAAGTTGTATTTCTTCTTTTGTTAATAACTTAATATAAAATTCATCTGAAGAAAAAACATCATGTGTATCGAATAATGATGGATTTAATTTATTTAAGAAATTGTAAATACTTCTTACTAGTGTATTTGTATTTTTATCTTCCTTAAGACATTCATACCAGGCTCTACCACTTCCTGAAATCAATACGCCATCTTTTAAGTTATTACAATTTAAATATTTTTCTTTTTCAAATCTTTTTAATATTCTCAATATATTGTCTAAGTAGTCGCCTTTAACAGGCCTAATAAATACAGGATACCAAGCAAACTCAAGCATAGAATAATTTTTATTTTTCTTAAGCATTTCAATAATTTGTTCAATAGATTTATTTGTTTTTTCTTCTGTTTTATTGCATATAAATGTAGATTTTTTAATCAATTGCCCTTCAGGAGAGTATTCATTAAAAATTTCATACTCTGAATTCGTAACTATTTTCATTTGTAAACTCCTTTATTTTATATTTTAAAACCTATTTACAAAAATACTTATTTAAGCTCCTCAATATACTTTCAACACATTTAAACTTTAATGTTTTTTCATACAACTCTGATGTCAACTTTTTAATTCGAATTCCTTGCAAAAAAATAGTTATAATCAAAAATATCACTATAATAAAAGTTATATTTTCTTCTGATGACATATCAAACTCCTATTTATTAGTATAATTTTCAAATTCTACTTCATACATTATTTATTTTCCTAATTTCTTTTATAAATTCATCTTCATCATAATCACCCGAAACCAACATATCAATTACTTCAATATATTGATAAGCTTTTTGTATAGTTAGTATAGCTTTTTCAAACTCATCTAAAACACTATCAGAAAAACAAAAATCAGATGTATTTTTATTTTCTAAAATTTCTTTAATATCATCAATTATATCTTTAAGATAAAATTGTTTATATTCAAAAAATCCACCACTCATTTTAAATACTCACTGTACAAAATATAATTTCTATTCATAAGTTTACATCAAAATATTTACAAGCATATTGTATTGCGTCAATATAATCTTTTTTAAACTTAGACACTTTATGAACTTTTTCTACTCGTTTGATAAATTGCTTGATAGTACCGCTCCAACATCCTGTAGCCACATAATTTTGAAGCGGTATGATTGTAAGGTAATCATCTCTAGACCCGATGGGACCTATACATAAAAATGATGATGAATCAAAAAGTTTGATGTTATTCCCTATATAAGCAGTACTAAGGATTTTAGT
>Ga0208824_1003362_pt1 | contig 11109 bp, 18 predicted proteins | sample AD_JPNTR3_MetaG_FD_184447 | JGI IMG/M metagenome (GOLD analysis project Ga0208824, IMG submission 184447) | Active sludge microbial communities of municipal wastewater-treating anaerobic digesters from Japan - AD_JPNTR3_MetaG (SPAdes) (version 2) | ecosystem: Engineered > Bioreactor > Anaerobic...
CAGGTGAAATATCTTCATAGGTATCAAAGTAGTCGCCCATAAAAACAACCTTGTCAAATTTTTCATTGGAAGTAATTTGTTTCCAATCTGTTCTGCCGTGCGTATCTCCTAATGCTATTATTCTCATATCACCTCCTTTTTTATTTTTTATATTCATTCTGCTTAGTAATTGTTATTCACCGTATTTAATCAAAAACTCAGAATTAACGCTTTTAAAAGAAACCCTATTCTTGACTAATTGGCTATGGAATTCCGAATCTTCTATTTCAATTAACGGTCTTATTACAATTCCTTCTCTTAGTGTTCCATTATTCAATACACTATTACCTTTTGAAAGTTCAACCAATTCAGGAATAGAGTTAGAAAGTTCGTAATCAGTATTTAGTATTGGTACTGTCTTTTCGTTAAGTTTTTGGCAAACATCAATTAACTCGCTCATATTTCCGTAAGCATTTTTCTTAATAAAAAACACATTAAAAAAGTAAATATCATTACCTTTTAAACGGTATTTATTGCCCTGTATTCCTTCTCCTATTAGTTCGCCTTGCAAAGCAATATTTTCATCGCCAAATACTTTTTTAAACTTGTTTTCTAAATCGTGTTCTAAAACTGTTCTCCAAAACTTATTGGTATCATCACGCTTCAAATCAATATTTCTGCTACACACTCCGAACTTACCGTTTATTTGGTAAATAGTTATTGAACTTCCGTCAAGTTTTTCAGTGTAATAGCATTTTACACCTTTGTACTTATCAAGTAATTTTTGTAAAACCTGTACTCTTGTTTCATCAGTTTTTGGAATAAGCGATGGAAAACTTTTCTGTCCTGAGTTTTTTCTATAATATTCACGAACAAATTTAAATCTGTGCACAATCTTTTGTACCCATTTAGGCATCCATTTTGGGTACATAATTTTACCTACTTGCTTTTGGCATCTTTGCTCACCTTGGTATGGCTCCCATTTTTTAATACCAAGTATTTCGGTTACATCCAAACCTTCAACTATCTTGGTTTTTTCGGGCAGTATTGATATTGGAAAACAAATGCCTTGGCTTATTTGCCCTCTAATTTTTAGCGTTTTAATTCTAAATTTACGCTCTCTTAAAAATTCAAATTCAGGTTTTTCGGGTAGTATTGAATCTATTTCACAATACACACACAAATCACCAACTTTAAATTCTCCTTTCTTTACCACTAATTGCCAGCCTAGAACGGTCGCTTTTTCTATTGCGTCAGCATTAGGGATTGGTTCAAGGTTACTAATTTTCTGAATTGATGCTAAATTTCTCATAGTTATTTAGCTTTAAAATATTTAAAATTTTTAATTTACTCAGCATTGTCAATTAAGGTATAAAATCAGTAGTATATATGTATGCAGGTGATTCTCCCTCTATACCTTCATTAAGAATTTTTACATACTCTTCTGCTCTATATTTGTTTAGAAACACACCATCTATTTGATGTTTTTTATTAATTACAATAAAAGCGGAATACCTATCAAGTTCACTTTTAAGAAATTTATTTAGGATTTCAGGTAGTGATAAACCCTCTTTAGTGGTTTGTTTAGGGTCTACATTTATTAATTTGAGGAAATTTTCCTCAATGAAATAGTTGGATTCCATAGCATTGATATTTATATTGGTTTAACATTTCTACTTTCAATTATCTTGTAAATTTCTTCAGTCATTTCTTCTGCTGGTGGTAGTTCTTTAAATGAATTTGTCATTCCATCAAAGTATAGGCCAACTATAACACTGTTCCCCCTTCTGTTAATAGGAACTGAGAGTTCTCTAAAACTATCCCTCATTCTCCTAATGTTATAGCCCTCCCATTCTGCCCTTTTAATTTTCATGGGTGAAAATAATCCCAGCATAACATCACAATCCCTTGATGTTAACTTATTTTCACCTAATCCTGCAGGACTTGGTCTTACCATATCAGCCTTTATGTTTTCAACTGACTCCTGGGCAAGCATTTGCTGCTGAACTAGAACAGGAATATATCTCCATCTATTTCTCATATGGAGAATATACTTAGAGGATAAATCTGATACGGCTTGGTGAATGGTCTGATCTTTCTCAGCATCTATCAATGATACGTGATCAATTAATACAATTACAAATTCATCTGGGTCGTCTGGAATGTAGAGAAAAATCTTCTTAATTTCATCTAGATTACCAGACTCAATAAGTTGAGTATTAAGGACATTACCAGCAGCATCTATGTAATGACCATGAGAATGGGCATATTTTCTTACAGTTTTATAAATACCAAACGGGTTTTTTATGTTGTCATAGATTTCCACATGTTTAAACAATTCGTCAATTTCTGGTGCTACTTCTTCAATTGCTTTTAAAATATGATTTTCAAGAATATAACTCTTGTAAATGGAATCCATTCTATCTGGTGATATTCTTATGCCCTTTCTTAAATGTAAAAAGTGGGATATGGCTTCCTTAACTTTATCCTCTTTGCTCATTTCAAGACTGAAGTATAGAATCTTTATCTTAATATTTGTGTTGTGGGATTTAATAAACTTAAAAGGTGTATACAGAAATAGAAAATCGGATAGTTTTGATTTTCCCACTTTAGTTCCAGCAGTTACAATATAGTACCTACCCTGAACTATTCCAGGAATTTCTTCAGAAAATCTAGGAAAAGGAAAAGGTATTGCAATATCCTTTCCCTCTTCCCTGAGTCTCTTATTTTTCTCTAATTGCTTAGTTACCCTTTCTACTAGGGTTAAATTTTTGTTAGCCTCCAATCTTCATCCTCCTTATCCCTTTTAGTTAAGTTAATGTAGGTTTGAAATTTGGTGGCATTGAATAGGGTTTCTGGTCTTAGGTAGAATGACATTTTGCTATCATTCCCCCATTTCTCCACCATAGTATCCACTACTGCTTTTAGGTCCTCCACTGAATATCCCTCCTTAAGTCTTCCTGCTACAAACCTTCTATTGCTATTAGATTTGAGGGAAAATCTTCGATTGGTTGAAGTATTGAGATACTCCAAAACCTCATTAATTTTGTTATCCATTTCTTCCCCTTCAAATACTTCTTTTCCCTTATTCCTTAACTCATAACCAAATTCTGTTCTCTTTATGTAAAGGTTATTTTCAAGTGACGTTAAAATACTATCCAAATCAATTCCCTCTCCCCAAGTTAGTTCATATGGATCAAGTTCATTATATATTAGGGATAGTATTAAAACATCAACAGGGGTTAAAGGAAATTTTACCAGGGATTCCAATGGAATTTCAAGAGTTTGTTTCATAGCCATATTGTTTATAAAGTAATTCAGCCTCCAGTTCTGCTATCCTAAGAGCATAAACCTTCTCAATATCTTCTTTAGAACAATTTACTCCAAATTCATTTCTGACTATGTGATAAATCTCATCAATATCAGAAGTTTGGAATAGTTCCTCAGCAGAATTGCATAGGGCAGATAGAACTTTTAAATCAATAGAATCGGTATTTTTACTACCATTTACCTTTTTTCCTGTGTTCTTCTGCAATTTTTTCAATGATTTCATCTTCCAGTTCTCCCCAATTTTTAAAATTATCCATTAATAGTAGAAGATCCTCATTAGTATGAATGCTAATTAATTCCACTTCTTCTATTTCTGGTGTCCCAGGGTCTCCGTGGACATCATACCACTGTTCTTTCTGGTAGTAGTATTCATATCTCACGATGAATGAGTATGATTCTCTTCCTTTAGAAATAGTAATCTCACTTTCCATTTTACCAGAATTTAAAGTAACTTTAATTAATTTTCTTTATTCATAAGATCTTCAAATGTTATGTAAGTGAGTAACTCTTTATTAAAATTTTCTAAGGCATTTCTTACGTATACTTCATCCTGTGTATCCTTTACATAGAATAGGTAGTATTCTGGAAACCTTGCTCTTAATACTCTACCAGTTGTTTGGTAAAAGGATTTTTGGTTATTATCCAGTTGAACCATTATCCCCAATTCAATTCCTTCTAAATTCATACTTTCCCGTAGCATTCTGGTAGTAAATATTCTTTTAATTTTTCCAGAATTAAACTCTTTTATTAGTTCTTCTCTGGTATCCTCACTTATTTTTGAATGTATGGACATTCCTTTAGATAGTTCTTCGCTTTGCTTTATGGATTGGGTAAAGCATATTAATTTTTTATCTCCAACTTTTTCTAGAAATTTTGCCACAAATTTAGTCTTTACATCAGCCAGCATGTTCTTTCTTTTTGAGGCTTCCTGTAACCATCTGTATTTTCTCCATTCCTCATTAGATGTAAAGAATTCCTTTTTTCTTTTTTCAATTAGATTTGTTTGTCTTGTATACCATTCCTCCTCACTGCATATTATGGTTTTGTTTTTATCAATTTTAAATGGTATATATTTTTCGGTATTATTTAATTCCACTGATACTAAATAGATTTTTGGCTCTGGTAATATTCCATGTTCAATTGCACTATCTAATGGAATTTTATAAAAGTATGCATTATGAAATATTTCTCTAAAGTTATTTCTTTGGTTTTTGTTTAGAGTAGCAGTTAATCCAATGACTCTTTTTGCATTACCTGCTATAGTTTTTAGGTATTCTAGTCTTAGAGCAGAGTTAAGGGTATTATGGCATTCATCTAATATGTAATTATCACATTGGGTATGCTTATGCCACGAAGCGTAACAAGCAAATGTTACATTATTAAGTAGGTCAACCTTACCATGCTTTTGAAATTCCAGCATCCAGTTATTTATGTGGTTAGTTTCTGCTACCATTATAGTCCATCTTCCCCCATGTTTTTCAATAATCTTTATGGCGGAAAGACTTTTTCCAACTCCTGTAGCATGTTCCAGTATTAGTACTGGATATGTTTCAGATAAATTAACCGCTTTATTCTGAATTTGTTCTTTTAAGTTTTCCCTGTTTGAAAATAATGTCAGATCTTCTGACTTTTTTGAATAGGTTCCCATAACCTTCATGGTTTATAAATTGAAATTCTCCATATTTGGTATGATCCAATATGTCAAATATATCCTTTTGTATTCCTTCTGGAATACTTTTGGTATTTACCCATTTATTGTAGGGTAAATTTCTAATGTATCTATCTATTAACCTTCTCCTGTAGGATTCATCATTTGTTAAATTTTTTTGCTCCACTATCCTAAACTAAGTTTAAATTTTGTAAGCAATTACTCCAAGAAAATCTGGTTCTACTACAATTAATTCCTTAATAGGTCTAATAATGGTGTTACTAGGATGTGATGTGTAGAGTTCTCCAGTATTAGGATTGTAGTAGTTATAACATTTGTCTAAGATTTTTACTACCATCATATTGGTAGTGTAATCCTTTGACTGAATTAAGTCCCCCCACTTTTAGGTCATCACAGTTGGTGTTAAATACATAGTGTTTAAAACTGAAAGTATCTCTTACAGGAATTTTCACATTGGTGTAAACTACTAAAATTGTTTTCATAGGTTTAACTATTTAAGTTATTATTAAATTTTTTGATGTGTTCCACAAATTCATCCATTTTATCAATGGGTACTTTAAAAGATTCTTCTAATACCTGGTAAAGAAAAGCTTCCACATCATCAAATAGTTCTTCAGTGGGTTCCCCTCCTTCATTCCTACAGGCTTTAACCACTTCTCTCCACATTTGGGAAGCCTGCTTGTTGAGTAGGTTTATCCATCGTTTAGCAGCCTGTCGGTATTCTGCATCTTTTATTTTGTTTATGTATGTGGACAGCACTGCAAATATAATCATTATTTTTGAAGTGTCTGAGAATTCATTCATAGTAAAATAGTTTAATGTTTCCACCATTTAGTTATTACTGGAGTAGCGGTTAATTTTATGGTTTGGCAGTACAATTCTCCTGCCTTTTCCATGCACTCCTTTAGTATTTTTGCTTCCTGTTCTGCAAGTTCTTCAGGTACTTCTATTAGAAATTCATCATGACAAATAATGGCAATTTTTACTTTAAACAGTAAATTCTCTTCCAGTAAATGTCTATAGTATAGAATACCTGCATATTTAGTTATTGAGGCAGAAGTTCCCTGAACTGGGTAGTTATATGAAGCATTTTTAATTTTACTTTCTGGTAAATTATTGGGGATAAAATACTTCTCTCTAGTAATATCATTATAGGTAATTACTCTGGTTCTCTTAGCCCTGTTGAATACTTGCTCGAAGTATTTTTTTACCCCTTTAAATGCCTGAAAGTAAGCATTGTAAAATGCTTCTCCTTCTTCAATGGGAATGTTACAGTTCTCAGCTACCGTGTAGCCTGTTCCACCATACTGAATGGCAAAGTTTCCTAACTTACTGATCTGCCTTTCCTTGGGAAAATCTTTTTTGATTAATTTAATGGTTTCTTGGTTGAGTTCTGGATATTTTTCACGTATCTTTGGAAAAATATGCCAAGCAGTGTAGGAATGCATGTCAGTAAATCCTTCTTTAAACATTTTAATTAGGGCTTCATCCTTACAAAAATTGGCGAATACCCTAACCTCTTGGCTATCATAATCCGCATTTATAAAAATGTAACCCTCTTCTGGAACTATACAACTACGGGTTTCTTCATCTGCTGGTATGTTCTGAGCATTTGGATAGTCCACATTGCTGCTTTTATCCTTTCCCCCAGAACTCATTCTACCAGTGGTAACCCATTGCTGAAACTTGGTATGAACTCTACCTGTAACTGGATTAATATATCTAAACCAGTTCTCACCATAGGTAGAACATCTTTTCAGTGCAGCCCTATAATCAATATAGGTTTGGATTATTGGATTTTTATTTACCTGTTTTTCGAGAAACCCAGCATTAACAGTATCCTTCAATTCTCCTGTTTCTGGGTCTTGAATTGATGTGTCAATACCCAGTATCTTAAAGAATTTAGCAACCTGTTCTGGACTATTCCAGTTGATGTTTACCCTGGATTCATTTTCATTCCATAAGTTAAGTTGAGGATCAATAAATTCTTTAATACTATTCTCCTGAATATACTTGTTTAGTTCTGCTAATTTCTCTTTGAGAGTTTTTTTATCCTGCTCAATCTTTGATTTCCATTTTTGGGTATCCAGTTTAAAGCCACTATATTCTAAGTAGGATATTACAGGCACAAACATATTATTCATTCTAACTGCTCGTAGCAAATCCCACTTTGTGGCTCTTTCTAACTGCTTCTCTTTTATTTTTCCTAAATACTTCACATCATCAGCAGCATAAATAACCACTCTTTCAGATAGTTTTTCTTTAAATATTCTTCCCCTTATTGATTTATCTAACATAACACCTACATATCTATAGCAAACAAAGTCAAGACTTTTCTTTATTTCATCATGACCATTCCAAATAATTTGCTCGGCTATATAGGTGTCATAAACATTTTTAAGAACAATTCCCTTATGAAGTAAAAATCTTATATCAAATTTTAAGTTGTGTCCTAAGAAAATCTTTGATTTATCCTCTAATAAATTTTTGAAGTTGTTAATACTAACTGTAGTTAGATCAACTACAAATTGATTTTCATAATCTCCTAACTGTAGGGTAAGGATACTTCCAGTGTATGGATCCATACCCATAGTTTCAGTATCTAGTCCAATCTCAGAGATACGAGAGCAGTAGTCCACGCAATCCTGCACACTGGCTAGCCTCACGCTACTGCTCTCTTGTATCTCTTGATTTGTTATAAGGTAAACCATATCAATCGTTCATTAAAAAACTTCCGTATGCAGTGTACACGTTAAAGTGGGTACTTTTACCTTCTACTACCACTAAAATTGGTATTCCATTCAATACCTTTAAGTACTTTCCTTTATCAATTTTAACGTAGTTTTGATCATTTTCAAGGCTAGTTACTATTGCAACTGCGTAGGATGTGGGATAACTTAGCATTTGATAGTTACATACATTTTCCTTATCAAATGATCCGAACAGGAAAATATTATTTTCTTCCCTATCCTTAAATTTTATTTGACACACCTCTTTTTCAAATCCTTCCATTTTTTCAAAAAGTGCGTGTTCATACTTAGCCTGGATTTGATCTTTTGTCATCCCTATTATCCAGATTTGTTGAAAAGTCTGAGCCTGTGCAAATGTAGTAACAAATAGTGTTACTACAAATGTTAATAATATTTGTTTCATAGTGTTAATGTTTAATTAAAAAATAAAAGCACTATTGACTAGTGCTTATATTTCGCAAATCTTTTTTCCATTTCAGGATAATCTTTTGTATAGAACATTGTTATACCAAAAGGATCTTTGTTTAGTATAAGGATAATCTCATTCTCCCCCTCTCCAAATCCAACTTTTCCATTTTTCATGAGGTCTGGAAATGCTTCAGAAATTATTTTTTCGTAACTATCTGAAAATAGATATGTTACGAAAAAGGATGGCTGATCATCTGGTGTTTCTGTATAGATGAGAATCGTTGCTTCCTGCCTGTTCTCATTTGCTATTTCTACCAGATACCTATTATGATCTATTGGAACCATCATGTTTTTTAGATATTCTGATGATTTCCCTAAAAACCACATTGGATTTTCCTCTTTTCCTTTAAGAGCGAATACTAGTGGTTCTAATAGAGTCTCTGTTATTACGAATTTCATAAAGGTCTCTGTAGGCATTAGTGATATAATTATATCACTCAAATGCTTGGTTTCTTTTTGGTACATGTTTTACTTGTTTTAATTAAACAATAAAATACAAGGACAGTATCTTGCAATCTTGTATATAACTTGCTTTCTTTGATACTGTTCCTTGTACTAATTTATGCTTTTTCCTCCAATGGTGGGTCAAGTACTTGCATTTTCTCCTGTTTAAACAGTTTTTTTACCCTCTCCTTATTAAAAATTTCTTCGAGGGTTGTTACTGCTCCTGAGTAGAAATCACATTCTAACCAGAAGCAGATCGCCTCATCAAAACTTTTGAAAGTCTTAGAAAGGACCTCCCTTCCATTTTTTGTCATGTGATTCCTATCTTTAGGCAGATTGGAATCACCGTTGTACTTTATTTGTATTCTCATTTTTTGTAAGTTTTGTTGTTAAAAAATACTCTTTTAATAACGTATCCTTCATCCTCTAACAATCTGAGGATTGTAGGAATTTCATTTTCATAACACTCGAATGAATGAGTGCTTTTAAAATTCTTTATTTGTTGAGAATATTTCATATATACAACCAATTTAAATTTTTGGTTGTATTTAGGAGCCTTCTCAAAGTAAGCCCCTTTTGGACTTACTTTGTTCTTTTTTCTTTTGAGTTCTACCTTTTCAGGTATACTCTTTTTGAATATCCATCTGTTAATGAATAGTAGAGGTTTTCTTATTCCTGCCTCTACCATTTCTTTGTCATTTTTTGGATCAACTGGACTGGCCAGTTCTCCTCCACAAATGTTTTTTTTCATTTTTTTGTAACTTTATACCCTAAACTTTATTATAAAATACAGTGAGAGTTAGGGTATCTCTCACTGTGCTTCCTTTTTTCTTTTCAGTGTTAGGAGGACTGCAACTAGTCCTCCCAGAGGTGCTCCCATGATTGCTATATAAGGGGCTGCCTCTATTCCATATATTGCCATTATCATGGCAATCATGAACATTATGATATGTCCTGGGAGACTTCCCAGGATAAATTTTTCTAGTTTGTTCATTTTTTGTAGTTTTTTTATTGATTCCTTTTTTAAAGTTAACACTTCCTTTTTAATAGATTACAGGCAAAGCGAAGTGTACTTCTTTGTCTGTAATAAAAAGGGAAGTGCAGTACAAACTACACTTCCCTTTTGGCTATAAGTCAAAGTCACTCTTAGTTTCAGTGACTTCAACTTCTTTTTCTTTTAGAACTTCTGCATCTCCTAAACGATGCATCAGTTCTATAATCTGTATAGGGTCGTCTATTTCTGCCAAACATTTGTAATTGTATGTTTGGCCATATTGTTCATCTACCTTCCCAGCGACCCACTGGGTAAGGTAGGTCTTTCCTACCTGGAATCCGTTGCTCTTTGCAACGGTTCCTGATAGAACGAATTTGGCAGGAATTTTTCCTGCCACTGGAACTAAGATTACGGGCATTAGTCCATTTTTATCTGGACTTCCTTTCCCGAATACCTCTGTTTTTACTACACACAGCATAATCTTTTGTTTTAATTTATGCAGCACACTTTTTTTAAGTCGGGGTGCTGCTTACCGACTATTTAGTTATATTCATTGTAAGTTAAGACTTACACGAATATAACTTATATTTTAAAAGAGGGGTTGTGGTGGTTAGTCCACAACCTCTCTAAAAACTACCTTTGTTCTTCTTCTTTTGATAATGCAGAGGCCTCTTTGAGCATTCGCTCAAAGATGCCACTTATTACCACCCTAAGCAAGTATCTGTCCTCCTTGGACAGAATACTGCTTTCTTCAACCCACCTTAACCAGAAGGTGAGTTGTTTTTTTAAGAATTCTGTTGTGTTCATAATTTTAAGTTTAGAAGTTCTGAGAGAAAAAGAATAGGTGTAATAACTTTTTTTGTTTAAAAAAACCCATCAGGTTAGGTAAATTACCCAACCCGATGGGGGGAGAATGCTGCATCCGCAAATGTTAGGAAATTTCGTCAATTTCATCTAGATAGGATGAAACTTCCTGGGGGATTGGGGTTATCCCCTCTTTTATTATTTGGACCTCCCACCAGCAACCTCCCCCGTTGCTGGCGGGTGCTGCATCTGCAAATGCAGCATTAGCAGCCTTTCGGGAGGTCCATCCCTCCCAATTCTTATCACCCCCTCCGTGATAGAATCTGCAGAGGTGGCCTCTCCCTCCAAAGTCCACCTCAACAGCATTTCTACCTTTTTTTGTGGTGAATTCTTTAAATCCACAGGGAACCCACTCCCCTTCGGGGATTTGCGGGCTATATTCCCTGAAGATTACTAATTTTGATAAGCCGTCAATGATCCTTGTTGACGGGCTTACCTCAACAAATTTTATTTTATTCATATCCGTGATAATTAAGTTTAGGTGTAATAACGGGGGATACCCCCCGTCCAAGCCTTAGTGGGGGGGTCAAAGGGTGAGGTACTTAACACAAACTTTTTTCCAGAAAAAATTTTAAAAAATTAAAAAAAATTCAAAAAAAAATTCCAAAAAA
>Ga0208824_1003376_pt1 | contig 11070 bp, 7 predicted proteins | sample AD_JPNTR3_MetaG_FD_184447 | JGI IMG/M metagenome (GOLD analysis project Ga0208824, IMG submission 184447) | Active sludge microbial communities of municipal wastewater-treating anaerobic digesters from Japan - AD_JPNTR3_MetaG (SPAdes) (version 2) | ecosystem: Engineered > Bioreactor > Anaerobic >...
CCGCGCCGCGCGGGGGGAAGGGGCCAGGGGATAGGGGGTAAAAGTTGACACTCAATCTTCAAAGGTCGCCAGGAAATCTTGCGTTTTTCAGTCAGTGGCGCCACCTTTGTCACGCAAGTGATTTTTTCGCTGATTTGCTTTTTCACTGATTCGCTGACTGCTGACCCGCTGATCTCTATTTTCGAAGGAGCGCAATGCATGAAACACGTCTCAACAAACTGAGTTTTGTTATCCTGTTGTTGTGCGGCGTTGTTACGTGGGGTCTGGGGCTGTCGGCGACGCCGCTGCAGGCGCAGGGGCCGCCGACTCCTACCACGCCAACGGCGACGGCAACGCCGACCGTTCCGCTTCCCACCCCGCCAACGGCAACGCCGACCGTTCCGCTTCCCACTCCGCCAACGGCAACGCCGACCGTTCCGCTTCCCACTCCGCCAACGGCGACGCCGACCGTTCCGCTTCCCACTCCGCCAACGGCGACGCCGACCGTTCCGCTTCCCACCCCGCCAACGGCAACGCCGACCGTTCCGCTTCCCACTCCGCCAACGGCGACGGCAGAACCGACCACGCCGCTACCTACGACGCCGCCACCCACGGCAGAACCGACCACCCCGCCTCCCCCACCAACAGCGGAGCCGCCTGCGCCGCCGGCCGAGGAGCCACCGGTCTCACAGCCGGAGCCGCCGGCCGAGTCTGCCAGCCAGCTGGTGCAAATGCCCCGCACCGGCAGCGGTTGGACAATCGGGGCGCTGGCGCTAGGGCTGGCCTTGATTTTGATCGGTGCGGCGGTCACACGTCGCCGACGGCTGAACGACGAAAAGTAGCCCCGCGGTCCTGGCATGACGGCCATGCTTTCTCATGGTCATTGCGCCTGTAGGGCCCGGCTTCCAGACGCTGACAAGGAGACGCCAGGTGCTGGCGCGCAGCCTGCAAGCAAGAGAACGTGAGTTGTGAATGGTGAGTAGGGAGCAGAGACGGCGGCAGCTTACCGGTTGGGCTGGGGATTCCATCCCCGGCCTGACACGAGCCAACCGCGCTGAAGCGCGTTGGGTGAGGACGTATCAGCCCCGGAATGCATTCCAGGGCGGGGGCCTGAACGCCGCCTGAAGTTTGCGCTACCTTTGCCATGATTTTGAGATTCGCTGACTTGCTGATTCGCTTTTTCGCCTTTTCGCTGATTCGCCTTTTCGCTGATTTGCTGAGAAGATCACGCATCACATATTTTTTGAGGAGCGCTCATGAACGGCGAATATGACATGCTGGTGATCGGCGCGGCGGCTTTGGACATCAAAGTCTATGCCCGCGAGCTGGCCATCGAGCCGGAGCTCTCCAATCCGGCGCTGATCGAATTGGGCTTTGGCGGCGTCGCGCGCAACATCGCCGAGAACCTGGCGCGCCTCGGCGCTGACGTCTCCCTGATCACGGCCGTCGGCGACGATGAGACCGGGACCCAACTCCTGCAGCAATTGCGCGAGGTGGGCATCAACACCGGGGCCGCGATCGTGTCCAACGAGCACCGCACGGGCACGTTTGTGGGCATCTACCAACTGGACAAGCGTTTGCGGGTCGCCTTCGACAACATGCAGGTGATCCGCCTCATCACCCCCGGCCATCTGAATCGGTGGCGCCGCCTGTTCCGCGACGCCGATGTGATCTGCGTGGACGCCAACCTTTCGGCGCGCGCTCTGGAGACGCTGTTTCACCTGGCTCATGAGTATGAGGCGCCCGTCTGTGTGGACGCGACGACGCCCCTCCTCGCGCCGCGCCTCCATCCTTTCCTGCCGGAGATGGCCGTGCTGACCGCCAGTCGCGCCGAAGCGGAAACCCTGTTGGGGACCCATTTCTACGAGGACAACGACGTGGTACAAGGCGCACGCCGTCTGGCGCAATTGGGCGTGGGATTGGCCATCATCACGCAGGGGGCGGAGGGCCTCTCGTATGCTACCTCGGATGAGAGTGGCCGTCTGCCGGCCTTCAATGTCGAGGTGGTGGATCCCGTCGGCGCGGGCGATGCGCTGACGGCCGCTGTGGCCTATGGGTTGGCCGGGGAACTCCCGCCCGCCGAGATGGTGAGGTTGGGATTGGCCGCCGCCGCGCAGACCATCATCTGCAAAGAGACCGTCTGCCCCACCATCAGCCTGGAAGCGCTCTACGAACGCCTGATCGTATGAGCGCGCCGGAAACGACTTTGTCCCCGACGGCTTGTGGGGTAAACATCGCCCATGAAGTCTAACCTGCCTCCGACCCCCGGTTCTCCCTTCGCGGCGTTGCAATTCCGGCATCCCTTCCGCAAATACCAGCGGATGATTCTGGAGCAGGTCGCTGCCGGGCCGGGCGATCACCGACAGCACCTCGTCGCGCCGCCGGGCGCCGGCAAGACGATCGTCGGCCTGGAACTCATCCGTCGCTTTGCGGCTCCCGCCGTGATTTTTGCGCCCACCACCACCATCCAGGAGCAGTGGCGCGCCAAAGCCGCGCTCTTCCTGCCCGAAACTGCGCCTCCCGAAGCGCTTGAGACCCTGGTGAGCCTGGATCCCAACCGGCTTGCGCCGATCAATGTGTTCACGTATCAGCTGCTCTCCACGCCGGGAGAATCTCAAGCCTGGGTAGAAATGCAAGCCCGCGAGCGCTGGGTGCAGGAACTGCTGGAAGAGGGTCAAACCGCCTCGCTGGAGGCCGCCTGGAAACGGTTGACACTGCTGCAAAACAACCATCCGCCGGCCTATCACCGCGAGCTGGCGCGGCGCTACCAACGCCTCAAACGTCAACTGCTCCAGGGCGAACCGACCGCCGTCGCGCCCTTCTTGCATCAGAACGCACGCGCCCTCATTGACCGGCTCCTGGCGTACGGCGTGCGCACCGTGGTGTTGGATGAATGCCATCACCTGCTCGATTATTGGGCGGTAGTGCTGCGCTATTTCATCGCCCAAATCCCAGCGTGTGAGGTGATCGGCCTCACGGCGACGTTGCCCAGCCTGGAGGACGGCGCCGCCTACGAGAACTACACCGCCCTCCTCGGTGAGGTGGATTTTGAGGTGCCGACGCCGGCCGTGGTCAAGGAGGGCGACCTCGCGCCCTACCGCGACCTGGTGTACTTCGTGGAGCCGAGTGCCCGCGAGCGCGAGTACCTCAAGAACATCCAGAGCGCCTTCGAGAGCGCCATCGCCGAACTCACGCACAGCGCGGCCTTCCGCGCCTGGATCGTCAACGCGGTGTTGTCGCCCGAAGATAAAGACGGGCATCCCCTTTCCGGGGAGGAATTCTTGCGGCGGCGACCGCTCTTCGCCCTGGCGTGCCTGCGGTTCCTGCGACAGAGTGACTTCCCTTTGCCCGAAGACCTGCCGCTGCCTCGGGAATCCGAGGCGCCGTTGGCCCTCGCTGATTGGGCCGTGCTCCTGGAACGCTATGGGCTGGACGTCCTGGCGCTCAGTCCTGAGCCTCAGGATCACGCGCTGCTGCGCCGCCTGCGAAAAATACTGCAGCCCTTTGGCTTCACGCTCACCGAGCGCGGCCTGCGTCAGCAACGCTCGCCGGGGGATCTCATCCTCACCTTCTCCGAATCCAAAGACGAGGCGGTGGTGCAGATTCTCACCGCCGAGGCCGAAGCACTGGGGGCGCAGCTCCGCGCGGTGGTGGTGACCGATTTCGAGCGCTTGAGCAGCGGCGTGCATCGCGCCAAAGGGGTGCTGGATCAGGACGCCGGCAGCGCCCTGCGGGTGTTCCGCCATCTCGCCTTCGACCCTCACACCAACGTCCTCGCGCCGGTCCTGGTGACGGGGCGGCTCCTGTTGGTGGACGCCGTGCACGGCCCGGACATCGTCGCCGCGCTGCAGGCGCTTCTGGAGGACGAGGGACTTCGGGCGACGTGCCGCGCCGAGCCGACGGAGTTCGTCCGCGAATTGCAGGTCGTGGGGAAAGGCCCCGATTGGGATTCCCGCACCTACGTCCGGCTGATGACCCGCCTCTTCGAGCAGGGCCTCACGCGCTGTATCATCGGCACGCGCGGCATCTTCGGCGAGGGCTGGGACTCACTCACCCTCAACACCCTCGTGGACCTCACCAGCGTGACGACGAGCACGGCGGTGCAACAGCTGCGGGGACGCAGCATCCGCCTCGACCCGCAGTGGCCGCACAAGGTGGCGCACAACTGGGACGTGATTTGTGTCGCGCCGACCTACGACAAAGGAGACCTGGATCTCGCGCGTTTCGTGCGGCGTCACGCGCAGTACTGGGGCGTCGTGCCCGAATCGCGGCTCCAGGCGGCATTGAACGACGTGAGCATAGCGCTCACCGGCGGCGCGGAGCGTGGGCGGATTGTGAAGGGCGTTGGACATGTGGACCCCGACCTCGCGTACCAGCTGGCGACCCGACCGCTCAAACAGATCACCTTTGCGTCCTTCACTCAGCGGATGCTGCGGCAGGTTCCCCGCCGGGAACGGACCTACGCGCTGTGGGGCATTGGTGAGGAATACAGCAACTTCACCTATCGCGCCGCGCGCCTCGATACGCGCGATCTCAAAATCCGCACCGTGTTTACCGTGCAGAACACCCTCAAGCGCATGTTGCGGATGTTTGTGGGCTCGCTGGGAGGCGGGATGCTGGTCGTCGCGTGGATTTTCCTGCAGCTCGCCCTCGGCGGCGACGGTTCCGACGCCGCTTGCCTGGCGCCGCTGATCGCGCTCGTGCTGGGGACCCTGCTGGTCTTCGCCCTGAATGTGCGCTCGGCGTATCGTTTGGGGAAGGCGCTGCTGGTGGAACAGCCGCCCGACGACATCCTGCGGGACGTGGCGCAGGCGTTGCTCGCGGCGCTGAAAGACGCCGGCCTGGTAAGCCGTCACCTGCAGCCAGATTATGTGCGCGTGGTGGAACAGCCCGACGCCAGCTACGAGGTACTGCTGGACTACGCCTCGCCGGAGGATGCGGCCATGTTCATCGAAGCGTATCAGCAGCTCTTCGAGCCGGTAGTGGACCAGCGCTACCTCATCCTGCGGGACGACACGTCTCTGCCATCTCTGCCGTTGCGGGCGCTGTGGTCGCCGCTCCGGCGGCTATTTCACGACGCCGGGCTGTATACGGCGGCGTACCATCCCGTCCCCAAAGCGCTGGCGGCCCGGCGCGAGCTCGCTGAATCCCTGGCGCGGCATTGGCAGCGGTATGTGGGCGGGGGGAAGCTGGTCTACACCCGCAGTGACGAGGGACGGCGGATTTTGTTGCAGGCGCGCGCCCAGAGGCGTCCCAAGGCGAAAGGGCTAGCCTTCGAGGTCTGGCGGTGAGGGAGAAGCGCTTCAGCGTGCGGCTGTGGCCTCTCGAATTCTGGCAGGAGTTGCCGGGCTTGCGTCGGGCGTTGCCTGGCTCCAATCGCTCCCAGTGTGGCCTGTCCTGCTTCAGCATGATGTTGAGCGAGCTCCAAATTTCCCCGCGCCAACGCAGTTTCTGCAGGCCCCAGACTGGCGATGGCCCTGAATATCCTACAACGCGATGCCACCACACGCATCGGAGTACTCAGTCCTATCCTTCAACGCTGTTGACAATCCGGCGGGCTGGACTACAGTTTGGCTGGGGATAGATCCTGGCCTGAGAACGAACTGAAGTTCACGCCCCCTTCGCCGCACAAGTGATTTTGAGGTTTGCTGATTCGCTTTTTCGCTTTCTCGCTTTTTCACTGATTCGCTGACTGCTGACTCGCTGATCTCTATTTTCGAAGGAGACGCCATGTGCTGGCGCACACCATCCAAAAATGAAAATGTGCGGTGGCTGTTCAGCCTGGCACCAGGGTGCCAGACGGCGATGGATGAACCTTTGTAATCTATAGCTTTTGCCCCACCCCCTGCCCCCACCCCAACGGCGCAGACGCCGTTGGGGTGGGGGAGAAAAAATTGGGGCTTTGCAGGCGGGCGCAGCCCGCCTGCAAAGCCCCACAAAAAAAGTTCCCCTTCCCCCCGCGCGGCGCGGGGGGAAGGGGCCAGGGGATAGGGGGGTAAAAGTTGATACTCAATCTTCAAAGATCGCCAGGAAACCTTGCGTTTTTCAGTCAGTGGCGCCACTTTTGTCACGCAAGTGATTCTTTCGCTGATTCGCTGACTGCTGACTCGCTGATCTCTATTTTCTGAGGAGAACCCTACCATGACCCAATCTGCTGTGCTTTCACGCCGTGAAGTCCCCGAAAAGTACACCTGGAACGCCCCCAGCGTCTTCCCCTCCCGCGAGACCTGGGAGGCCGAATTCACCGCCGCGCTGGCAAGCGTCCCCGCCTTTGGCGCTTTCCAGGGCCGGCTCGCCGAGGGGCCCGCCGTGCTCCTCGAGGCCATGGCCGCCTTCGAGGAGCTGCTGCGTCGCGTGGGAAAGCTCTATCTCTACGCGATGATGGAACACGCCGTGGACATGAACGATCCCTGGGCCGCTGCCGCTGAAAGCCGCGCTCAAGGCCTGATGGGACACACGATGGCGACGACAGCGTTCCTCAACCCCGAACTGCTGGCCATCGGCGAGGCGACGCTGCGAAGCTGGCTGGAGCAGGAACCCCGTCTGGCGTTCATGGAGCACTACCTCCACGACCTCTTCCGACAGCAGGCGCACGTGCGTTCTACCGAGGTAGAAGCGCTGCTGGGCATGTTGCTGGATCCCTTCAGCGGCGCGGAGGCCACCGCCGGCATGTTGACCAACGCCGATTTCAAGTTCGAGCCGGCAATTGCCAGCGATGGCACGCAGCTTCCCGTGACCCAGGGGACGCTGGAGAAAATCCTCCACGGCCCGGACCGGGAGGCCCGTCGCACCGCCTGGGAACATAGCACCGACCTGCACCTGGCGTACAAAAACACGCTCGCCGCGTGCCTCGTCACCTCGCTGAAGCAAAGCGTCTTCACGATGCGCGCGCGCAACTACGAGTCCACTTTGCAGGCAGCGCTCTTTTCCCAAAACATCCCCGAGGCCGTCTTCCACAATCTCATCGAGACCTTCCGCAAGCATCTTCCCACGTGGCATCGCTACTGGGCGCTCCGCCGCAAAGCGCTCGGCGTGGAGACGTTACATCCCTACGACATCTGGGCGCCGCTGCAGAAGACCCGGCTGCCCTCCATCCCCTACGAACAGGCCGTGCAGTGGATTTGCGAGGGCCTCGCGCCGATGGGCCCAGAGTATGTAGAGACGGTGCGTCGCGGCTGCACCCAGGAACGCTGGGTGGACGTGCTCCCCAACCAGGGCAAGCGCGCCGGCGCCTTTTCCGCCGGCTGGCCCGGAACCTATCCCTTCATCATGATGAGCTACAATCACGACGTCTTCAGCCTGAGCACGCTGGCCCATGAATTGGGGCACTCCATGCACTCCTATCTCACCTGGAAAACGCAGCCCCTCATCTATTCGCAATATTCGATGTTTGTGGCAGAGGTGGCCTCCAACTTCCATCAAGCGCTCGTGCGGGATTATCTGCTGCGCACGCAGTCCGACCCCGCTTTCCAGATTGGGCTCATTGAGGAGGCGATGTCCAACTTCCACCGCTACTTCTTCATCATGCCCACGCTGGCGCGCTTCGAGCTGGAGACGCATCAGCGGGTGGAACGCGGCCAGGGCCTCACGGCCGATGACATGATCGCGCTGATGGCAGACCTCTTCGCCGAAGGCTACGGCGAAGAGATGCACGTGGACCGCGATCGGGTGGGCATCACCTGGGCGACGTTTGGGCATCTCTATGTGGACTATTACGTCTTTCAATACGCCACCGGCATCTCCGGCGCGTATGCCCTGTCGCGCCGCGTGCTGGAGGAGGGGACGCCCGCTGTCGAGCGGTACACGCAATTCCTCAAGAGCGGCAGCGCGCTTTATACCCTCGACGCGCTGAAGCTGGCGGGAGTGGATCTCACTACGCCAGAAGCGGTCGAGGTCACCTTCGGCATTCTGGCGGAGATGGTGACGCAGCTGGAGCAGCTCCTGGGGTGATTCCGCAGCTCTAAAAAAACACGGGGGACGCGCGGCCGATGAATGAGGCCGGCGTCCTCCGTGTTCCTGTGTGAAAATCATGGCGACAGAACTGACGCTACTCTCGTGGAACGTCAACGGCCTGCGAGCGGCCGTGCGCAAGGGATTCCTGACGTGGTTTCAACAGGCCGCGCCCGATGTGCTGTGCTTGCAGGAGACGCGCGTCGAAGAAGCCCTCTTGCCGGCCGAAATCGCCCGGCTGACGGGCTATGACGCCTACTGGCACGCCGCGCAGACCCGCAAGGGCTACAGCGGCACAGGCCTGCTCACCCATCTGCGCCCCCTGGAAGTGCAAACCGGCCTGGGCATCCCCGAATTCGACCAGGAGGGCCGCACACAGATCGCCCGCTACGCGACCTTCACGCTGCTCAACGGCTACTTTCCCAACGGACGGCGCGATCAACAGCGCGTGGACTTCAAGCTGGCCTTCTACGAGGCCTTCCTGGAGCGCTGTGAGGCATTGCGCCGCGCGGGGCAGGCGGTGATTTTCTGTGGAGACGTCAACACCGCGCACCGTCCCATTGACCTCACCCATCCAGGCCCCAACCGCAACACGTCGGGCTTTCTGCCGGAGGAGCGCGCCTGGATGGATCGCTTCATTGAGGCAGGGTATGTGGACACTTTCCGCCATTTCCATCCCGACGCGGCGGAACAGTATACCTGGTGGTCGCAAGCGACCCGCGCCCGCGAGCGCAACGTCGGTTGGCGCATTGACTATTTCTTCGTCGCCGCCGAGGTCCTGCCGCGCGTGCGCGACGCCTTCATCCTGCCGGAAGTCATGGGCAGCGATCACTGCCCGGTGGGGATAGTGCTGGAGGTCTGAAGCGGCGCGTCCCCTTCATGCCCTGTGCCTGACCGGACCTCAGCCTTGAGCGACGGAGGGCCGCTTTCGCAACCGCTGCGTGAGGTGATACACCGCCATCCCCGCGAGGTAGCCCAGCGCCATGTTGCTCAACACGGAGACGAGCACCGTCAGCGCCACAAAGAGGAGCTCCGCATTCCACGAGAGGGTCTTCGCCCCCTTGAGCAATTGCAATCCCACATAGCACAGCATCGCGCCGATGATGGCCTGCGGGAAGACGGAGAAGAGCTGCGCGATGGAAGGGGAGAGGAACAGTCCCAGCGCGATCTCGATGCTGCCCTCCAGCACGTTCGCGCCGCCCGTCCGCGCGCCGAAAGCGTACTGGCCCGCGAGTCCCCCCGCTCCATGGCAGAGCGGGAAACCGCCGAAAAAGGGGACGATCACGTTGATGAGACCGTGATTCAACGCCAGTCTGCGTTCCGCCACCGGATGTTCCGGCCAATAGGTCTTGATGAGGGCCGCCGTAGCGATCACCGCGTTGGCGGCCGTGAGGGGAATCTGCGCCAGCCCCGCCTGTAAGAACGCCTGCCACATCTCGGCGAGGGTGAAGGACGTGAGCGGCGGCAGCTGCAATCGCGGTGGCGCGAGACCGCGCAGCTCGCCCCGGAAAAACGCGATACCCAGTCCCAACGCCATCAACACCAGGCCGGCCGGTGCGAAGCGATTGTCACGCAGCAGCAGGATCAACGCCAGCGCGACGACGCTCCACAGCCATCCCGTCGCCATCATGCGGAACGCCTGCACGAGCAGCAACGCCGCCAGCGAAAACTGAATCCCACGGACGATGCACGGCGGGGTGTACCGGGCAATCCAGTCCACCACCCCCGTCGCGGCGAAAAGCAGCCACACCAGCCCCATCGTGAAGCCCGCCGCATAGATCATCGAAGGCGGCCACGCCTGCGCGATCGCCATCGCTGCGATGGCCTTCATCGGCTCGATAGGCAACGGCAGATGATAGACCAGTCCGGTCACGAGGTTTGCCAGTCCCATCAGCACCAGGAACCCGGCAGGATTCATCCCGCAAACCGCGATGTAGCCCACGGAAAGGGGGAAGAGCGTGCCAAAATCCCCCATCGCGCCGCTCAATTCGCGCAGGCTGAACTCGAAGGATTTGATTTTCATGCCCGGCCTCCATGCTAGCTCATAACTGGATACTGGATGCTGGTCGCCATAGTGTAATACGATTCAGAGAGTCGGCAAAACCTCCTGACTTCATCTTTGAACTTGACATAAGCAGAAGTCGGCAAGCCGTGAGTAAAGAGCCGTCTCGGTCTTGACCATACGCCCCCCATAGGCGCGCTGTTTTCATCCTCGCTGGCGCCCGCTGGGGCATGGGAGGTATTCCAATTCAGGGAAAAGAGTAGATAATGGTCTACAAAACTCAGGTCGCCCCTTGACAATTCGGGGGAAGTGAAGTATAGTATTTTTACCCCCCCCCAGGTGGGGGGGGGTAAATCAATAAGGAGAAGGAGATGGACACACACGACCCTGCCGCTCACCTGCATCATGGCACACACCATGAAGAGGCCCTGCGTCAGCTCAAGACGACGGAGGGACACTTGCGCGGCATTCAACGGATGCTGGAAGAGGACGCCTACTGCATAGACGTCATCCGTCAGATTCAGGCGGTGCAGGCAGCGTTGAACAAGATCAGCGTGCAGATTCTTGAGGAGCACCTCAACTCGTGCGTCATCACTGCCGTGCGCGGTGAGGATCCCCAAGAACGCGAGCGGGTGCTCAAAGAAATCAGCGATGTATTTGAGGCAGCCACCAAGGTGTGAGATTTCTCGAAGGTCTTGAGTCACGTAATCCGCAATCAATCTGTAATCAAATGGAGGCAGCAGGAATGGACAAGAAAGCACGTTATTTATTGGCAGCGATTCGCATCGGCTTGGGATGGATTTTTTTCTGGGCTTTTCTGGATAAACTTTTTGGCCTGGGACGCTCGACCGCTCCAAAGGACGCCTGGCTGGCCGGCGGGTCGCCGACGGCGGGTTTTCTGGGATTCGCGACGCAGGGCCCGTTGGCAGAGCTATACAAAAGCATAGCCGGGAGCCCCGTCGTGGATACGCTATTCATGATAGGACTGTTGGGGCTGGGAGTGGCGCTCCTGTTGGGCATCGGCCTCAAGATCGCTGGCACCGCCGGGCCGCTCATGATGCTGTTGATGTGGTCGGCGCAATTGCCGCCCGCCACGAACCCGCTCATTGACAATCACATTATCTTCGCGCTGCTGCTGA